>MDTD01148125.1_pt1 | contig 16135 bp, 13 predicted proteins | sample 811221 | NCBI WGS metagenome assembly MDTD01 (sample SAMN05326646, study PRJNA326480) | marine metagenome | isolation source: seawater | place: Pacific Ocean: South West | collected 2011 | reverse complement strand
TAGATAGTTGGCCGTCATTGGCTATCATGCTCCGATGCGCATTTAATGCTGCAATGTTGGGGTTGATTTTTAAAGTCATGGTCGTTTTCCTCCCTGAAACAAATTTCCTTAAAAGCTCGTGGCTGCGGATGCCTTGGGTTCATCTAAACCTGCGGCGGATATATAAAATGTTTGAGCTATGAATTAGCAAGGGGTGTGCCAGAAAATATGAAATAATAAAATATTCTTTTAAAACGGTTAGTTATGGCTTGTTTGGCGTCTGGGAGGGAGCGGCAGGTGAGAAGGAATTTCCGGGTTAAGTGTTGGATAACAGGAAAGAATTGCCTAAAAAAAGCCCCCGGAAGAATAATCTTCCGGGGGCAGGCTAACGGGGTGTTATTGGTTTACTGGAGCAGGCTCATGACGTTCTGTGAGGACGCATTGGCCTGGGCCAGGGCGTAGGAACTGGTCTGCGACAGCAGGTTCAGCTTGGAGTAAGTCGAAGCTTCCTCTGCAAAGTCAACGTCCCGGATCGCTGATTCCGATGCCTGTATGTTGGTCTTTGTGGTTGACAGGTTGGAAATGGTGGATGTCAGCTGATTCTGAACGGAACCCAGGCTGGATCTGATACTATCCAGATCGGCCAGGGCCGCATCAGCAATCTCAATTGCCATTTCCGCGTCTTCCTGAGTGAGTACACTCAGGTCGGACAGCCGCATGAACTCAGTATCACTCAATCCCACCGTTCCGGCGTTATCCGTATTGATGGTCAGTGTTGAGGTCGCGCCAATCTTACTGTCTTCCTTCAGGGTCATGTCCTCTGACAGGGTGTAGCCCCCCCCAGAGATGGTCACGTCATCAGTCAACACATCACCGACAGCGTAGTCCGTAGACGTACCGCTTGAGGTTTCGGTAAATGCCGTGGTAATCGTTGTTCCTGCGGCAATGACAGATCCGGATGCAAGAGTGGATCCTGATTTTACGGTCATGTCACTTTCAATGGTTGTGGCTGCACTTCCGGCCGAGCCCACGGTGATTGTGGCTCCGATGGTAGAGCCTTCGGCAAGGATAGAGCCGTCATCAAGCATCGATCCGGTGGCGAGTGTCGTGGTTTCGTAGGTGCTCACAGTAGCTGCTACCGTGATCTCGTCGCCCAGTTCTGAGCCCGCCAGCAGGACACTGTTGTTAGCAAGGGTAGATCCGGATTCCAGGGTCATATCTTCTGATAATGTGGTGGAACTCGCCGCTTCAGACGTGATGTTCATGCCGGCAACGGTGCCTGCGGTTAACGTGCTGCCGGAAGCAATAGTGGAACCGCCATTGTCGGATTCCAGGGTCATGTCTGACTGGAGTGTCAAGTCGGAAGAAAGGGTGACGTCGCTGGTCAGCGTGTCACCAACGCTGTAGGTGACGTTGGACGCGCCTGATGTTACGGTGAATTCGGTTGTAACAACCGTCCCTTGATCCAGTATGGTGCCTGCTGTAAGCGTGGAGCCAGAAGCGACAAGCATGTCCTGGTTTGTGGTCAGGGCATTCGCACTATCCGTCGTTACCGTCCCCCCGAGTACCGTGTTTTCAGCAAAAACAGTGCCTCCGGCAAGTACCGAACCGGAGACCAGTTCGAAATCCAACTGCGTAGAGGATACCGCATTTGTCGTAGTGACATCCGCTCCAAGGATTGTACCAGCAGCCAGTGTTGAATCCGCATCTATGGTAGAACCCGCAGCAAGAATGGACTCCTCAGTCATGGTGGTAGCGCCTTGAATCGTGAGATCTGCGCCAGTGGCACCGGAACCGATACCGTTGATCTGGAATTCCGCACTGCCGGACTGGGTGAGTTGCAGATAGCCAAAGGTGGACATCTGGCTTGAGGTGCTGCCGAAAACATCAGAGATGGAACCGTCAACATCAATGGCCCGGCCATCGCTGGATGTCAGGGTCATGGTGCCGTCAGAGTTCATGGCAGCGGTGACGCCGTGCTCGGTGGTCTTGTCGTTGATAGCTGCGACCAGCGAACCTGAGCCGTCATTGTCGTCAACGTCAATGGCACCGATGGTGATACCGTTGATGGAAAAATCAGAGCCTGTGGTACCGGCGGAAATTGCATCGCCTGTGGTGGTGGAAACCACGGCCACGGCGTTGATACCTGTCTCGGCAGCGTAGGCATTGACTTCGTCAGCCAGAGCGCCCATACCGTTTTCAGCAGAGTTGTTCATCTGCATATCAATGGTATTTAAGTCAATGGTATTGCCGGTGATGTTACTGGTGATGGTCAACTGCACTTCTCCACCGGTATCACTGGCCAGTGACAGGTTGGAGGTGGAAACATGACCGATCTTGGCGGATTCAGCAGAGCCAATGGATACGGATGCGGTTTCACCGGAGTATGCACCGATGTGAATACTCTTGTTGGTGAAGACACCTGAAAGCAGGTTTTGTCCATTGTAAGACGTGGTCTTGGCAATGGTGTCAAGCTCTTCCATCAGGGCATCAATATCTGCCTGGATGGCCTTCCGGGTCTCCGTGGTCTGGGAGTCGGTAGCCGCCTGGATGGATTTGGTTTTAATGGTGTTGATGATGTTGATGGATTCTTCAAGAGCCCCATCAGCGGTCTGTACCATGGAGATGCCGTCATTGGCGTTTTTAACCGCCTGTCCGATACCCATGTGCTGGGCTCTCAGGGAGTCGGCGATCATCATGCCTGATGCATCGTCAGCAGCCTTGTTGATCCGAAGACCCGTGGAAAGACGTCCCAGAGAAGAACTCAGGGCGTTATCATTTTTGATCATTTTCTGGTGGGCGTTCAGAGCGGCCACATTGGTGTTAATCGTTAATGCCATTTTCAATTCCTCCGTGAATTGTTTTGGTGATCGGGCGTCAGTGCCCTCTGGTCATTTTGATTTTTTTGTGTTTAAAAAAGTTTTATGTTTTAAAAATCTGTTGCCATTTTGTTTTCCAGGCTTACCTCCTTGTGTTTGTGTGTTGATCTCATGTAGAAAGGTATCGGGGAGTGGAAGGAAAAACTTTAATAGAATTTTGGGCTTTTTTTTACATAAAATTTAGAAATGATGAACAAATACCCATAATAATTAGGATAAAAAAGGAAGCAAAGTTAAGTTTCAATTTTATATAAACCGATATATAATTTAAGGACAGCTGCTGGCCAGAACCGAATTTCTGATAACAAACAGCCTCATTAAGGAGGGCGATATGCTGGGTGGGGACAGGATCTTAATCACAGGGGGTACCGGATCATTTGGTAAGTGCTTTGTTAAAACCGTTCTTCAGCGTTATCCGAAGATAAAGCGGCTGGTTGTCTTTTCTCGGGATGAGTTAAAGCAGTTTGAGATGGCGAATGATTTTCCGAAGTCAAAATATCCCGGAATACGTTATTTTATAGGGGATGTCAGGGACGGTGCCAGGTTAAAAAGAGCTCTGGAAGGAATTGACATCGTTATTCATGCCGCCGCCTTAAAACAAGTCCCCACAGCCGAATACAATCCTTTTGAGTGCATCAGAACCAATATCCTGGGGGCCCAGAATCTCATTGATGCCTGCCTGGACAATGAGGTGAGAAAAGTCGTGGCACTTTCCACCGATAAGGCCGCGGCCCCCATCAATCTTTACGGGGCGACGAAATTGTGTTCTGATAAGCTGTTTACGGCGGCCAACAATATCCGGGGTACAAGAGATTTGTTGTTCAGCGTGGTGAGGTACGGTAATGTTATGGGAAGCCGGGGGTCTGTTATCCCGTTTTATCTGGCCCAGAAAGCCAACGGTGTGCTGCCCATCACCGACCCGGCCATGACACGGTTTAACATCACACTGCAGGAGGGAGTGGACCTTGTTCTCTGGACCCTGGAAAATGCTCAGGGTGGGGAGGTGTTTGTGCCGAAGATTCCTTCCTACCGCATAACGGATGTGGCTGAGGCCATCGGTCCCGAGTGTGAACACCCTATCGTAGGTATTCGGCCCGGTGAAAAGATACACGAAGAAATGATTACCATGAGCGACAGTTACAACACGGTGGACTATGGACCGCACTACGCCATACTTCCCTCTGGTGATACGGGTCTAATCAACGATTACCGAGATGTCACCGGAACCCGGAAAGTGCCGGAGGGATTTAGGTACAACAGTGGCAACAATGAGTCCTTTTTAACGGTAGATGAAATAAGACAGCTCATTCGTGATCATGTGGACCCTGGGTTTTCGGTGTGAAGATTCAGTGTATAACACATGGCCGATGATTTCGCGTATTGGGGTGCCAACGGCGGATTGTTAAAGGGTGAAGAGGAAACATGGAATTGATCGAGCGTATTGCCGTAATACCGGCCAGGGGGGGAGCAAACGAATCCCTAAAAAAAATATCAAACCTTTTTGCGGGAAACCCATTATATCCTATTCCATTGAGGCTGCACTGGCGTCAGGCCTGTTTGATAAGGTGATTGTATCCACGGACAGTGAGGACATTGCATCGGTGGCAGCGGGATGCGGCGCCGAGGTACCGTTTGTGAGGCCGGCACGGTTATCGGATGATTACACCGGAACCAACGAAGTGACCAAGCATGCGATTCAATGGTATAATACGCGGGGAACAGAGATCTCGTATGCCTGCTGCATCTATGCAACGGCACCTTTTCTGCAGCCAGTCTATCTGAAAGAAGGATATGAAAAACTTGTCAAGTTTGATAAATCCTTTGCCTTTTCAGTAACAAGTTTTGCCTTTCCCATCCAAAGAGCCGTGCGCATTACAGAGGATGGTTGGGTGGATGCCATCCACCCGGAAAATAACATGACGCGCTCCCAGGATCTTGAAGAGGCGTATCACGATGCCGGCCAGTTTTATTGGGGGTCAGCCCAGTCGTTTTTAAATGATGTCACAACTTTTTCTCCGGCCTCAGTGCCTATTATTCTACCCCGGTACCATGTTCAGGATATTGATACGGAAGAAGATTGGGAAAGGGCTGAGTTGATGTTTCTCACCTGGCAGAAAATGCAGGGGAGAAGCGGTTGACGGGTCTTGTCGGATGAATGAACTCATGAATAAGAAGCTGCTGATAACTGGGGTCAGTGGGATGTTGGGATTCTGCCTGGCCCGAAATTTGAGTAATAACTTGAAAAATAACTATGACGTGTACGGAACCTTCAATCGGAATCTGGTCTCTATTGAAGGCTGCGCAATCTACAGGGTGGATCTTAGTCAAAGAAGTGAAGTTGAAATGCTTTTGCAGGAGATAACACCGGACATTATCGTCCATTGTGCCGCATTGACAAATGTTGACCTCTGTGAAGAGAATCATGAACTCTCTGATGCGGTAACAGTGGCGTCAACAAGTTATCTTCAGTCGTACTGCAAGAAAAATTCTAAGAAGTTGATTTATATTTCTACGGATGCCGTTTATGAAGGCGATTCGGGGAATTATTCTGAATCCGATCTCCCGAAACCTTCAAATTATTATGCACAAAGCAAACTGAAGGCGGAAAAGATTGTCCGTGTTTTACCAGACAGCCTCATTCTCAGGGTCAACATTTTTGGAATAAGTCCCCCCGGTCATGGTACCACTTTATTTGAATTTTTTTATTCAAATCTTTTGCAGGGTAAGGAAATTCCAGGGTTCACAGATGTCATATTCAACCCCATTTGTATTGAGTGCTTACCCGGGATCATAAGCGAAGGTATAGACAATTCCATAGCCGGTGTGTTCAATATTGGCTCCTTAGGGCAGATTTCCAAATATGATATGGGGGTTGAAATAGCCGATTATTTCGGATTTGATCGAAGTCTGATCAAGAAAAGTGTCTCTGCCGACTTCACTTTTAAAGCACATCGGCCCACCAATACCACAATGGATATTGCAAAAGCACAGTCAAGGTTTACCCATCGGTTCAAAGATATAAAAACAAATATTCGTTCTTTGTCTGAAAAGCTACAGGATAAAATTAGCGGGGAAGAAAATGCAGATAAAAATTGGAAACAGGTTTATTGGAGATAGTCATCCGGCATTCCTTATTGCCGAAATCGGGTCAAATTTTGATGGCGATATGGATCGGGCTAAAAAACTGATCAGGGATGCAAAGGATTGCGGCGCAGACGCGGTTAAGTTTCAAAGTTTTAAGGCGTCAACCATAATTTGTCCAAAGGGGTTTCGCAACAGGTCGGGTTTTCAGGCAAAATGGGGAAAATCAGTTGAAGATGTCTATAAGGCTGCTGAATTTCCTAGAGAATGGCACGGGGAATTAATGGATTATGCAAAATCCCTTGATCTCATCTGGTTCTCAGCGCCTTATGATTTTGAAGCCGTAGATATTCTGGAGGGATTGGGTGTTGACTTGTATAAAGTCGGGTCCGGAGATATTACCTGGCTTGAAATGCTTGAATATATCGCAAAAAAAAATAAACCCATCATTCTTGGAACAGGGGCAAGCACGCTTGCCGAAGTTGACGAGGCGGTAAGAACTATAGAAAGCGCCGGTAATGAGCAAATCATTTTACTCCAATGCGTTACGAATTATCCCGCACATTTTGAAGATGCCAATGTCGCAGCAATCAAGACTTTCAGGCAAACATTCGGTTGCTTGACAGGGTATTCGGATCACACACCTGGTTCAGTGGTCCCCTTGGCTACAATTGCCCTTGGCGGTTGCGTTATTGAGAAACATTTTACAGATGACAAAAAACGCATTGGTCCTGACCACCCCTATGCCATGGATTTGAATGATTTCAGGCAGATGAGTGAATCCATACGACATCTTGAACTTGCAATGGGCTCACCCTACAAAAATCTTTACCCTGAAGAGACTGACACCGTTGTGCTGCAAAGAAGATGCATCAGGTTGTCAAAAGATATAAAAAAAGGGGACAATTTAACCAGAGAGAATTTGACAATACTAAGACCTGCCCCTGAAGACTCCATCTATCCAAAATATATCCAACAGGTCATAGGGAAAGTTGTTAAAGAGGACTTGGAGGAAGGTGACTATCTTAGATGGGACCACTTGTAAAAACCGCCATTATTCCGGCATACAATGAAGAGAAAACGATCGCGGATGTCGTGGCAGTGAATCGGAAACTGTTTACACATATCATTGTCGTGGATGATTGTTCGGCGGATAATACTGTTGAGGTGGCAAAAAACGCCGGGGCCATTGTCATTGAATCCCCAAAGAACCGTGGCTATGATGCGGCCATAAATAAAGGTTTTTTTGAGGCCGGCAAATTGAAAAGTGATGTGTATGTCACATTTGATGCGGACGGCCAGCATCAGTATAAAGATATAAAACGCGGGTTGGATATGTTTACGCGGGAAGGGCTTGATCTTTTAATTGCAATGCGGCCGGCCCATAAAAAACATTTTTCAGAAAAAATTTTTGCTTTTTACACCGCATTGAAGTACCGGATTGATGATCCGCTATGTGGCTTAAAGTTTTATAGTGGGAAGGCATATGGCCGGTTCAAACCCTTTAGTACATATGAAAGCATCGGCACTGAGTTGGCGCTTCGCATAAGCAAATCCGGGGAATTTAAAACAGGGGCATATGAAATTGACATAAGGGATCGGACAGACGTTTCCCGATTTTACGAGTTCTCATGGAAAGGTAACTATAGAATATTAAAATCTTTGGTTAAGGCTGTGGCTGCCGGCCTGTGAAAAACGCCTGGAGCATACCCGGTTTTATACCCGGTTTATCAATTCCTGTGCTCGCTTCATTCTTTCGGTTGCCAACTGGTGGTTGGATATCCCATCCATTGCATATAGCTGATCTTCATTATCCCAGAGTGTGCCGTTCCATCTCCCGTAAAAATAGATGGCCTCGTTATGGTTTTCGGGGCGCTTCAAGGAGATTATCTGGCTGAATTTAAGGTTGTGAAGGTAATACACCGCAATGTCTTTGGCAAATTCTTCTGTCGCCCTGAGGCAGAGATCCAAGTATTTATAGCATCCGGAGGCCGGATGAAATCCGCCGAGTTCTAAAAACAATTCACGCGTAAGCGCGATTTGATAATCCACCATCTGAAACCTTCGGGTCTGACAGGCTTCAGGGAAGTCGGCGTTCAGGTGGAGATAAGCAGATACCGGCTGGGCGTTTGCGTTCACCACCATGCCGGCGTGTAATATATTCCCGTAGGTGTTGGTTAGTTGTCCCCCGAAGATGGCCTCTGGACCATACTGCCCCCGGCTTTCTTCCAAGATATCCAGCCAACCCGCCTCTGGAATAATAAAAGGATCTAAAAAAGAAAGCATCTCCCCTTTTGCCTGTTTTGCAGCCAGGTTCATCAGAGACGGCAGGGGATGCCCTTCCTTATTTTCCAGAATCGTCACATCTCCGCTGAGGCTGTTTAGGATGGTATCTATGCTTTCCGGGCGTGAGGCCGGCGGCAGGAGAATAACTTCATAATTTTTATCACCACACGCCGATGAAATGGTTTTAAGGGTGGCAAGAAAGGCATCCGGCACAGTGGTCACTGGAATAATAATCGTATGATCCAATTGTGAGGATTGGCTGGATTTTATGGGAACCGGCGGAAGAGATTTATTGGCTATCACAATATCTTTCATGATGCTGATGACCCGGTCAATGCTGTTCTCGGTATCAACCATCTGCATGTCCAGGTATTTTTTGACACCCTCTTTATTCATTCGGGTATTAAATGATTCACCGTTGCATATGGCAGTGCATAGTTCCTTGACGGTCATTTGAAGGGCTGCCTGATTTTCTATGAGCAGGGGATCTACATAGTCAACTTGGTATTCAAGGTTGAGCAGCACCAACGGGGTGCCTATGGCAAGTGTTTCCGGACCGATTGTGCTGCCTTCGACCAGCACGCAAAGGTCACTCATGGCGATGAGGCAATAGGTGTCCTCTTCACCGTGAATGCCGTGAACTTTTTGTTGTGTTTTTTTTGGGAATTTTGCCAAGAATTCGTCAATCTTCTGCCGGGTTGTTCCGGGATGAAATTTGACAAAGAGTTCCACATGATCCTCTTCAACCGGGAGTTGTATCAGTTCGACGAATTCTTTTACATCCTGGGGAAGCTTAATGGAGAAAAACAGGGTGATGACAAATTTATCTTCTATTGCATATGCCTTACGCTTTGCCTCTCTGGTCTTGTTTTCTGACAGGCGTTTGATCTCATTTGCTAAATGTGTGTTGCCTGCGGGGATTATCCTGTCGCCGGGCGCCTCGAATTCAATAAGCTTTCGTCGAGTGCCTTCCCCCCATACCAGGCAGAAGCAGCTGCTTTGAACATGCCCGGTCAGAATAAAATTGGCCGAAGATAACAAACCTTCCTGAAGGACAATATGGGGAATATTAAGGGTCTTTGCATGAAACGAAAACATCCTTCCCCACCGGTTTAGCTCGTGAAGAGAAAGACAGATATCCGGTTGTTTTTCGGATAGGTAATTTTTAAACCCCACATATTCCTGGGCAACGGCGAACAATGTTTTATCTAACACCGTGGGGGCCTGAAGACTGAAAAGGTCCTTTTCCAACAGGGCCTGCCCAAAGGTTTTTCTGAGCATATGATAGTGTTGATAAACCTTATCCCGGTCTTCCGGATGGACAAAGTCGAACACATGATTGTAGCTGACGCCGCATTCAATGGTGGTGATTTCCTGGCTTCGTTCGGCTTGCCCAACAAGGTAATGGGTTTGGGCGCCGAGTGCTGCGAGTGCGTCCATGATCGGGATGATAAATCTTGTGTGGTGCTTCAACGCCACGTATGCGGTGACTTTTTTACCTTTCCAGAATGTGTTTTTCATAGCTGCGCTAGTCCACTTCAATTTTTGGGTATTTATTTCGGACGATATCATGCAATATCTCCGCCATGGAGGTCACCTGTTCCTGTTCCTCAATCAGGGCCCTGATGAATTGCCTTAATATGTCATAGTCATTTGTGATGGTGACCATACCGGATTGGATGGGAGGTACAAAATCATCATAGACACAACTGGGGATGCCGTTGGCTTCAGCCACCCTGGTGGAGAAACAGTGGGCGCATGCAATGACGGCATTGGCAGCAGTCATTTCCCATCCGGCATTGAGATCGTGGAAGGAGAATGAATGAAAAAGGTGGAGAACGTCATGGCCCATGGTTTTAATGATCTCTTCGTGGGTATGTGTTCCCCTGATCTGGTCTTTGCCAATGGTAAACATCAGGTGGATTCTGGGCGCGAATTCTTTCATCTCTTCTATCAGGCGCCGGTATTCATAACTCATGGCAACATTGTGGGGGAGATAGAGAATGATCATATCCGGCTGAATATCGTATTTGCTCCGCACAATATAGGCTGTTTCCATTCCGTGGTGCCACATCCCGGTGACACTTGGGGTGAATATTTTGCCCTCATTTCGCGGCAGCTGCCAGATTTGACCACCGACACCTGAGGTGGGGTCTGAAAGTGAACTGCGGCTGATGTCGCTGCTGGTGATGATACCGTCAACCATTGAGGGAATCAAATTCCACCGGGTGCTCAAGGGCAACAGTTCATACCCGGCACAAAATATGTTGGTTTCACGTGCCAGTTTGACCCAGGCGTAGAATACAAATTCCTCACCGGTGGACGAGCCTAAGGGGGTGGGGATTTGCAGGACAATTCCCCGAACGTTTTTTATGGGGTCGAAATGGAGTTTGATGTTGCTCAATACGCCTTCTCCAAGATCATCCGCCAAAAGGGTTCTCCATACCTTCAGTCCGCCTTCGAATTCAGCGTCCTGAATCTGTTCCCGTTTTTTTAGATAATTTTCCATGGAGCGGGGTTCCGTATGCTGGGAAACTTTGAAGGCCACCGGCTCTAGTTCCTTAGCCATTTCCCGCGCCTTATCATCTTGAAACGGCATCATATAGATAATATCAATCTGGGTCATGCCCTGCTTCAATTTTTTTAAATAATCTATGATGATCGGAGAAATTTGGTTGTTTTGCAGAACCCAAACCAGGCGGGGTTTTATTGATTTTGCGCTCATGAAGGTCCTTCTTTCAAAATTGGCGTATTGACGATGTTTGAATGGGGCAATCTCATCCTGATGCTATATCTACGCTAGAACTATAATTATTAATGACTTAGTTTTTTGTCATTGCATAGTTAAAGGGAAGAAGCTGCAATGCTTTATCCGCCTTGTTAAAACGCCGTTTCCTGCATAGGAATCCCCTTTAAAACAACATTCGTTTACTGTATGATCACCATATTATGAACCGATTGAAAAAACAAGCTGTATTGCCTGTCGCTTTCCTCAGAGTTTTGATAAAAGCAGCAGATGCCAAGGTCTTGAAACTCTTAAAAACAGATCCATTGGGATCAGCAAGAATAAAGCTTTGTAGCGGATGGCGGTTTTTCTGAGAAAGATGGCCCGTATTATGCAACAATCCTTTTTGCTTAGTCCCCGGATAATTTTGCAGGAATATTTTTCCTAGTACCCACAAAATCGGGCAGAGGTGGCGATATGAAAACGATAGATACATTGGCGTGGTTAGATATACTCTCGGCAGCTTTAAAAGGGGTGATGTGTAAAATTGATGGGGAGGAAAGCGGGTTAAAAACAGCAACTGAAAATGTTCAGAATATCCTTGCAGCGGCACGGGAACGAGAAGCTTCGGTTTACTGGGTCGGGAACGGCGGCAGTTGTGCCATCTGTTCTCATCTGTCCCAGGATCTGATCAACAAACTTGCCATCAGGTCCTTGTTTTTAAATGATTCCCCGCTTATGACGTGCATGGCAAATGATTATGGGTATGAAGATGTGTATGCCAGACCCTTGGATACCTTTGCCCGAGAGGGAGACGTGTTGATTGCAATCTCTAGTTCGGGAAATTCTCCAAATATCATGAATGCGGTTGATGTGGCCCGGAAAAAGAAAATGACGCTTGTCACCCTGTCCGGTTTTAAGCCGGACAATCGGTTGTGGAATGCTTCGGCCTCAGTTTCCTTCATGGTGCCCGGAACCTTGTACGGGATTGTTGAGGCCGCCCATGAAGTGATCTTACACGGTATCATTGAAACGTTGTGGCTTGATGCACAATAAAAAAGGGGAATAAGATATGGGAGAAAAAATGCCTTGGGATATTAAATCGCTTGAGAAAAGGGCGGCCCAACTTCGGGCACGGCTGGTTGAAATGTCTCATATATCGCGGGCATCCCACCTGGGATCTGCACTGTCTTGTGTGGATATTTTGACAGCACTTTATTGGCATACCCTGGACATCGGGCCCGCAAATATCGGGGACCATGATCGTGACAGGTTTATTTTGAGCAAGGGGCATGCCATTTCAGCCCTGTATGCCGTGTTGGCGGCTAAGGGGATTTGGGATGAGGATCTGCTGAAAACCTATTGTGCACCGGGCAGCAGCCTTGCGGAGCATCCCGTGCCGTTTGACCCGCCGGGAGTTGAGACGGCCACGGGGTCATTGGGCCACGGGCTTTCCCTGGGCCTTGGTATGGCGCTGGCCGGCAGAATTCAGCAACAAGATTACCAGGTATATGTGCTCGGCAGTGACGGGGAGTGCAACGAGGGAAGTGTCTGGGAAGCTGCCATGCAGGCTGCGGCCAAAAGAGTTTCCAATCTTTGCATGATTGTTGATTTTAACAAATGGCAGGCAACCGGAAGAAGCTGTGATGTGGCCGCCCTGGAACCGCTCAGGGTTAAGTGGGCGGCATTTGGATGGGATAGTGTCGAAGTGGACGGCCACGATATGGCCGCGTTGGTTAAAACATTGGACCGATCTTCTAAGGAGCGTGACCGGCCGATGGCTATCATTGCGCATACCGTCAAGGGGAAGGGGGTTTCCTTCATGGAGGATGATAATAACTGGCACTACAGAATCCCGACCCGGGAAGAGGTTGCGCTTGCCTGGCAGGAGCTTGGAATAACAGACGCAGGGTTAAGGATGGTGACATAAAGATGATACAAGAACGTGTTCTGGTGGTCGGGAGCAACTCATTTTCAGGTTCCCATTTTGTATCTGGTGCCTTGAAACGGGGATACGAGGTTATTGGCGTGAGCCGCTCCCCTGAACCGGATACGGTTTTTCTGCCATACAGGTGGGGAGAATCGAAACCTTCGGCAGGTTTCAGGTTTTATCAATATGACCTGAACAAACACTTGGATCAACTGATGGCGCTTATCAGGGATCTAAAGATTCCGTATGTGGTCAATTTTGCCGCCCAGAGCATGGTGGGACAGAGCTGGGAATATCCAGATCACTGGTTTAAAACCAACGTGGTTTCGACCATCAACTTCCACAATGCACTGCGTCAATGCAGCTTTCTAGAAAAATATCTGCATGTGTCAACGCCTGAAGTCTACGGGAGTTGTGAAGGGTTAGTGGCCGAGAACATAAGCTATAATCCCAGCACTCCCTATGCCGTATCACGTGCCGCCGCCGATATGAGTTTAAAAACTTTCGTGGATAATTATAATTTTCCTGTTGTATTTACCCGGGCGGCAAATGTTTACGGCCCCGGACAACAGTTGTACCGGATTATTCCGAGAGCCGTTCTTTTTTTTCTGACCGGCCGTACCCTTGAACTTCATGGCGGCGGTGCCTCCGTCCGTTCCTTTATCCATATAAATGATGTTGTGGACGGTACTCTGGATGCCATGGCACATGGCGATCCCGGTGAGATATTCCACCTGTCCACCCGGGAAAATATTTCCATCCGTTCCCTTGTCATGCGGATTGCAGAAAGGGTTGGGGTCGATTTTGATAACTTCGTGAAAGTTGTCTCGGATAGACCGGGAAAAGATTCTGCATATCTGCTGGATTCCCGGCTCGCCGAAAAACGGCTTGGCTGGAGAAGCCGTATCGATTTAGACGATGGCCTGGACCAGACAATTGCCTGGGTTCGGACTCATTTGGAGCGGTTGGAGAATCAGCCTCTGGATTATATTCACAAAGCGTGAAAAACCCTGAAAATAAAAAAGTTTTTGGAGAAAATATGAAAGTACTTGTAACAGGCGGCTGCGGTTATATCGGATCTATACTGGTACCGAAGTTGTTGAATTTGGGAATGGATGTGGTTGCGTTCGACATTATGTGGTTTGGCAATTACTTGGAGGATAATACACATCTTACGATTGCCCGGGGGGATGTCAGGGATATCGATTCGGTTCCCATGGAAGGTGTGGATGCGGTCATTCATCTGGCCAATGTCGCCAACGATCCCTGCGGCGACCTCAATGCCAAACTCGTCTGGGAAGTCAATGCGCTGGCCACAATGGGACTGGTGGAAAAAGCGATTGAGCACGGGGTCGGCCAGTTTATCTATGCAAGCTCGGGCAGCGTATACGGAGTGAAAGAAGAGGCTCAGGTTACCGAAGAGTTACCCCTGGTTCCGATCTCGGACTACAACAAGACGAAAATGATCAGTGAACGGATTCTGCTCAGTTACCAGAATGATATTGCCGTACAGATGGTCAGGCCGGCCACGGTTTGCGGCGTTTCACCGCGGATGCGGCTGGATGTGTCGGTAAACATGCTGACCATGCAGGCAATTAAAAATAAGCTGATCACGGTGTTTGGCGGGGCACAAACCCGTCCGAACATTCATATTCAGGATATTACCGATGTCTTTATTCATCTTTTGCAGAGCAAAGACCGGTTTAAAGGCATTTACAACGCCGGATTCGAAAACGTTTCCATCATGGGAATTGCTGAGAAAATAGTGGATACCGTCCCGGCCAGAATCGAGGTCACTGAATCAAATGATCCCAGATCGTACCGTTTAAACTCCGATAAGCTGCTTGCCACAGGATTCCGCCCCAGATTCGGCATTCAGTCCGCCATTGATGAAATTGTCACCGCCACTGAAAGCGGATTTCTGGATGACGATGATATTTTCTATAATATCAGAACGATGAAAAAACTATTTTAACTGGGGTTGAACTTGCAGGGTGACATCGGCAGAAAAAACATTTAGGCGGGAGGCGGCATGAAGATCGGCGTTGATTTTGACAATACGATCATCAACTATGACATGGTGTTCAACCGTGCGGGGTGTGAGATGGGGCTGATTCCCGACAACCTTGAACCCGGGAAAAATTCAGTCCGAGACTATCTGAGACGCGTGGGCAAAGAAGACGACTGGACATGGCTGCAGGGATATGTGTACGGCACCCAGTTGCACCATGCAGAACCTTACCGGGGTGTCATGGACTTTTTCAGGTTTTGCGATGAGAATTCGATTACGGCATGTATTATCAGCCATAAAACCCGATACCCATACGCAGGTGACAAGCATGATCTCCACCGGTCCGCAAGGATGTGGATAGAAAACAACGGATTCTCCGTAGACGTCTATTTTGAAGACACAAAAACTGCAAAAGTGGATCGGATTAATACTTTAGGATGCGGTATTTTTATAGATGATCTTCCCGAGTTTTTATCCCTGCCCGGTTTCCCTGCCGGGTTGGTTAAAATCCTGTTTGATCCCAGCGGCAAGCAACGGGTTGCCGGTGACGCGCAGGGGTGGCTGCATGCCGGTTCATGGGAGCAGGTACTGGAGATGACAAAGCCATACATCTCCCGCACGTTGTCCTGATAAGACGGTTAATCCTATGACCCCTGAGACCATAGTAGAATCTCTATCGATAAACGGTTTGAACTCGTTTTGTGAGTCGGCCGGCATCTTAGTTGAAAAAGCGGTAATCAAGCCGTTAGATGGGGGGAAAAACAACAGGGTGTACAGGGTTGACTCTCCGGGGGGGAGATATCTTTTTAAAGTTTACGCACCGCCCGGGCTTAAAAAGAGAAACAGGCTACAGACGGAGTATCGATTTCTTGCATTGCTTCAGGCGCACCGGATCGCGGGAGTACCAGAGCCGGTTGCATGTGATCATGCCGAGAATATGGCATTGTATACCTTTATCGAAGGAAAAAAGGTTGCAAGGCAGGCCGCTGGGCAAGATGACATTGACGCAGCCATGGACTTTCTGACCAGAATTAATCTTCCCCACATACGGCAGGCCGCAGAGGCTTTACCCATTGGAGAGGCCGCCGAAGCGTGTTTTTCCCGGCAGGATCATTTTAACTGTGTTGATCTGCGGCTGGCGCGGCTGACAGCTTTAAAACCGGAAGCCTCTGTGGATGAGGGAGCCAAAAGCTTTGTTACTCAGGTGTTGATTCCGGCGTGGGAAAAATATCAAAATGTGTTTT
>MDTD01096710.1_pt1 | contig 16140 bp, 9 predicted proteins | sample 811221 | NCBI WGS metagenome assembly MDTD01 (sample SAMN05326646, study PRJNA326480) | marine metagenome | isolation source: seawater | place: Pacific Ocean: South West | collected 2011 | reverse complement strand
GTTCAAGCTGGAATTGGAACACGAGCGTGTCGTTGTCCAGATTCTGCCCATGCAGTTCCTGGCGATGAATATAATCAAGGCCTACTCTCAATCCGGTCTCATACCAGTAGTATTGAACACCACCTGCGATGACCAGTACATCACCGTTGTTCTCGTCCGTGTCGTTATCGTCGACCAGTTCGCCACGCACGGTAACACCCAACTGAGTCGGCAGAATCATGTATCCCATTTCCGCCGCCAAGGCGCTGCGACCAATCTCTGCGGGAACCGTCAAACTGGTGGTTGGCTTTTGTACAGGCGATGCATGGTCCTGAGTGTATTCGGCGGCCAAATGGAAACCGGCCACCTTCACATGCACATCCGCCTCCCAACCGTAGGTCGTTGTCGTCGTTCCATCGTTGTAGAAGCCCGATGCCCCCACCCCTAATCGAAAGTCTCCGCCCTTGAGGTCAGCCATCGTATGACCGATTTTTCCCAGCGGCTCACTCGTCAAACGCAGGACGGTTGCAAGGCGCGTCAATCGATTACCAAGCAGTGCACTTCCGTATGCGTAGCCTTCAAAAAAGTTCGTGCGACGCTCGAATCCATTGTAAACGCCAATCGCATAGCCGAATGCTCCATCTGCGACATCCCCCTCAACCGTGAGGCCTAGTTGACGTCCCGGCGCCATGGCTGTCGTGCCCATGGGTCGCTCGATCAGCGCGCCTTTGCCGGAGCCCATGAGGGCGAATCGGGAAAAGGGAACTTTCTTGGCCCCCAGTGTGAAGCCCACTTCGGTTCCCAATCTATAGCCTATCCACGCATCGAGTAGATCGATACCGTAGACATCGGCCTGAGTTGAAATCTCAAAATCCATCAAGTTCCACGCTTTGCCTTTGAGACCGAAGCGGGCACGGCGCAATCGAAATCCAGGCTCTTCAGCCAAGTCGCCGTCTTGAATTAAATTATCAGCTCCCGTGAGTGGGGCGGCCTGAACCTGGACTAAGCCGACATAGTCGAACTCGAAATCTGATTTCTCGTCATCGTGGTCGTCGGCATAAGCCGGTTGCACGAAAGCCAAGAGCAACAATGCGAGCATGAGTCTCTTCACTAGGATCACCTCCCTCCCAATCGCCAGTTTAACCACGCTATCGTCAATCCATCCTGCTTGGAAGAGCAAAGCGTGCTTTTCTAGTCACTTAGAGAGCATTAGACGCCTGACTTGAGGACAGGCATGGATTACTGAATACTGGTCACCATGAAAAACGTCATGCTCCTTACCTTACTCTCGGCCTACCTTGTCACGACTGCGTGCGGTGATGACAGTAGGTCAAACAACACCAACCAAGCAGATACGGCAACGGCAAGCGATACGTTTTCGGACGAGCAAAGCGCAGCCGATACCACGACTGTCTCCGATTCGGGACCGGAACCATTGGACGTCGTGGAACCGACGGACACGACCCCAGCCAACCCGTGTGAGGAGCTTTGCGCCCCCCATGAAGGGTGTGGAGAGGCCATCAAGCAGGCTTGCATGGGAAGTTGTGACTTGACCGAGGCAGGACTTTGCGAGCAGGCATGCATCGCAGAGGTCACCACATGCGAGGAGGTTGCATCGTGCCTAGGCGTCAAAGACAACTTGGCAACATTTAACCCGGGTCCCTACGGTACCGGGCCACGAGACATCGCAGGTCCGTTTCAATTGCAGACCCTTGGGCGTCCCATTGACTTTGAAGCGATGTGGAATGGTCAGGAAACGTACGTCTTCATTATGAAACAAACTGGGTGGGAGTATGCCGAAACCCTGTGGCAATCGGATATCTTCGGTTGGCTAAGGGACAGTCCTGACAACGTACACTACGTGATGATGGGTTATCCTCATCAGGATGCGGGGGGCAACATGGTCGATGATGTCGCCGCCATCGTGACCGATCTGAAGGCTCGAGCAGAGGAAAAGATTGTCAAAATGGGTGCTGCTTATGGAAAGGCGCGCGAATGTCACTGGCGCCGTCATCTCCATTTTGTACCTGTTCAGGCCTGGGGCGTCGGAGGTTGGATTCAAGACAAACTTCAAGCGCAAGGTTCGCTCGCGTTTGCCATCGACCGTTTTCAAGCGATCCGCAATGTCGGTCTTTTGAGCATGGTCAATCAGAATCCGGTGTTTGGACACACACGATACGAGGCCGAGTACTACAACTTCGAATTCGAGCGAGAGCAATCCCTCAAGACCGAAGGGGTAACAGAGGTCGTTGTCTTCGATTACGAAAACATCGGTGGGACCAACGTGACGGTCGAGCTCCCCTCCGCTGAAGAAATGGCAAACTTCGATACCATGGAGATTGATCTCGGCTCATATTGCGTCGACCACGACGAAGCGAATTGCGGCGAGTGGGACTACAAGGCAGCTCTTCAGGTGAAGGAACATCCAGAACTAGAAGAGAATCCGAATGCTGACACGCCCTGCCAGGGAGCCGTTGCGGGCATAGATGCTGTACCAGGAGCATGCGGAGACGGCCAGGCTTGTAGCTCAGATGCGGACTGTTCGGATGGAAGCACCTGCGAGGGCGCTGTAGACGCCGTAGAACCCGTTCCCGCAGACACCTTGGCATGCCAATGCGTCGTACCAGGGGGTGGTCTGCGTGAGAGCAGCCAAACATGCGCAGAGGACGGTTCGGGATTTGGAGAGTGCGTATGTAATCAAGGGATCGAGATTGCCCGTTGGATAACAACCTACGGCCGGGAAGGTCGCTGGATCAGCGACCAAAGCCAGATCCTTCCCCTGCTTAAACAAGGCGGAAAACATCGCTTTCACTACAAGCCAGGTAATAAATACGTGACCCGTATGACGTTCCGATTCAGCAACTCCGGAAAGGGTGAGCGGCCGGTTACGATGATTCCGCTTTTCGGTGGTGGCGGGTTCAATCCCAGCTACAACGCAAAATACGAGCCGATGGACATAGAGATTCCAGCGAGCACCAAAAGAGCAGAGGTCTTTGCCTATATCACGGGACACGGATGGGGTGCAGAGAAGGCTAACTGCGCTGAGTTCTGCAATCATACGCACCACTTCACTGTGGGCGGCACTGAGTATGTCCACGACCAGCCTTGGGTTGGTAACAACTACGGATGTGCCGCGCAGGTTCCGGTAGGTACGGTTCCAAACCAGTACGGAACGTGGACCTTAGGGCGTGCTGGCTGGTGTCCAGGCATGGATGTGAAGCCCTTTGTGGCCAATGTGACAGAGAGTCTGACCCCTGGAATGCCCGTAACCATCAGTTACAAAGGCCTATTCAAGGGTGCCGACTATGAACCGGAACCCAGCGGCTCGGGTCAGGGCTTTGGGGCTAACATTACGATGAGTTCCTGGCTGGTTCTGTACGAGTAGACAACGCTTGCGGAGCCCAGGAACCAGCGCGGAAGCGAACGCGCTGGCTTGACGCAACCCACCCCCACGAATAGAGTCCGACGCTGGATGTCATGCCCGTTTGGGGCAAACGAGACGATGAGTAAAGCGCCCGATATCAACCCCCTGGCGGTGCCAGCAGCCACGCTGAAAGCCCTCGGATGGACGTGTCTGCGGGCCGAGCGCTCATCCCAGCCCGATGTGCTCATTCCCTTGCTTACAGAGTTACGAAATGAGACCTGTGTCCACACTTGGCGACGCCATCTTCCGACTTCAGGACCCGTTACCGGCACGCACTGTCAGACACTTTTAGAAACCGAGAATAGCCTGCGTCCGACCGAGGTCTTTGCTTATATCGCAACCCTGCCCGATGGGCAGGAGGTTATCGCGGCGGCAGGAACTGTCAGCGACCGGATCCGAGGTGACTTCCCCTTCGAAGGGTTCCCGGTGGCGGCCAGATGCTACATCCGGCAAGCCTTTCGGAAACATGGGCTTTACAGACACATCCTTGGCCACCGACTTGATCATTGCGTGAGGCGCTGGGGACATGCGCTTAAGGCGGTGCACTTGGGCTCTGCAAACCCTAAGGTCTGGGAAGCAGTCGCACTCCATGGTGGCTTCGCATTGAGTTTTGTGCACGTAGGCGACGAAGATCTTGAAGTCCGCGGTCAAGTCCACCGTGTACCGGCACTTATGGCGTTTCACCCGAGCTTCCGGAGTTCCGTTGTTGCGGCGAGTCAGGAGAACGGCTTCGATGGCGAATTCCGTCGCACGCTTGAAGACGTTATCGAAGGTCGAACAGACGGTTCCGCGTGGGGTCGACTGCGCACGCTTGCAGAGCAACAGCATTCCCAATCGGCAGGGGCATACCCGACGGAACTTAGAGAGCTCTTCGCGCTCGGCGACGCGATACCGCTCAAACGATGACGACCATCGACCTTCAGGCGGAACCGTATGCACAATACGCATTCGAGGATCCTCTGACGGGGGTTCGCGGATGGCTCGTCGTCGACACCCTTGTCGATGAACTAGCATTCGGGGGATTCCGCTTTCATCCCGACGTCACTGCGCAAGAGGTGCGGGACCTGGCCCGCTGCATGACCTGGAAACTCGCGTGCCATGGACTACCAACAGGCGGTGCCAAGGCCGGATTAGCGCTCGATCCAAGGCGAGACGACTGTCTCGACATTCTTGAACGCTTCGTCACGGCGGTGAAAGAACCACTTCTGAGCCATGTGATGCTAGGCAAGGATATGGGTGCCAGCGACCAACTCATAGACCAGATCTACACATGCCTCAAAGTACCTCAAATGCACACGACACGCCGTCGTCGCGGCGAAGGGAATATCCCAGAGCGTTTACGGGACCTTCAGGGCTACTGCACCCACATGACGGGCAGGGGCGTTGCCGTTGCCGCTCACGCTGCTACCGGTGGCCTGGAAGACGTTCGAGTTGGAATTCAAGGGTTCGGCTTGGTCGGTGCTGGAAGTGCCTACCGCCTATCGCGGATGGGTGCTCGGATCGTTGCTCTGGCGGATGTAAACCAAACCGTACAGGGCTCCGATATGCCGCTCGCCACATTGATTGAGGAAAGCCGCACCACGCGCGCTATCACTACGTCTCTTCTGGAAGGAGATGGCATCAGCTTCGAACCGGAAGCTGTTCTCGATGCTGAGGTCGATCTCCTGGTCCTCGCGGCAGGTTCACACATTGTCGGACCTGAGCTCGCTGAGCGCATACGCGCTCGAATCGTTGTGGAGGGAGCGAATTTCGCCCTTACACCCGATGCAAGGCGAACGTTGCATGAACGAGGCATTAGGGTAATCCCAGACCTTATTGCGAGCAGCTCATCCGCAGCTCTCGTGACTCGTCAAATGGCAAGTGGCAACACATTAACTGCGGAGGCCTGCTGGGAAGCCATCGATACGTCCATCTCCAACGCAACGCTTGGTGCTCTTAGTCGAGCGTCTCAGCGTGGGATCCCCGTGCGCCAGGCTTATCTCGAGACTTACGCGCTCTAAGTCCGAAGTACCCGCTGGGTAGGTCGACCGCTTGCGCATTGGCCATCGGTCCCCCATAGTTAAATGATGAGGGACAAATGACCCACAAAAAGGACGAACACGCCGCAGCATGGTTCCACCGAAAGGCCACGGCTTATGTGGAAACGCAGATGCTCTACCACCTCAACCAGGTTGGTGTTTGGGCGCAATTGCAAAAAGGACCTCAGTCGCCCCACGATATCGCAACGACTTTGGGTCTTGTTCCCGAGGTGCTTCGGGTCATGCTTGAGTACGTTGAAGGCGTCGACTCTCTTTTGGAACGCGATGATGAGGGGCGGTTCGAACTCACAGAGTTCGGCCACCGTGTGTTGAAACGCTTCGGACGAGACGGACTCTCTGGATCGACCTTCAACTTCTTCGACGTGCGCGTCGGTGCGTACGGCCCTGTATGGCAACAAATGGGCAAGATGCTGACGGGAGATGTTACCTACGGCCGTGACTTAGAGCGCGAGGGAGATCGGGCTGCGGATGCCGTCTTCACCATCGGAAAACGTATGGAGAAGGGGTTCGTGGAGATACTGAAGCGCGTTCAACCGGACATCATCGTCGAGTTGGGTGTCACCAGCGGCTTACTTGAACTAGGCAAGTCTCAAGTGGCCTCTGTAGACGCAATCGGCCTCGATCGGGATCAAATGGCACTCGATGTCGCTGCCCAGCGATTTCAGACGGAAACCGGGCATGAAGGCACATGGATTCAAACCGATATATTTTCCCCTGAATCGTGGCTTCAACCCTCTTTTTCAAACAAGCGCGGACTCATCTTCAGTGTCCATTTTCACGAGTTTCTCGCACGTGGTGTCGAACACCTCCAGCGATGGCTGCGCGAGCTACAGCAGCATCTCCCAGGCTGGAGTGTGCTGGCGATAGAACAGCCTCGTCTGCGCTCGGATGAACGAGATGAGGTGACGGAAGTTGAGTGGCTTTATAACCATTCCAACATCCTGATCCACCACCTAATCGGCAACGGGCACATCCTTAGCGACGCAAATTGGCGTAAACTTTTTGCCGAAGCGGACTGTGAACTAGATGAAATCCACCCCATGGAGTTTCTGGGCTATAATGGCTACACGTTCCGATTTTAGCCAAAGCGGTTTCGAATTAGATGTCTCACTTCTTGAGACGTTCGATTTGGCTTCGTACCATTGGAATGGTCAGAGAGGTACGAACGCGTGCCATCTCCACAGAAGGCGAGGGACACTTGAACGTTGAATGTTGTGATGTTGTCATTGTAGGCGGAGGGCCCGCGGGCGCGACGTGTGCGACTTACCTGGCTGACCTCGGAAAAAAGGTCATCATCGTCGAGAAGGAACACTTTCCGCGTCATTGCGTCGGTGAGTCGTTACTCCCGAGCATGATGCCGATACTCGACGACTTTGACCTCTTAGAGAAGGTTGAGGCGTGCGGCTTTCCGAAGAAAACGGGCGGTACGTTTATCTGGGGCAAAAACGATGAGCCTTGGGATGTTCTCTTCTCGAATAACCCCTTTCTCCCCCACCCCTACGCCTACCATGTGGACCGGGCCGTATTCGACAAACTCCTTCTCGACCGAGCCATCGAGTCTGGAGTGGATGTTCGTCAAGGTGCGAACGTAAAAGACGTATTGCGAGACGGACCCGAGTCGGATGCACGTGTGACAGGCATTCGGTACACGACGGAAGAGGGAGACTCGCACGAGGTACATGCACGGTTCGTGGTGGACTGCAGTGGCCGACCATCGGTCATCGGCCGTCAAGTCACGAACCGCGAATATGACGATAAAATGCGGCAAGTCGCGTTCTACACCTACTTCAATAACGCACGGGGGCCCCAAGATGAGCGCGAAGGCCATGTGATCATCGAAAGCTGCAAATGGGGCTGGTTCTGGTACATCCCGGTCCACGGCTCCACGATGGGCGACGTGTCCATGGGTCTGGTGTCGGGCCAGGAGTTCAAGGACGAGTATGGGCAGATCGGAAAACAAGCATTCTTCGAACGAGCGCTGGAAGACGCACCCTACATGCAGAAACTGCTAGGACCGGATGCAGAACGCGCACAGGAGTTCCGTGCGGTGGTCGACTGGGCCTACACCTGTGACCGAAGCGCTGGCGATGGTTTCTACCTCGCTGGCGATAGTGCGGCGTTCTTAGATCCCATGCTCTCCACGGGCGTGTCGGTCGCAATGCTCGCAGGCTACTCAACCTCTGTCTGCATTCACAGCGTGGATGAGGGCATTGCAACGGAAGCTGAGGCGGCCGAATTCTACCACGGCAATTATCAGCGCATGTACGAGATAACCCGGGACTTCCTCCATTACTTCTACGCCTGTAACGGTCGGGAAGATAAAGACGCCATCTTCTGGAAGGCTCGCAATACCCTCCAAATGGACGAATCTATCGCAGCCTGCCAAGCCTTCTGTTTCTTGGTAAACACAGTGCCTGCGAACCCTCATCCGGCGCTGGATAAGCAGATCCACATGTACCTCCAATTCATGGACCAGCTTGAACACCCGCTCGCTGAGATGGAAAAGGTCGATGGCAAGCATCAAGCGCAGAAGAAACGCGATGCTTACAACGAAGTGCACTCGATGGATCTCGATACGATCCCGGAGTTGAACGGTGCGCTCGAGTCGTCATGGGCAATTGATGGGGAGAATCACCGCCTACGACCGGTGAAGGGTGTTGAATACGATAGCAACCGACCCATTTTTTCCAGCACAAGCTCCTGGCTTCTGGGACGAAATCTACATGAAGTAAGCGACGAAGAAGCGGACATCTTAGAAAAGATGGATGGTAAGCGAACATGGTCGGACATCTTAGAACTCTTTGCCCTTGAAAGAGGATCGGATCGTGCTACGGTTCGCGCTCAAATGCAGCCGGTACTAGCTGCTCTATCTGAGCGTGGACTATTCTTGGAAAGAAAGCGCTCGGGAACCCCTTCTATTGCCCTTGCGAGTTAAAGGATGTCCCCAAATAATTATTGTCCCAGAGCACTTCTAGCTGCGGGACTTGTTGCCCTTGTCTGGCCTCTTGCGGCATGCGAGAAGGCCTCGGATCAACCGACTGCATCAGGAAGCAAGACTCAGAAAACGTCCACCCCCAGTGGTGAACCGAGTTCCACGAGTGAGAAGCAGACTTCAGCGCCCCCGAAGGATGCGGTCCTGGTTAAGGTTGATGGTTCGATTCCTGCGCCAAAGCCCACCATGGCGGACCAAAGTGCGCTCGGAAATAAGCGGAAGCCTTGGGATAACTACCAGGCGTCGGAGCCGCTTAATGCTCGCCTCACGCTACCGGACGCGATCGAAGCAGATCCAAAATTCCGCGAAGATTTCGTCGGCACCTTTGCCCGGCTCGGGAAGATCCCCTTCCAACTCGTCAATCGCTACTATTACGAAGGACTTATCTCCCGGGATAATAGGCCAGCTCAGGTTGCGAAGTTCTGGAAATACGCCCAGGACCGTCCCAAGGAACCCAAACTCAAGGCTAATGTCATCGTCGGCCTGACCCATATCGGCTTCGATGAAGAGGCCTTGGAATTGGCCGAAAAGCATAAGAATGCGTCGTGGTTCAAGAGCGATGCTCGGGCCAATTTTTACGTGGGAACGATACCCTTCCGCTCGGGGGATTATACCAAAGCCCTGCCCTATCTAGAGCGCGCCCACAGTCTCGAGCCAACACCGTGGCGAGCTTACTGGTTGCGAATGGCGCTCACCCAGAGTGAAACGCCAGTTTCACAAAAGCGGCTTGATGAGCTCTTCACCTTTGGTGAGCACATGGGACCAAACGACCCCAAGCAGTTTCACTTCGTCGACCGGTCCAAGCGCTGGGGCTTTGGCCGGTGGGGTCTGGCCGGTTCGATGGCCTTTGTCGACTTCAACAACGATACCTTCTTGGACTTCCTGCTCACGGGCACATACTACTCACCTGAGCTCTATCTCTTTAAACCGGGTAAAGGCTTCGAGCGCACGGCTGCACCGCCGATGACCAATGCCGCTCACGTGGTCCCAAGTGTCATCGCCGCTGACCTCAATAACGACGGGCTGCGAGACGTCTTTCTCGGCAGTGCTGCTTGGTTTGGAGCAGGACCCAATCGAGTGTTCAAGAATCTCGGGGACGGTAAGTTCGAAGAAATCAAAGATAACGGCGACGCCAAGTTGCTCATGCAGAACAGCACGGGCTTAACATCGCTCGACTACGATTTGGATGGCCTGGTCGACATCGCTGTGAGCGGTATCAAAGGCGGAAGCACGCGTCTTCTTCGCAACCTTGGGAACTTCAAGTTCGAAGAAGTGACTGAGAAGGCCGGCATTAGTGCGCACCAGCAATTGAGCATTCATCTGTGCTCCGGAGATGTGAATGGCGACAATCGCAGCGATATTTTCGTGAATCGACACGGTGCGAATGCGCTATATATCAACCAGGGTGATGGGACGTTCAAGGAAGAGGCTGCGGCCCGCGGCGTAGCCCAGGGTACCCCGATGGGCTTCGGCACATGGATGTTCGACTACGACAACGATGGCGACTTGGACATCCTTGCGAGCCAGTACGCGAATATTACCGGAAAGTTTAAGGGTGGATTTACGCGCTTCCCCATCGAACATTTCAATAAGAAGGTACCGGACCAGGGCGCTTTCCGCCCGTCCGTGCTCTTCAAGAACGATGGTAAGGGCAACTTCCAGCTTGTGAAGGATACAGGGATGATTTCATCCAGCGTCATGGGCGCCCAATTCGTCGATCTCGAACTCGACGGAGACCTGGACATACTCTTGGGACCCGGCAGCCACTCCTTGAAGAACATGCAGCCGCTGTTCATGTACCGAAACGATGGCAATGACAAGTTCACCAACATTACGCCGTTGGATGACCCCACGTACTTCGGAAAACTCCATGGAATGGCGTTTGCAGACGTCGATCGCGACGGTGATCCGGACCTCTACGTCAACAACGGAGGCGTCATGCTAAGCGACCATTGGCGTGACCTCTTCCTCGAGAATACGATTGAAGGGAAACGTTGGCTTCACATCGGCCTCGTCGGCACGAAATCCAATCATAGCGCCATCGGTGCACGGGTATTCGTGCGCGTCGGCAAGCGTACGCTCTTGCAGCAAATGACAAGCGGGGAAGGATTCGGGGGAACGAATTCCCAGTACCTCATTTTTGGTCTCGACACTGCAGAAGCCGTGAATGAGGTCGAAATTCACTGGCCATCCGGCCTGAAACAAAAACTCGGGCCTCTCAAAGCCGACCAAGCCCTCGTAGTGACCGAAGGCAGCGCGAGTTTACGACGAATCTACTAAAACGAGGTGTTCCATGAGAGCTCTTTCCCTCGGACTCATCTGTGCCCTGCAAACATCCCTTTTTCTTGCCGATATCGGTTCCGCCCACGGTGGTGAGGCTGGACCGAAAGCGAAACCAGAGAAAGCAACGCTGCACGTTCTCGGACCAGGTAGCGAAGAGGCCATCTCCAAGCTCCTAAACCTGGGAGAAAAACTCAGCGACGGGTCGTCTCTCAATGCAACCATCCAGGGCTCTTCTATCCTCGTAAGCGCGGGTCCTGCGACAAAGCCTACACTGAGGGTCAAGGTGGTGCACACCAAGGATGCCCCCAAAGGGGCCGTCCGAGCAGGGGATGTAAGTATCATTGCCAAGCCAGGGCCTGCACCTGCAGCACTCATCAAGGAACTCGCATCTCGAATAAAAGGAAGCAAAGTCTCGTTACCGTGGCAAAAGGTCGTACCGAAACCTACCGCCGAAGACCTCCAGCGCGAGCGTGAAGAAGCAGCTGAAAGGGCAAAGCAAGAGCGACTGAGGCGGGAAGCGGAAACTAAGCTCCGCGCGAAAGAGAAGATGCTAGGCCGTGCTGCACAACTCGTGGAACTCGGGGAGATGGACAAAGCAAAGAAACTCCTCCGGATGGTCACCGACGATACCAACAATGGCCTCAACATCTCGGTCGCTATACAGCTCGTCCGAGCAGGTGCGAAAGCCGACGCCATGAAGGTCTTGAAGAAGGTGAAGGACCCGACTGTAGGTGAAGCGCTCAGCCTCAAACTTCTTCGCGGAAAGCTGCCAAAAGGTCCAAAGGCACTTAAAGGAGTGTCCCCCAAAGCAGCCTGTGATTTAGCGATGGTTGGGGCCCAGGCTCTCGATCTAAAGCGCTTTGCAGAAGCTGAAAGTCTGAGCCGTGCAATTCGAAAGGTGGCCCCAGGATGTGTCCTCGCATGGGAGACGGAACTACGGTCTCTCGGGGAGCTAAAGTCCCCTGTCGCAACCCAGAAAGAACGCGTCGAGGAAGCTCTTAAGGCCGTGAGCAACACCGGCTCAATTCACCAAATCGCCAGCGAGATTTATCGCTTTGGTGGCGATAGCCAACGCTCGATCGAGGAAGCGTTTTTAGCGGCACGTGCGAATCCAAAGGCCGCTGGACGTCTGGAAGGGCTTGCGCGAGCGATGAGTGAAGATCCCGCCGTCCTATTGACCTATCTCGAAAAGGTCATCAAGCAAGACTTCAAGGGTAATGCGGCCCTCGTACGTGATTTTGCGGTAGGCGTCGCCTATCATCTTGCGCACCAATACAAAGAGTCACAGACATATTTACTCCCGCTGGAAATGGTCTTCCGCTCCACCCCCATTCTCAAGGTCTACATCGCCCTGAACGAATTCAACCTCGGAGCCAAAGAGCAGGCAGCAAAGCGCTTGAAAAAAGTGCGCGTTCGTACCGAGCATGACGTAGAACTCTATTACTTCAGGGCGGAAATCTTAAGAGATACAGACCGTAAACAGGCGATCTCGGACCTCAAAAAGCTCCTTCCACAACTCATGAAGAGTAGTAAGGGTTCTGCCACGGAGGAACGTCGTGTTCGAAGTCTGCTCCAGGCACTCGAAGTCTGCGAAACAAAGAAGACAAAAACGTGCCCAGGTGACTGGCTTCACCCCAAGACGACAGGAAAATCCGGACAGCCGAAGATCGCCATACCGGCGGCCCTTCGGGATGCTAAGCCTTTACACGTTCCGGAGCCACAAGACAGTTCGAGCGGAGATGATGGAAGTGCCCAAGGAGACGATTCCGGCGATAGTCCAACGAAGCGTGATGATGTCCCGGCTGCATCCAGCCAGGAGGATGACTCCCCGAATGCCTCCGAGGAAGAGAACCCGCTTTTAATTATTCTGCTCGGACTCGGATTGCTCATCGGTTTCGTTGTGTTGCGAAAGAATGCGCCGCAATAAAGCAGGTAATCCTGTTGACAGAGGCGCCGCTTGGACGATAGCTCCAGCACGTTAGCGACACGAACGAGGGAACATGGTTAGGCAAAGACCGGTTGCATGGATAACCTGTGCAGCACTCTATCTGGGCCTTGCACTTGGCTGCACTCCAGGCCCGAAGCCTAAGAATGCGGCTATACAGGTGCTTGTGAATGCGGACGCTCAGGCAATGAAGCCGCGACACGTTGCAGAAATGAGTGAGAACGCGGCTGAAAACAGCCCTCAAACCCGCGACATCGCTCAGCAAACTGATAAGCCTAGGCAGGGAAGTGGCGTCCAAGGCAATGCTGAGCCCGAGGCTTCTGAGGCCATAGTTAAGCCAGTAGAAAACGCTGAATCAGCGCCCGACAAGAAGACTCTTGCAGCACCGAAATGCACAAAACAAGGCGAGGCCTTGAAAGTCTATGCGGTCGGTAGCTCCACTATGGCTGGACTTGCCTTCGTGATGCGAAAACCTCTAAAGAAACGAGGCGTCGACTTCGAATCTGGAGCCAAACCCTCCTCCGGGCTGTCGCGTCCAGACTTCTTTGATTGGCCGGCAGAGATTCCAAAGGTTGTAAAACGCGTCGACCCCGATGTGTTCGTCGTATCTATGGGTACGAATGATAATCAGGCGGTTAGATTGGCCGACCGTAGTTGGATACGTCCGAATGAACCTCAGTGGGAAGAAGTCTATCGCGGTCGAGTTCGGGCCATGCTCAAAGGAATGAGTGAAGGTCGTTCGAGGCGCATTATTTGGATCGGACCCAACTCCGTCCACGGGCGAAAAAAAGGTTCAAGGCGCTACCGCATCAACGAAATGATGCGAGATGAGGTGATGCGTTTTGAGGGGGATGCTCACTATATCGACCTCTATCGACTGATTACCCATGAGAAGAGCGGTCGGGTACGTCGACTCATTCAACGAAAGAGTGATGGGCGATACTTCAAAGCACGCGCCAAGGATGGTGTTCATCTTTCGCTTCCAGCCCTACGTTTCATGCTCGCAGAACAAGTCTACGAAGTCTTAGAACCGTGCCTTAGTGCGGCGTCACTCAAGCGGCGCCATGCCATACCCTCAAATCGAACGCCGCGCCGCCCGATCGACTCGGTCAAGCCACAAACGTTCGCGAAGCGATGAGTCTTCGCCTCCTAATCATCTTAATACTTCTTGTGGATGCTCTGTCCGGCTGTTCCGGTTCAACATCGGAGCCCTCTTCGCCGGTCGCGACCGTCTCCATGGCATCCAAGGAGATTCAAACCGTATCAAAGTCGGTACCACAAAAAGGAAAAGCGGATAGCAAGTCCCTGCTTGGAGCCTCACGGCCTACCCTGCCCGCACGTGTAACGACCAAGCATGAATTGTTCCCGGCAGGACAGTTTCTTTCGCCTCTTACAGAGCGCGTTCGTGAACATTTGAAGCGCTTGAGCGAGACAACGCTCCATCTACACGATGACCGTTTTATCAAGGTCGGTGGGTCCGGGTCATCCACCCCATTGCTCCTGAGTTGCTTGGATAGAGGCCCCATTGTTTTGGGCGACTGGGAGGAGCTAAAGCCCACATTAACCCGCTTCCGACGCAAACTACCGGACGGAACAAGCCCCTTTAGTCGCAAGAGTCTTGCGGCCAAACCAGGCGGCACTGCCCAGTGGGTTTTGGAAGGAAACCCTTCTCCCTTAGAGCAAGAAATCGAGGCGTTGCAGCCTCGCTTCGCGTTGGTTCACTACGGCACCAATGACATGCATCAAAAAGGCACCTATGAAAGTGCCGCTCAGGCCTTCAACAGGGACATGTCCCGACTTCTCGTCACCCTGCAAGACAAGGGAATTTTTCCAATCATCACGTCCATCACGCCCCGGGAAGACCACCCGAAGGCCAACGGATGGATTCCCTTCTACAACCATAGCCTGAGAGCCCTCGCCCAATTTCATGCGCTTCCCTACCTCAACATTCACTCGGCGATTCTAAGTCTGCCCAATAAAGGCCGCGCTGAGGATAAACTTCATGGCAACGTCTATCGTATGAATTCGGTAGCAAGGCCATGCTTCTTTGGCGACGAAGCCCTCCGCTACTCCTATAACGTTCGAAATCTACTGACGGCCCGTCTTCTCGACCAACTCTTTCGGCTCACACGGGGTGAAGCCCTTCCTGCCGATGGAGCTGAAACTCTGAAAGGAGATGGCTCAAAAACCACCCCTTGGATGATCCCAGGTCTCCCTTTTGCACACCGCATCGACACCTCCCGTTCGACGCAATTCAAACGAGACACCTATGCTGGCTGCCAAGGCATTCCAGACGTCGGTGGCCCCGAGTTTGAATACACAATCACGATGTCCGAGACCAGGCGTGTTCGTGCCTTTGTTCTCGCCGATACAGATGTCGACGTGGATCTCTTCCTCCTGGAAAGTACGGCCCAAACGGACAACTGCCTCGTTCGTGGTGGACGCTCCTTAAGCCGACTACTGGTCGAGGGGAGCACCTACCGATTCGTGGTGGACACCCGGACGTTCGAAGGGTCACCCCAGTGGGGAGAAGCGACACTCATCATTCATCCTTGTGGCGAAAACGATCCCGTCTGTTCCTAGGCGTTAGGTCCGTATCGGCGATCGGCTACCATCGAGGAGTGGCTTAGCGAAAGTGTTCCCCCCGGCTGCAACGCAACGAAGTCCGTTGAGCTGTATCCGGCTGAGACGAAGGCATCAAGCCCCTCGAAAACACCGCCATCTAAGGGTTCATCGCTGAGATCAAACGTGCCCCAATGCATTCCCAAGAAATAGCGCGCACCTAGCAGTCGGTAGGCCTGAACAGACTCCGCAGGACGCATGTGTTGTGGTCCCATAAACCAGGCAGGCTCGTACGCCCCGAGAGGTAAAATCGCCACATCGATGTCTGGATAAACGGAACCTATCGCCTCAAAACCGGGAAAGAACCCTGTATCACCGGAGTGATAGAACCGATGCGTTCCTGTAAGTACCCAGCCTCCCCAAAGTACACGGTTGAGATCGAACGCTCCTCGGCGGTGCCAATGCTGAGCCGGGACAAAGCTAATCCCCATGTCCCCGACTGTGAGTTCTTCCCACCAATCGCACTCGACGACGTTCTTGCATACCTTTGGCAAGATCGCCCCCATGCCCCGTGGGACGCAGAAAACAGCCTCCGGATTAGCCTTGGCCAAACGTTTAACCGAAGGCTTGTCTAAGTGGTCATAATGGCCGTGAGTAATGCAGACGGCATCCACATGCCCTAAGGCATCGACCTCTCGAGGCGGTGGGTATTTCCGTCTGATCAGCCCTGCCCCCATGTGACCAAATATCGGGTCGATAACGACACGAGTTTGCCCCGAAGTAACTCGAAAACTAGCGTGCCCAAGCCAGGTCACCGAGGACTGCGCCCCTTCTGCTAACGCGCCGCTCCCTTCAGGGACAGAGGATAGGCTGGGGAGATTCCGTTTTTCTCGCCGCTGCGGATTCGGAGAAAACT
>MDTD01196941.1_pt1 | contig 16142 bp, 17 predicted proteins | sample 811221 | NCBI WGS metagenome assembly MDTD01 (sample SAMN05326646, study PRJNA326480) | marine metagenome | isolation source: seawater | place: Pacific Ocean: South West | collected 2011 | reverse complement strand
TGCTGCTTAATTAAATTTATTTAATTAGGCAAACGGGGTTTGGGGCACCTGGCAACAGAACGCCCCTTTTAATTTTTTAAGTAAGTTTTTTTATTTTTTTTCCTCTTCGGTTGTCTGTTCTTCTTGCGTTTCAGGTTTTACTTCCTCTTGGGTTGATTGTTCTTCTTGCGATTCAGGTTTTACTTCCTCTTGGGTTGATTGTTCTTCTTGAGGTTCAGCTACGACTTCTCTTCTAAAATCTCTTCTAGAACTCTCAGGTGTTCTAGTGGCGCTTCTTGATGACAAATTATCTCGTTGTCTAAAATAAAAATATGCACCTGTCGAAATAACTAATATTGAGCCAAATATATATAAAGCTAACCTCAAATAATTTATTCCCGAATCTTTTGAACTATCTATTTCTTTACTTTCTTCCTGTGCTTGAGCTTCTGCTGCTGCTTTAGCTTCCGCTGCTGCTTTTGCTTCAGCTGCTGCTTTAGCCTCTGCCTCTGCCTGAGCTTGTGCTTCAGCTGCTGCTTTAGCCTCCGCTTCCGCCTGAGCTTGTGCTTCTGCTGCTGCTTTAGCTTCTGCTTCTGCCTTAGCTTGTGCTTCAGCTTTAATCTGTTCTTCATTTGGTTTCGTTTCTGAAGATTCCTTTGCTATCTCTGTTTTTTTGTTTACATCACTAACTTTAGGCTCGGTATTGAAAACTCCGGTGGCTAAAATTACTGAGACTATAGCAACTAATAAAAGATTCATAATTTAATATACTATCACAAAGTTGCTTGTGATTGACCCGTAATGGTCATCAAAGTTTTAGATTTTAGGTAATTTGGTATTAAAATTTACAGTATCTTTTATTTATTAAGAAATTTTAGCCAAATTTTCGAACATTTTAAGGATGTCATGATTGCATTAGGCAGAAATTTAAGTTTTTTCATCGAAAGGTAATATCTTTTTATATCTCTTGGCCTACTCCATCTTTCAGGGCAGACTAAGCAAGATTTAAACTTTCTTATAATTTTTAGATTTTTATAATCTATTGGAAGTTTTTTGTATGTATCTATCCAAATCCAATTTAATTTGTTAATTAGTTTTTTACTTAAATCTATATTTTCATATTCTGAGAACCTTACTGCTACATTCTTATTTAATTTTTCATCCAATGTTTTAAAAATGTAAGGAAACTCTACATCTAATAAAAAATAAGATTTAATTTTATATTTTCTTACTAATTTTAAAACGGTTTTTTCTATACCACTCTCTTTTATATTTAGAACTAAAGTTCCTTTTTTTTTATATTCATATAAATAACTCTCTAAACTATCTCCTTTAACAAAAGGATCATGTGATAAAATTAGTTTAGAGGAAGATGATCTTATGTCAATTTCAGTTCCAAAATTATTTGAAATACTCTTTAATTGTTTAATCGTGTTAACTCTATGTATTATAATTTGCATAAAATTATTTATTAAATTTTAACTTGTATATGAAAAAGAAAGTCCTGGCTATTAATCATTTTATTTATAAGATTTCAATGCGTGGGGAGTTCCAAAATTTTTATAATTAGAAACATTAATATATCCAACCTTGTAACCTAAGAGTAATGCATTTTTAGCTACAACATCCATGTAATATTCATTATTAATTTTTTGTTTTTTTCTGATCATTAATTTAAATGATTTAATAAAAATTTTCTTATTTTTAAAAGAAAATGATCCGAGTATCACAAAGTCATTCTTTGGTTTTGAGCTTACTTTCTTTTTGCAGCTTATTTTTTCAATTTGGTTTTCTTTAGCTTTTTTTACCCAACCATATTGATTAGGGTTTCTGAGCATATTTTTATCTGGCCTAGTTACAAAAACAATTAGATCAAATTTCTTTATTAAATTTTCAAATTTTCTTTTATTGAACTTATAATCATAATCGCAAGACCCAAAAGTTACTGTGAATTCTGAAGGTATGTGATTTACAGCTTGATAACAAGAAACTGCTTGGCCTGAATTTTCTTTAAACAGTTGTATAAATTTAAAATTTTTAAAATGCTTTTTAAACACTTTGTTTAACTCAAAATTTTTAAAGTGACTCTTTCTGCAAATAAATATTTTTTTTTTTGAATGGGGCAAGCTTTTAACAGAGTAGAAAATTATTGGTTTTTTTCTAAATAAGATTAATGGTTTAATAATTTTGAAACCCTTATTAGCAAATCTCTTTCCACTTCCTGCCATAGCAATAACATTAATATTTTTCATTTGAAGCTCAAAGTGTGTAGTTTTTTATGTTGATCTTTATTTATACTCCAGATTGAAATTTTTTTAATGTTACTTTTTAGTGATATTTTTTTTTTAATAAGGAATTGAATTTTTTCTAAATTATGTTTTTTGCTAATTGATGAAATTGTAAAATGAGGTATCCAATTTTTCCCAACATAAGGATAACCATATCGTCTATAATCCTTTTTTAATTTTCCATCAAACTTATCCTTTTTTACAATATTCTTACTCTCAATTATTTGATTTAAAAAACTAATTAGTTTCATTTGAAAGTTATTTAATGAAGTATTTTTTTTTAATGAAAAAAACATTGTATGACATTTTGTCTGAGGATCGTTAAAAAAAAATTTGATTTTAGATATTTTTATTTTAATATTTTTAAAATTTTTAATGAACTTAGTAATTTTTATGATTTTGTTTTTATGTAATTTTCTTTTTACTGACATGGTTAACAAGGTCAAATGAGCAGGATGAGATAAGTATATTTGGTTACCAAAATTTTTTTTTACTATTCTTTTATAATTAATTATAATTTTTTTTAATTTTTGATCTGGTTCTATAAAAAATCCTATTAACATTATTTAAAAACCCTTTCTAAAAAATGTTCTCGATTAATATTTGGCAGCAATTTTTTTTTAAAATAAATAAATTCAATTTTTTCTAAATGATTTATTTGAATTTTATGCCACTCAGATAAAGGTAATTTGAACTCACTCCCAATTAAACATCTTAGAACCACATTATGAGTTAATACTGCAATATTTTGTTTAGAATTATTTCTGGCTAAAAATTTCACTAGATTTTTTTTAAATTTTTTAATTCTTAAATAAACATCCTTATCACTTTCACCTTTTGGAAACCTTGGATCTTTTTTTTGGTTCCATGCTTGCTTAATATACAAAAATTTTTTAATTAGAGTTTTATAATTCATTCCTTCAGCGAGACCATAATTTTTTTCATTCAAATTATCATCTAATATTATTTTTTTAGGCTTTATTAATCTAGCTGTCTGCACACTTCTTCTCAGGATACTAGAAAATATGAAAGATATATTTTCTTTTTTAATTTCTTTAATCTTTCTATTTAAATCTTTATTTATCGTTATTTCTGGATCTCTGCCTATACCTAGAAATGAATTAGTATTTAAATTTGTCTTAGCGTGTCTGAGAAAAATTATTTTAACGCATTTTTCTTTTTCATTTTTAAGATATTTTTGAAAAACATTAATAAAATTTTTTACCCAAATTGAAAAAACTTTCATTTTTAAATTTAGATTGAGTTTTTTTGCTTTAAAAATTAAATGATATTTTTTAATATTTGATTGACTTTTTTTCCTATAAATTTTTTTCAAAATCGAAGAATATTGCCTTTTATTTGGTTGTGTATTTTTTTGTTTTAATAATTTATAGTAATTAAATATTAAGTTTTTAACGATATGAAAATAAAATTCTTTTTTTTGAAAAGATTTTATTCTAAAATTTTTTTTCCTTAAAGATATTCTTTTATTGGCAAATGAGTACTCTCTATAAGAAATAATATTTTTATCTATATCTTTTAAATATTCATTAGATCCTCTTCTGCTTGAAAAAAAGTCTTGAAATTGAATTTGACCTGCTGAGAGTAAATTGCCTAAACGTTTTCCTTTAGAAAATTTTGTTCTTTCCCAATCGAAACATGTAAAAGGACTTTTAATTACATGGTTATAATGACTTTTTAAATCGTAAACCATTAAGTGAAAAATTAATTGATTTTTTGTATCAAATTTAAGAGGCCCGAAAGAAGTATTAATTTTAATTTTATATTCACGAAGTCCTAATTTTGTTGTATTAATTCTTGCGATTAGATTTTTACATTTTTGTAATTTTTTTATATTTAATTTATCCAAAATAACTACTATGTCTATATCTCTATAATTTGAGCTTTTAGGATTTTCCCAAAAGGAACCAACTAAATTTACTGAGACGACTCCTTTAATTCTTATAAGTCTATTTAAAATATAGTTTTTTAATTCTATAAATCGTTTTTTTTTCATTCACTTATCTAAAGTATTTGCCAAATGTTTTGAGAACCATGATGGTATTTCTTGGATTTTCATTGTTTAAAACGGTAGATCCCGAAACGATATATTGCGCTTTAATAAATTTAATATTTTGTTTATTCACTCCTCCATCAACATGCAAATTAAATTTTTTTCTATTATCAAGATCATTGATCTGTTTAATGAGTTGGTATGAACCCTCGTAAAATTTTTGTCCAGAAAATCCTATGTTTTCAATCGACAACACCATTATATCGTTAAAATCCGATACGATTTCCTTTAAATTTTTTGAATAATCATTGACGGCATGTAAAACTATTCCTGGCTTTGAGCCGCTATTAATAATCTTATTTTTAACTTTTTTTAAATCTTCTTCAGCTTCATAATGAAAAAAAATTATGTCAGAATATTTTGCAACTTTTTCTATCCACAAACTTGGTTTTTTTGACATAAGATGAGTGAATATCTTGTGATCATTCCAATAACTTTTAATTAATTCAAATTGGTAAAAGTTCTGATCAATTTCGGTCTTTATCATAGTATTGTCGACTACATCAACATGGATAAAATCTGGGTAAATTCCAATTTTCTGAAAAATACCATGAGTGTTTTCATCTCTTTTTGCATAGATTGCTACTCCAACTTTACCGTGCTCCCTAAAAGTAATTTTTCTGTGAAGAATGTAAGCAAATATAAAAACCGTTCCTGAAATTAAAATTCTACTTAATTCATAATTATAAGTACCTATAAAATTAGAAAACATGTATTTACTAATAAAAAATTGTATGCTTGCTGATAAGACAGATATTAATACGAAGAAAAACAATGATTTAAATAATAAGTATTCAGGAATATTAAAATTAAATTTAATATTTAAAATAAAAGCTATCAATATGCCTATAGAAATGCTTAAAATGATACTTAAGACTGAATTAAATTCAAAATATAATAGAAGTTTTCTAATAAAGAGTTCTGCTATTAAAGAAAATAGACCTATTACTATGTATATTAAAATATGTCGATATCTATAAAATATAAAATCTAAATCTTTTTTTAACGCAGGGCTTAATAGCATTATTTTTTTTGACCGTAATAAAAGTTCGCACCGTGCTTTCTGTCATAATGCTTACGTATCAAATTTGTATCTATTTTATCTTTTAATCCAATTTTCATCGAATTGAATGCCAATAAGCCGATTAACTCTATTAATTCCAAATTTTTAACAGACTCATAAGATGATCCTCCCCAAGCAAAAACACCATGGTATCTAATGAGTATCCCTGGACATTTATTAGGTTTTAATTTTTGATTTTTAAAAGTTTTTAAAATTTCTAATCCAGTATTATACTCATATTTGTTTTTTATATCTTTTTTTTTCATTCTATTAGTTATAGGAACGTGCCTATCAAAATAATCAGCATGGGTTGTGCCTAAGATAGGTATAGGCTTTCCGGTTTGTGCCCACGAAGTTCCATAAGTTGGGTGACCGTGTGCTATTCCTTTTACGTTATCCCATTGTTTATATAGAACTCTATGAGTTTCAGTATCTGATGAAGGGTTCAAACTTCCATCGACAACTTTTCCAGATGCAATATTAATTACATTAAAATCTCTATGCTTAACTGTATTAAGATTTATTCCTGAAGGCTTAATAATGAAATGGTTCTTATCTATTCGTTGACTTACGTTTCCAAAAGTTTGAATAGATAGATTTTTTTTAATAAGATTTTTATTTGCTATTAAACAGTTTTTTTTTGATTTTAATATCTGCTTTTTTAACATACCTATTCAATTGATATCATTAAAACTGATACTAATAAAGCGTCATAATAATTTCTTAAACTTATCCTTTAAATTTAAGAATAATATAATTTTTAGTCGAATAAATTAAATTGTAGCTGCTTATGGAATTATTTGAATTAGAAAAACGATTTTCTGCTGGCCCTATAATAATATAGTCAGGATTCTTTCTAGAATTCAATTTTTGAGAAATATCTTGGTCAAAATTAAGATAATTAACAAATATATGTTTTCCTGTTTTATTTTTTTTTGGAATATCAATGTCAGGTGGAATTTTATCACCGTACATATGATAATGTAGACTACCTTTATCAACTTTATAATAGCTATGAAATGAATATTCACAAATTGTATTATATCTATCTAATTTTAATTCAGTCCTGCTACATGAAGAATTTATATATTTGTCAAAGTTTTGATTTAGGTTAAGTATCTTTTTAGATATTATTAAAGCTCGATTAATTTCATTAAAATCTGTTGCGTTAAGAGACTTCATCGATGGAATAAAATTATATCTACCAGTTAATGTTGGAATAGTATTTAATAACATTGGTTCAATGGTAAGAAAATGAGAATTAGATTGAGAATTGTTTTCAATCCAAGTTAAAATTTTTTTTATTTCTTTTGGTCTCATATCTGTATTTTGTTTGGAAATTTCAATTTGATAGATAATAAGGTTAATTGCAAAAACAATTGGCAGGGTAGAGGCAGCTAGATAAATAAATCTTTTAATCTTCTTTTTGCTATACAAATCAATCAAAAAATTAAAAAGTATCAAAAAAGTTAAAATTTTTGAAATTTTATAATTCATAATAAAGTGTTGAGGCTCGGGTATTACAAAAAAATTAAAAGATAGATAGTAAAAAATAATTAGAGGTAAAAATTGAGCTACAATTATTAAGGAAACGTTTTCGTAAATTTTTCTATTGAAAAAGGTTAAAATAAAACAAATAAAGATAAATAATAAAGATTTTACGATATAAGGATCTATGTTGAAATTTTGGGATTTAGTAAAACCTAATGAAATTAAAAGATCATCTTTATAATTTTGAGTTAGGATAAAATACATAGCAGGAATTGACATTAAAAAACTTATAAAGCCTGCAAGGAAAATTTCTTTTTTATATTTGGCATTCACGCACATGCCATACAAAAAAATAAAAAAGATAGAAAAACCTAAAGAAATGAAAGTAAAAATGTAACTATAGGCTGAAGCAACAACACTCAAAATAAGCAAGTATTTATAATTTTTTCCCTCCAAAATTTTTAACAAACTAATTATGCCTAAAATAAAAGGAATTATTGTAAATTGATGAGATGGAAATTTTAGAGCAAGCTTACTAATGCCTGTAAGATCTTCTTGTAAACTTTGATCAAAAGAATAATATTTTAAAATGTTTATAAATGCAAACTTGTCACTAACTAGTAAAATTGAACTAAATAAACTAAAATAAAATTTATTAAAGATAGTTTGTAGCAACAAGAAGAACAATAAAAAAGTTATAAATGGAAAAATAAAATTTTTGATATAAAAAAAATACTCAACTCCACCTAAAATATAAGATAAATACCCCGCAAATATAAAAGGAAGAAACTGAACGTTAAATGTTGAATTATTAATTAAAGACGTAGGATTTTTTAAATTTAATTCTCCTGTTAGGAAATAGTCGTATACTTCTCTTATTGATGGACCATAAATAATTTCATCATTATTTGAAAAATAATGACTTTCATTAAAAGAGAAATAAACACTGTCAGCCAGATTAATATTATTTTGAATATAATCTGGATAAAAACATAAAAACCCAAACAATAAAGAAACAACAAGAAGAAAAAAATATTTTATTGATTTGCTATTTAATGTTTCTAGAATCATCTTTATTTTATTGATTTAATAATTTAAATGAGATTTTAATTGCACTTTATCGTGTAACTTGCTGCAGTCCCGTGTTCTACATCTTTCCTATTAACAGTATATGTCTTATTATACAATGTAACGTAAATATCTGCATCGAATATTTCATTTTTTGCATGACCAGAAACAGATGCCGAGTCTCTGTTGGTGATTTTAAATTTTTTTACTGGTCCATGCGACCATTGTTCATAAATATATTTACCATCTATAAGGATTGACTTCCCCTTTTCACATATCATGCTAGTGCTTGAATAACTATCATTACAGCTGTAAAGCATGGTTAAAATTATCAAAGCTAGACAGTTTCTCATCTTAATTGGAACTGTATCATACTTTTGTTAAAAAGACGCAGTGATTTAAATTAATAATGAATTATTTTTAACATGTTAAAATAATAGAAAGGAAATATTATGAAAAATATATTAGTTGCTTTAACTTTATTAATTTTTTCAACCTCTGCTTTTGCTGGTTCTTGTCCGATGATGGCTGGGAAGTTAAAATCAAAAATTGAGCAAGCTCAAAAACTTCACGATGAAGGTATAAAAGCGCACTCTGATGGAAAACATAGTAAATCAGAGGAGCTTTTAAATAAAGCCCTTGATCTTTTTAAAAGTTAATTAAGTTGTATATTCTAGGGGCATCTGGAAACAGAGAGCCCCTTGATGTATAATGGTTGTTAACAAAGGAGTCGAAATGAGCGGTTGGGAAATTTTAATTTTAGTTACAATACTATACGCGGTAACTAACTAAATATTAACTAATCTTAATGGGGTCTGGGGCGCCTAGCAACAGAATGCCCCTTATCAGAAATTTTTTATACCTGCAATCATACCAGCTTCGTAATGTCCGGGCACGTTACATGCAGCTTCAAGTTCCACATTAGAAGTAAACTTCCAAATTAATTCACCTTTTTTTCCAGGCTCTAGTAAAACACTATTTGAATGAGAGTGTCCCATAGACTTATCTTTTTTTGACATCTCTTTCATTTTTACCATATCTATTTTATCTGCTAGTAAAATTTCGTTTTCAACCATTTTCATCATTTCTGGTTGATGTTTTAAATGCATTTTTTTTGTAGCAATATTAAACTCATGAACAAGCTCTCCAACATTTTCAACAACAAATTTAATTGTCTCATCTTTTTTAATTTGGATGTTAGAAGGTTTGTAATAATTATCGTACATTTTTACTTTAATTACTCTATCGACTTCACTTGCTTTTCCTTTTTGACCTATCATGTTCATGCTCCCTGCGTGAGCAGAGAATTGGAAAAACATGAATAATACTAATAATTTTTTCATTTCATTTTTTAACATATTATAAAATTCATTGTTTTGTATTTCTGTCGCAGTGAAAAAATTGATTATTTAATGTATTAACGGGAATGGAGATAATTTTATTTATTATTGTTTTAGCTTTCGTAGTTTTCTATATTTTTAGACCAGGAACTAAAAAAGAGATTAAGCGTTTTAAAAGAAATGATAATTGGTCCAATATGGGGTTTTAACCATTAAAACTCTTTCGTTATAAATTTAATTAGACCTCACCCTAAGAAAATTCAAGGTTTATTAGTCTGATACCCACTAAATCTATAAAATAATAGTGCAAATTAATTAAAATTCATTAAATTATTTTATGCAATATGTTTAGAAATTTTTCAAAAATTTTTTATTATTTGGTTAAAATTATAGACAAATTGATTTTTTTTTTAAGCCGAAGAAGTATAATTTCAAATTTTAAAGATTTCATAAACAACGACTCCTATAAATCTATTAATATTGAAAAAAAAGAAATTAAATTTTTTATACCTAATACTGTAACCGAGTGGAGAGTTGATACACTTTTAAGTAAAGAACCAGAAACTATAAAATGGATTGACGAATTTGGTGGAGAGAAAAAAATTTTTTGGGATATCGGAGCTAATATAGGAATATACTCTATTTACGCTGTTGTTAAACATCAGAATATTGACGTTGTAAGTTTTGAACCTTCATTCAGTAATTTAAGGACACTAAGTAGAAATATATCTATAAACAATCTTGAGGATCGGATTACTATTTTCCAGTTACCTTTATCTAATACAGACAATAAATTTCAAATGATGGAAGAGTCCGAGTTCATTGAGGGGTGGTCAATGAATAGTTTTGGAACTAGTCTTAATTTTGAAGGAAAGGATTTTAAGTCTAAAAATAAATATAAAATTTATGGATCTAGTATTAATAAAATTTTAAAAGATGGAATTTTAAAAAAACCAAATTTTCTTAAGATTGATGTTGATGGAATTGAACATCTTATTTTAGAGGGAGCGCATGATTATCTTGCAGATAAAGAATTAACAAATATTTTAGTTGAAATAAATGAGAATTTCAAGAATCAATTTGAAGGGGTATTAAGTATTCTTAAGAAAAGTAATTTTAAGTTTATTGAAAAAAAACAAAGTAAAGAATTAGCTAATTCTAAAGAATTTAATAAAACATTTAATTATTTTTTTAAAAAAGTTTAATTTTAAATGAATTCTATAATTGAAAAACTTCAAAAATTTATCAACCAGACTGATGGCGATAAATCATCTCATTGGAAAAAACATCTAGAGAACCAAGATTATGGAAATATTTATTCCTTTATGGGTTTTGGAAATTTCTTAAAAAAAAACTTATTTACAGCTCCTTTTCATAAATTTTTTTTAAAGTATATATTTGAAGATTTTATTTTTAAAACAGATGAGTTTGAAGCCTATAAAGAAGTCTATGATAAAATGAATAGGCAGATAGATGTTGATGCCGTGAGACATATTTATACCTTTAATCTTTTAAATAAATATAAATCTCCAAAAAAATTATGTGTTATCGGAGATGGAAAAGCTAATTTGGTTCTAGGATCAATAAAACTTTGGTCCAGTAGTCAAATTTTTTCAATTAACTTAGCTGAAACGCTTATTAATGACTATTTAATCTTAAAAAAATCTAACCTTGTGAACGATGAACAAATTCAAGTTATTGAAAATTTAAGCGATAAAATTGATGAAAATAAAAAGATTGTACTTATACCTTCAAGTTTAAAAAAAATATTAATAGGTAAAAAAATTAATTTATTTGTAAATTTGGTATCTTTTCAAGAAATGACGAGTAAAGAGATTGATAACTATTTCGAAATTATTAAAGAAAATAAGTCTTTGCTTTACACATGTAATCGTGAATATAAAAAGTTATACGGTGGTGAGGAACTTATTTTCAAAAACTATCCATGGGGAAATGGAAAAAAAATATTTTATGAAAACTGTTTTTGGCATCAAAAATTTTATACGTTTAAACCACCATTTATAAAAAAATACGATGGTAATATAATGCACTGTTTAATCGATTACTCTGTCTAACAATGATATATTTAAAAAAATTGTTAAAGCTTTGTTATGAAAAAATTTATATTTTTCATAATTTATTCATCAAAACAAAGTATTATAAAAAGAGAGATTTTTACTCACACTCGGGAGAGGACTTGTTTATAATTAAAAATTGTAAAAAAAAAGGATTTTATATCGATGTGGGCTGTCATCACCCAACAAAGCTAAATAATTGTCATCTTCTTTATTTAAGTGGCTGGAGGGGTATAAACATTGATATCAATAAGATATCTATAGATCTTTTCAATTCAGTAAGAAAAAAGGATATTAATATTTGTAAAGCAGTTTCGTTGAAAAAAGGTAAAGTAAAGTTTTTTTATAACAAAAAACTTAGTTTATACAATTCCTTAATCAATAAAGGTGATCTAAAATACTCTGACGAAATTATATCTTCTCCGCTTAGCGATATAATTGATGAAACATCATTTAAAGATCATCAAATTGATTTTCTATCAATCGATGCGGAAGGAAAAGATCTTGAGGTTCTTCAATCATTAGATTTTGAAAGGTATAAGCCTAAATTTATCTGCGTAGAAATTTGGGGAGACTCAAAAAATGAGAATTTTAAATTAGAAAACAATGATATCTACGACTTTTTAATAAAAAAAAAATATAAAATGGTATTTAATAGGATGGAAAACTACATTTTTCATAATAAATATAGTAATATTTAAATTTAAAATGAATATTAAAATAATTGACAATTTTTTAAAAGATCAGGACTTTTCTGATTTATGTTCATTAAATATAAATACTGTAGAAAGAGATAAAGTGAAGGTTTATCATAACACTGTTCATGATAATGGTCAGATTAAAAACGATTGTATAAACAAAGATACACTTAATAGATTAGTTAAAAATTATAATCATAAAGCACTAGAACTTTTAAAAGAGTTAAACCCAAAAAAAGTAGATTTATATGAATACGCTGAATTTAATATTATTGAAACTGGAGCAGATTACAAATTTCCCATACACGATGACACACCAAACAAACTTTTGAGTGGGGTAATTTACTTAAAACCAGAAAAAAATTCTGGAACTATTTTTTACGACAATAAGAAAGGTAAAGGTAAAAAGGAAATTGAGTGGAAACCAAATAGAGCAGTTTTTTTTTCAAGATCAGAAAAAGAGACGTGGCATTCATATGAGGGCGATGGAGTCTCAAATCGACTTGCTTTGGTTTATAACCTGATGACAAATGATATTAAGGGTGTTTGTAAAGCTGAGAATAAAATTTATTTTTTTACTAAATTTAGATTCTTAATAAATCCTTACCTGCACAAGTATTTTAAGTTTACTATTTAGAAAATATACTTATCACCAAGATAGATAATTAAACCCAGAGCAATACCAGAAGCTAACCAAAATAAAATTTCTTTCATGATTATAAAAATTTAGTTAAATTAGGTTTGAAGTAATTCGGACCTTTCATAACTTTTCCGCTATCATTATATATTGGTTTTCCATTGCTATCTAATTTACTCATATTTGAACTTTGAACTTCTTTAAAACAGTCATCAAGATTAATCCCAAATGCATGACCAGCGCCGTATGTCACATACAAAATGTCGGTTAAAGCGTCTGCAACCTCTTTTATATCTCGACTTTTTACTGCGGCTTTTAGTTCATTCAATTCCTCTTCAATTAATTTGCATCTTAAATCAATTATTTTTTCCGAGGGAAATCCGGCTTTAGTCTTAACTTCTTGACCAAAAGTTTTCATGAATTTTTTAACATCTTCAAAATTACTCATTAATTCTCCATTTGTGATTTAATAGTTTATAAATTAGAATATATTATAGCAAAGAATCGATGATGAAATATAGAATTGAATTTGATAGCGTTGGAAAAATAAAAGTGCCTGGTGATAAGTATTGGGGTGCATCAACAGAAAGATCTAATAAATATTTCAATATTGGCGATTTTTTGGTGAGACCCATAGTAATACAATCTATAGCAGTAATCAAAAAAGCAGCTGCGATTGTGAACGCAAAAAACAAAGATCTTGATAAAAGAATAAGTAAATTTATTGTTAAAGCATCCGAGGAAGTAATCAAGGGTAAATTGAATAATCATTTTCCATTAAAGGTTTGGCAAACTGGTTCAGGAACACAAACAAATATGAATGTAAATGAGGTTATAGCGAATAGAGCTATTCAAATGATGGGAGGAAAAATGGGTACAAAAAAACCTGTCCACCCAAATGATCATGTAAATAAATCTCAGTCTACAAATGATGTCTTTCCAACAGCTATGCATATATCTATTGCGATGAAGGCTAAACAAAAACTTTTACCTTCATTAAAAATTTTAGAGAAAGAACTTTTAAAAAAATCAAATCAATTTAAAAAAATTGTTAAGGTTGGAAGAACTCATCTGCAAGACGCAACTCCTATAACGCTTGGACAAGAGTTTTCAGGTTATCACTCACAACTAAAAAAATGCATTGAAAGAATAGAAAATGCTTTGAAGGAAATTTATTTCCTTGCCCAGGGTGGAACTGCAGTTGGAACTGGGTTAAATACTAGAAAAAACTTTGATAAAAAAATAGTTAATGAAATTAAAAAAATAACTAAACTTCCGTTCAAGGTGGCGCCTAATAAATTTGCTGCATTAGCTGCTCACGATGCAATCGTTAATTTTTCAGGAACTATGAACACTACCGCAGTTTGCTTAATGAAAATAGCAAACGATATAAGATTTTTAGGTTCCGGTCCAAGAGCAGGCTATGGAGAGATAATTCTTCCTTCTAATGAACCTGGTTCTTCTATAATGCCAGGCAAAGTTAATCCGACTCAATCAGAGGCGGTTACTATGGTTTGTGTAAAGGTAATTGGTAATCATAATGGAATTACGATGGCTGGTTCACACGGACACTTTGAACTAAATGTTTTCAAACCGTTGATCATTCATAATATCCTACAATCGATTGAAATAATGTCTGACTCTTCAAAAACTTTTGCTGAATTTTGTGTAAAAGGTATAAAAGCTAATAAAGAGAGAATTAAAAGTTTGCTAGATAACTCTTTAATGCTAGTTACAGCTTTGGCACCGAAAATTGGTTATGATAACGCAGCTAAAATAGCTAAAGCTGCCCATAAAAATGGTACAACTTTGAAACAAGAGATACTTAAATCAAAAATTCTCTCAGAAAAAGAATATGATAAAGTCATGAATCCTTTGCTAATGACAAAACCTAGGTGAAAAAAAATTTCCTTGATCGCAGAATTATTAAAGAACTTAAATGAAGAGCAAAAAAAGGCTGTTCTAAACACTGACGGTCCAAATTTAATTGTTGCAGGTGCTGGCTCAGGAAAAACAAGAGTCTTAACAACAAAACTTGCTTATATAATAAGTCAAAAAAAAGCATGGTCTAATCAAATTCTTTGTGTAACTTTTACTAATAAAGCTGCAAAAGAAATGCAGAATAGAGTTATTAATTATATTAAAGGGGACTCTGGCGCAGTTCCGTGGTTAGGTACCTTCCATTCAATAAGTGTAAAATTTTTAAGAAGACACGCTGAAGCGCTAGGATTTAAATCAAATTTTACAATTCTAGACACAGAAGATCAAAAAAAATTAATCAAAAGAATTTGCGAAGCAGAAAATATAGACTCAAAAAAAAATTCACCTCAGTTAATTTTAGCTATAATTGATAGTTGGAAAAATAAAGGTTTATTTCCCAGTGATATTTTAGAAAAAAAACTTAGTCCTTTAGAAAAGCAAATTCTAAAAGTTTATAAGATTTATCAAAAAATGACTAAGGACCTAAATGCTTTAGATTTTGGAGATTTAATTTTATATACAGTCCAATTGTTTGAAAAAAATGATGATATAAGAAATATATACAGAAATAATTTTAAATATATTTTAGTAGATGAATATCAAGATACAAATTTTATTCAAAATAAATGGTTAAATCTTCTTGTTAATGAAAATCAAAATATTTGCTGTGTCGGAGATGATGACCAATCAATTTATAGTTGGAGGGGAGCGGAAATAAAAAATTTTTTAACTTTTGATAAAATTTACCCTGATTGTAAAGTTTTTAAATTAGAACAAAATTATAGATCAACTAAAAATATTTTGGACGCTGCCTCTACATTAATAACTAATAATAATGGAAGAGTAGGTAAAAAATTGTGGTCTTCAAGTAATCAAGGAGAATTAGTAAAACTAAACTGCTACAATTCAGGTAGGGATGAAGCACAAGGGGTAAGTGATATAATTGAAAATAAATTAAAAAAAAATTATTCTTTAAATAATGTTTCTATTTTAGTAAGGGCAATATTCCAAACCAGAGAATTTGAGGAAAGATTTCTAAAAATTGGAGTTGGTTACAGGGTTTTGGGAGGAATAAAGTTTTATGAGAGAGCAGAGGTTAAGGACGCCGTCGCATATTTAAGAATCGTTAATCAAAAATTTGATGATTTAGCTTTAGAGAGGGTTCTGGGGGCCCCCAAAAAAGGTATTGGTGAAGCCACTTTAAATCAAATTTATGAGTTCGGCAAAAAACAAAAATTATGTTTAGAGGACTCTATTTTAAGGCTTTTAGAACTTAACAAATTTAAACCTAAAATAAAAAAAATAATAGATATACTTATGAAGATGATTAGTAAATGGAGGTTGGAGTCTAAAAAGATAAAGCATCACGATTTACTAAAACTTATTTTAGATGAGTCAGGATATTCAGCCTCATTAAAAAATAAAAAAGATTTAGAAAATGAAAATAGA
>MDTD01169067.1_pt1 | contig 16142 bp, 17 predicted proteins | sample 811221 | NCBI WGS metagenome assembly MDTD01 (sample SAMN05326646, study PRJNA326480) | marine metagenome | isolation source: seawater | place: Pacific Ocean: South West | collected 2011 | reverse complement strand
TTGCTGAACACTTAGGCAATATGGGGTATTGTAATAAAAATAGCATTTATGCTCAAGGAGGAAGTGCTGGTGGATTGTTAATGGGAGCTGTTATGAACATGGCACCTTATCTTTGGAAAGGAATAATTTCACAAGTTCCATTTGTTGATGTTGTCACAACAATGTTGGATGAATCAATCCCTTTAACTACAGGTGAATTTGATGAATGGGGGAACCCTAAAGAGCTAGATTATTATACTTATATGCTTAAGTATTCACCCTATGATAACATCCGAAATATGAATTACCCAGCATTATATGTGACAACCGGATATCATGATTCGCAAGTTCAGTATTGGGAACCTGCGAAATGGGTAGCTAAAATTCGATCAATGAGGACCAATAAAAATCCTTTGATTTTTGAATGTACAATGGAAGCAGGTCATGGTGGTGCCTCAGGACGATCAAATTCAAGGATGGAAGTAGCAAAAACTTTTGCATTTATTTTAAGTATTGAAGAGACAAATAAATAAAATACTAGTTCTTGTATTCTTATCGAATACCCTTCTGTCTCAATCTGTGGATACCAATCACATAAAGTATTTTAAAGATCGATTTGTTTTGTATTCTGATTTTGGATTTACATCTGCTCCATTTGAATTGAAACATTCTTTTTCTGAGGAAATAAGTACCTTGAGTTACAAACACAATATAAGGCCAAATATTGGACTCGGTTTTTCATATAAATGGCTTGCTTTAAGATTAAGTGTTCCCATAATTGATAATATTAGAAATGTTTCAAAATATGGTGTAACTGATAATTTTAATTTAGGACTTAGGTTTACAATCAAAAAGTTTTTTTGTGACTTGGATTTTAAAAGAACAACTGGGTATTGGCTAAAAAATGGTATCAATATAGATACGACTCTAGATATTGATTATCCGCATTTAATATTTGATGAATTAAAAGCTTTAAATTTCAGTGCTAGCGCATGGTATTTTAAAAACAATAATTTTAATATGATTGCATTTTATGGTCAAAAAGCACATTTTAAAAAACCTGTTCATACATGGTCAGTTAAAGGGACAATGAATTTTTTTGGAATTGGAAATGAAGGTAGTTTGATTATTCCTTATCAGTTGGTTCCGGATTCATCTTCAAGAATAGGAGGTGTAACTTATTCCGCTTATGATATAGGTTTTATACCTGGTTATGCATACGGAAATAGAATAAAAAACTGGCAATTTTCTGCTTTGCTTGGTTTTGGTGCGGTTTTGCAATCAAAATTTTATACAACATCATACTTCACTAGAGGCTTTTTGGGTATTGCTCCTAGGTATGATTTTAGAATGTCTTTTGGATATTCAAATGATAATTTTTTTGTTTTTCTTGTAACAGAATTGGATAATAAATCAATTCAGTTTACTGATTTGATTTACAGACAATATTATTATAGTTTGAGATTGAAATGTGGATATAGATTTAAAAAGAAATAAATATTTAGGCAGCCCAATTAACTCGATCTAATGTTCTGTATCGAATCGCTTCTGCAATATGATTTGGTTCAATATTATTTCTTCCATCATGATCAGCAATGGTTCTAGCAACCTTAAGAATACGATTATAAGACCTTGCAGATAGGTTTAATTTGCTCATCGCTTGATTTAGTAAAACCAAGCATTCTTTATTTAGCTTACAAAACATTTCAATTTCCTTGTTAGACATTTGAGCGTTCGATGATATATGAGCAGAATTTATAAATCTTTTGTCTTGAATAGCTCTTGTTTTATTTACTCTTTTTTTAATAGCAAAACTGCTTTCAGATTTTTCTTTATATTGTAGATCTTCAAATGAAACAGAGTTAACTTCTATATGCATATCAATTCTATCCAATAAAGGTCCAGAAATTTTATTCATGTATTTTTTTATGGATCCTGGGCTACAAAAACATTGTTTTCTTTTATCACCGTAATGACCGCATGGACAAGGATTCATTGCTGCTATGAGCATAAATTTTGAGGGGTATTTAGATGAAAATTTAGCTCTCGATATATTAATATACCCATCTTCCAATGGCTGCCTTAGAACCTCTAAAACATTTTTTTTAAATTCAGGAAGTTCATCTAAGAATAAAACACCATTATGAGCTAGTGATATCTCTCCTGGACGAGGGTCACTGCCCCCTCCAACTAAAGCGATATTAGAAATTGTGTGGTGTGGTTTTCGAAATGGTCTTTTCTTTATCATTTCTGTATTGATGATATTTTGGTTTAATATGCTATAAATTTTAGTTGTTTCAATTGATTCATTTTTTTTTAAATCCGGTAGTATTCCGCTGATGCATTTTGCCAACATTGTTTTTCCAGATCCAGGTGATCCAATTAATAATATATTGTGATTTCCACTTGCTGCAATTTCAAAAGCTCTTTTGACAACATATTGACCTTTTACATCACTAAAATCATAAGTTGAATTGGTATCATTTTCTGCATTTTTTTGTGTCTTTTTTTGCTTGAAATTTGAAACTGATTTATGTCCATTTAAAAAATCAACAACATCTTTAATAGAGCTAACACCAATTATTTGCAAATCATCTACAAGAGATGCCTCTGTATAGTTTTTGGATGGAATTATTACTCCTTTAAAGCCATTTTTTTTTGCCTGAATTGCGATTGGAAGAACTCCTTTTGCCTGTTGAATTGAACCATCTAAAGAAAGTTCTCCAATAATTAAATATTCATCTAATAATTTATGATTTATTTGTTTGCTTGCGGCTAATATTCCGATAGCTATTGGAAGGTCAAAGTGAGTTCCTTGCTTTTTTATGTTGGCAGGCGCCATATTTATTGTTATTTCTCTGCCTGGAAATTTATATTTGTTATTATTAATTGATGTTCTGATTCTTTGTTGACTTTCTTTAACTGTATTATCCGGAAGCCCAACCAGATAAAAATTCACTCCAATACCTATATTTACTTCAATTGTTATGGTATGTGCATTGATTCCTATTAGAGTGCTTGAGTATATTTTTACTAACATTTGTGTTTTCTATTTAAGATACAAAATCCCCCAAAAGAAAACAATAGATTTAACCTTCTTTCGGAAAAAAGGTGGTTTTATGTTTGAGAAATTTAGAGCTAAAACCAAATAAGAAAATTAAAAAGGCAGTACTAATTAAATTGAAATTTAGTATGTTTTCTTTTAATGCTATTGTTCTGAGCAATTCAATAAACCAAATACAAGATAAAGTTGCACATATCCCTGGGTATTCATTCTTCCAAACCATTTTCCAATTAAATGCTCCACTAGAACGCTTGTAATTCCCAAATTTTGGTATAAAAATGGAGGTTTTTTTAGTCCATTTTTCATGTTCGGTTTTAAATTTATCTCGTAAATACATTTCCTCCAGTTGTATTATAAAGTAATACATTAGAATAAAAAATAAACTAGAAATCATAATAAAAATAAGGCTTTTTAATAATGTTGAGAGTCCTATCCAGATTAAAAAATTACCAAAATATAATGGGTGTCTAATTAAAGAATATACACCTTTAGTATTTAATTTTTTAGCCACTTGTTGGTCTCTATTTTTACCAGAAGTATGAAGATTTTTATATCCAATGGCAAAAGACCGAATCAAATGACCTAAAAGCATTAAAATAAATGAAAAATAAACTCCATAAAACTCAATAAAAGGATGAATCTTTCGTTCAGTAGATTGGTTGGTGAAAATGATAGGAATACAAATTATAAGTAAAACAACTGGTAATTGCCCTCTGTATTTAAAAAGAAAAGCACCTATTTTTTTCTTTGTTTTGATTTCCATAAAAAAATTAAGTATATTTAGTATATTGTCAGTAAGATATTTTATTTAAAAATATGAAAGAAAAATATGAATTAGAGTATTTATTTAAGACTTCAGCAAAAGTTTTGGAGAATCTTATATTCATGCCTTCAGGTTTAACTGAGTGGTTTGCTGATGATGTTAAAATCAGAGATGATATTTATTCATTTGAGTGGAATGGATCTATTGAGCAAGCCAAATTATTAAGTAAAAGTAAAGCCAGTTCTAAAATAAGATGGCAATGGGTTGATGATGCTGAAGAAAATCCAGATGCTTATTTTGAAATTAGTTTTATTATTGCTCCAATGACGAATGCTGTAGTCCTTAAAATTATTGACTTTGCTGAAGAAGATGATTTAGAAGATTCAAAATTATTATGGGATCAAGCTGTACAAGATTTAAAACGAGTTTTGGGAGCTTAGTTCAATGTCATTTTTTACCTTTGTATTATAAAATATTGTGCATTGAAACGCTTGCATATTTTTAGCATTAAGGCTTTTGTTGGCCCTTTTATCATAACATTGTTCATTTCAATGTTTATGCTGATTATGCAGTTCTTTTGGGTTTATATTGATGATTTAATAGGAAAAGGAATAAGTATTTGGGTTATATTGGAATTGATTTTTTATGTTTCCGCAGGTATTGTTCCTTTGGCATTGCCTCTAGCTGTTTTATTATCATCAGTAATGACTCTTGGTAATATGGCAGAACAAAATGAATTAACAGCTCTTAAGTCTGCCGGATTTTCATTGTTTAAAATTTTACGTCCGCTTACATTTGGTATTGTTTTGATAGCTTTTGGGGCATTTTATTTTTCTAATTATATCATACCGATTGCCAATTTAAAATGGCACTCTTTGATATATGATATACAAAACACCAAAATATCAGCGATTATTAAGCCAGGTGTATACACTACTGAGCTTGAGGGATATGCAATTAAAGTTGATAAGGGAACAGATACCTCTTTTTTTGGGATTTTAATACATGATCATAGTGTCCCCAAGGAAATAAAGACAATTAGGGCGGAAAAAGGAAAGATATATAAATCTGTAAATGGAAAGTATGTTTTTTTTGAATTACATAATGGTTCTATTTCTGAAGAATTAAATACTGAAAATCCAATTTTTATTAATGGTGAAAAACTTCAAATTAATGAAAGAAATAAGAGGCCTTCCCGAAGATCTTCTTTTGAAGTAGCTACTTATAAAATTGAGCTCGGTGGCTTTTCTTTAAATCGCTCTGATGAAAATTTATTTGTAAATAAACATGAAATGTTAAATGTTTTTCAAATTTCAAATACTATAGATTCAATTAATAAAAGAGAAAATCAAATCAGTAATAATTTTTCAATGGGAATTAAAAAAGAGCATCCTTATTTTCAAATTAAAAACAATAAACTCACCATTTCACCCTCAAATTCTAAAATACATAAAAACTCAATTGCTCCCAAAAAACACTTTCAATTTGATTCAATAGAAAAAAGTCAACAAATTAAGACAATAGAAACTGTTCAGACAAAACTTAGGCGTAAAAATCAAATTTTGAAAAATCAAAAAGATTATGTTTCAGTAATTAATAAAGACATAAACTCATATTGGCTTGAATTTCACAGGAAATTTGCGTTGACGTACTCTATTGTTGTTTTGTTTTTTATCGGAGCTCCTCTCGGAGCTATTGTTAAAAAAGGTGGCTTTGGAACACCAGTTGTGATTGCATCTTTATTATTTATGATTTATTTTGTTTTAATATCTACTGGTCAAAATTTAGTAGAGTCTGAAACCTTAACTCCAGCTCAAGGAATGTGGTTGGCAGCTCTTGTTTTGACGCCAGTTGCATTTTTTATTTCTCAGGCTGCTGCAAAAGATAGAAGTTTGAATTTGCGATTGATTAATTTTAGTTTTTTAAGAAAGATTTTTTTTATTAAAAATAAATGAGAATATTACATTTAACAAATAAACCAATTTTCCCCTTAGTTGATGGTGGGTGTAAAGCTATGTTTCAAACAATTAATGCCATTAATAAAAATGGAAATGATGTGAAGCATATTTGCTTTTCAACTCATAAACATCCTTATAAAAAAGGTGCTTATCCAAACCTTTTGGCTTCACAAGTTAAAGTTGAAAACATCAATCTAAATACTAAAATCAATTTTATAAAAGCTGGTTTGAATCTATTTCTAAATATTTCATACAATTACATTAGGTTTTATTCTGAAAAAGCAGATGAAATTATAAGAAATCATTTAAAACAAAATAAGTATGATGTAATAATTTTTGATAGTCTTTATGTTTGCCCATATATTGATTCAATTCAGACTCGCTCTAATGCTAGGCTTATTTATAGAGCTCACAATGTAGAAAACAGAATATGGAAAAGGCTATCTCTTGAAACAAAAAATATTATTAAAAGACTTTATTTGAATATTTTAAGTAAACAACTTAAAAAAGTAGAAAATGATGTTTTAAAAAAAGTTGATCATATTTGGTCAATATCTCCAATTGATGCGGATTATTTTAAAAAACACAATGAATCTGTTTCTACAGTACCTCTTTCTTTTGAAATAAGTTCTCATAAAGTTGATTATAACAAAGAAGATATTTTTTTTATGGGTGCTTATAATTGGAAGCCTAATTTAGATGCAGTTGTTTGGCTTGCCAATGTATTGCTTCCGCGTCTACATAAAAAAGATCCATCAGTTGTATTAAATATAGCAGGTTCATACAGTGAAAAATTAATGTCAAGAATTAAATACAAGTCAAATATTGTATTTCATGGATTTGTTGATGATAGTAATATTTTCATGATTGAAAGTGGTCTTTTTGTGATGCCAATTAAAACAGGTTCGGGTGTGAGGGTAAAAGCGATTGAGGCAATGTCACTTGGAGTGCCTATTTTGGCTTCAAAAGTGGCTTTAGAGGGATTAGACAAAGATCTCAAAGTATATACTGCAGAATCAATAGATGATTGGGTTGAATTAATTTTGAATTACAGAAAAGATAAAAAGAAAAGAGAAAAGATGGGGAAATATCTAAAATCTTACATACAAGAGCATTTTGATTATAAAAAAATTGAGAATAATATTCATCAGGAACTTTTATTAAGTGAAGCCTAAAATAGTCATACTTACATCAAGATTCCCTTTTCCACTTGAAAAAGGAGATAAGTTGAGAGCATATTACTTTATTAAGGAACTATCTAAGTTTTATCGTGTTGTTTTGGTATCATTATCAGATAAAAAAGTTATTGATAATGAGTTTAAAGAATTAGAAAAAATATGTGATAAAGTCTATTTGTTTAGGCTTAAAAAAGTACAAATACTCTTTAATCTTTTTTATGGTTTATTCAATGATAAGCCCTTTCAAATTAACTATTTTTATTCATACACTATCCAAAAAAAAGTAAAGAAAATTTTAGAGGACGAAGTTCCTGATCACATATACTGTCAATTAATACGTGTTACAGAATATGTTAAGAATTATCATAATTGTCCCAAAACTATTGATTATATGGATGCCTTATCTAAAGGTATTCAACGAAGAAAAAATATTGCTCCCTGGTATGTTAAGTGGATTTTTAAGATTGAATATGAGAGATTACTAAATTACGAAAGTGTTATCTATGACTATTTTGAAACGCATTTAATTATAAGTGATCAAGATAGAAAACAAATTATTCATCCTGATAGATATAAAATAAAGGTCATTCCAAATGGGATTGACGCCACCTTTTTTGAGGAGATAAAAACAGATAAAAAATTTGACCTTGTTTTTGTAGGCAATTTAAGTTATGCTCCTAATAAAGAAGCTGTTTACTATTTAATAGATCGAATTATTAGTAAATCCAACTACACATGCTTGATTTCTGGAGCAAATCCCTCAAATTCATTAATAAGTAAAATTGATAAATCCAAAAATGTAACTTTATGGGCAAATGTTGATGATATTAGGCTCTCTTATTGTTCAGCTAAAATATTTATAGCGCCTTTATTTATAGGGACAGGATTGCAAAATAAATTATTAGAAGCTATGGCTCTGGGTATTCCATGCATTACTACTGATTTGGTTAATTCCTCATTAAATGCAAAAGTCGAGTCTGAAATTGATGTTGCAAATACTCCCGAATCATTTATTGATAAAATCAACAAAATAACTAGTGATAAAACACTATATCAAAGTATGAAGATAAAGGCAAGAAGTTATATAAAAAATAATTTCAGTTGGGAAAAATCAATTCAAATGTATGAAGGTCACCTTAAAAAAAATAAAGACTTTTAATTAGGTTTTATTTTATTGATAATAGAGTTGTATATCATCCCACAAGAATTTTCAATACTGTGTTTGTTAGTATCAATTCGGAGTTCTGCATTATTTGGAACTTCGAAAGGTGAATCAATTCCAGTAAAGTTTTTGATTTCTCCATTTCTTGCTTTTTTGTACAAACCTTTAACATCTCTTTTTTCACAATTTAATAAAGGACAATCGATAAAAACTTCAAAAAAATTATCTGAACCGATGATATTTCTTGCTAGGGATCTGTATGAATTCAAGGGGCTTATAAATGAACAGATCACAACAATTCCAGCATCCGAAATTAATTTTGATATTTCAGCAACACGTCTGATGTTTTCATTTCTACCATCATTTGTAAAATCAAGGTCAGAATTAATTCCAAGTCTTGTATTATCACCATCCAAAATAAAGCTTCGTATTCCTTGATTATATAGTTTTTTCTCAAGTTCATTGGCTATGGTTGATTTACCCGATCCGGAAAGCCCTGTTAACCATACAACCATAGAATTATGATTATTAAGTTTTTCTCTTTCTTTTTTTGAAATATTAAATTCTTCTTTCCTAAGCATTTTAAAAAACTTTAATTTTTAATAATGGGTAGAATTACTCTAATTGTTGTTCCTACATTAAGTTCTGATTTTTGCACAAAGACTTGTCCTTTGTGGTAATCTTGAATAATTCTTTTTGCTAATGGAAGTCCAAGTCCCCAGCCTCTTTTTTTACTGGTAAATCCTGGTTTAAATATGGTTTTAAATTTATTACTGGCCATACCTCTTCCATTATCAATAATATCAATTTCAATTGCTCTTTCTTTTTGGCGTAGTTCAATTTTTAAAGAGCCTTTTCCGTCCATAGCATCAACAGCATTTTTTACAATATTTTCAATAACCCATTCAATCAATGTGGGGTTGTGATTAAGTAGTAATGGTTTGTTTTTTGATATTTTACAGTCTAATTTTATTTTATCTGAAATTCTCTTTCTAAGATAATTTAGAATTGAATTAATGGTTTCTTCAAGATCTTTTTCTTCCATTTTTCCTGCAGAACCAATTTTAGAAAATCGATCAGTAATAATTTTTAGCCTGTCAATATCTTTTTGCATTTCTTTTGCAACCATAGTGTCAATTTTTTGTTGCTCAAGATATTGAACCCACCCCATTAATGATGATATTGGTGTGCCTAATTGATGGGCTGTTTCTTTTGCCATTCCAGCCCACAATTGATTTTGTTCTGCTTTTCTAAAAGTTGAAAAAAGCAAGTATGCAATAAAAACAAACAATCCAATAATTAAAAATTGAATGTATGGATACCATAATAATTTCTTTAATTCTGGGCTGTCATCGTAATATAATTTGTTTTGAGAACCGTCATTGAAATCTATAGTGATGAATTTGTTTTTTGACTTAAATCTTGTTATAAAATCTTTGTTTTTTATTTCTTTTTTAAGATTCGTTTTTATGATTTTGCCAGTTTTTGTGTCCACTAGCATTACGGGTATATTACCGTGATTATCAATTAGTTCTGATTTAAAAGAATAAATTAATGAATCTCTTTCTTTTTCAAGTTTAAGCAGTTCTTTTGAATCATTATATGCACATGTCATGAAAATATTTTTATACACTTCAATTTTAAAAAAGCGTTTTTTATTTTTCCATTTTTTTGCCAAATACTTAAGTTTTGATTCTAGAATAGAGTCTTTTTGAATTTTTGAATGAAGAGGGTATTTTTTATTTATATAATTCGAATCAATATTTGTGTTTTTAAAGCTTGATATATTTTCGTCATCATCAAGTATAATAACCGGTATAGAATTATTATTTCTAATAATTTTCATAGGGAGTTCAATAAATTGGTCCCCGTCTAATGGTGTCATTTGAAATAAAGACCTTGTTGCATCAACCCAAGTTGAAATTTCTTTTCTTTCTTTGTCTCTAAGTTGATTAAATGTACTGTTGGTTAGCTTAACCAACTCTAATTTTTTCTTAATGGCTTCTGCCCATTGTTTGGCCCTAACCTTTTCATTCTCACCAACTTTAGTTACGATTGAATTAGAAATAAATAATGAAAATCCAATAAGCATTAGAGCTCCTATAAAAAGAACAACCTTCCACTTTTGCTTACTTGAATATAAATTCATATTAGATATTTAAAGATAATTCTTTTTCAACGGATTCGCATACATTTTTATGATCAAACTTCTTAAGATGATCATTGAGTTTTTGATAGGAAAATAATGATTTCTGATTCTTAAAAGCATTCTTTAATTGCATCGATAAACTTTTGTGGTCATTTGGTTTAAATAAGTATCCGAAATCACCATCAGCAAGCAATTCAGGTGTTCCACCTGAATTGCTTGCAACAACAGGCACACCAAATGAAAGTGCTTCAAGAGTAACCATTCCAAATGTTTCAGCATTTGAAGCCATGACCATTATATCAATCGCTGAATAAAAATCAGTCATATTTTTTTGATGTGAAATAAAATGAACACATTTTCTTAGCTTATGAAGCTTTATATATTCCAACAATAACCGATTGTATTGGGATTTTTCATTTAATGTTTTATCTCCCATGAATACAATATGCGTATTCTCTTTTTTCAGTTCAATAAATGCTTTTAATAAAAGAAGTTGTCCTTTCTGAGGGTCGATTCTTCCTGGGAGTCCAATAATAAAGACATCTTTTGGAAGCTTAAGTTTTTCTCTAGAAATGAGTCTGTTTTTTTTAATGCATTTGGTTAAATCAATTCCTGATCCAATCACTTTAATTTTAGAATGATGAACTCGAGTCATTTTTTTAACCTGATCAGACAAGCTTTTTAATGGGCAGGACCACAAATCAAGCCCTTTAAATCTTATTGTATGTAAAATATTTTTTTTCGAAACCCCTAACTGCATTTCCATAAAATAGGAGGTAAATATTTTCTTTTTTAAAAGAAATTTGATGCTTGCTGTAATGCTGATGTCTTTTGTGTCTCTGATAATAATATGGGAAATCATATTTTTCTTAATAATCGAAAACAATTTAAACGCACTGATAAAATCATAGTATTTTCGGTATTCATTAATGCATATTGTATCTATTTTGTTTTTTATTGCTTCCTCTATTAAGGGACTTTTATCAATTCCTATAATGCAAACAGCATATCCTTTATCCTTCATCCAGATGGCATTTCTAAGTTGATTCATTTCTAGTCCTCCCCAACTTTTAGAGCTAGATAAATATGCGATTTTAGCTTTCATTAAGTTCTTTTCAATAACTTTAACGAGTTAAAAATACATATATTGGTATTTCAAAAAAACACATTAATCTATTATTACTTGAATAATTTTATTTATAGCATATTTGTTTTTTTGTTTTTGATCTTTTCTGCATGCGCTCAGTCAATTGAAACACCAAAGCTGAAATCAGAATCTATACCCATAGAAAATGATACTGTTAAATTGTTTTTTGTTGGAGATGCAATGGGACATCACCCAATGATTTCAAAAGCATGGGATTCAAGATCAAAAACTTATAATTATGAAAATTGGTTTAAATTTATCAAGCCTCATTTAAATAAATATGATTATTGTTTGGTGAATCTTGAAGTTACTTTGGCTGGACATCCATACAAAGGCTACCCTAAATTTTCTTCTCCAGATAATTTTGCAAAAGCCTTAAAAAAAACAGGTTTTGATCTTTTTTGCACCTCAAACAATCATTCATTTGATAGGGGAACTATTGGTTTGGAAAGAACAATCAAGACTTTAGATAATATAAATGTTGATCATGTAGGCACTTATCAGAATAAAAATATTAGAGATACATTTTACCCTTTTATTACTCAAATTAAGGGGCATAAGTTTGCGTTTTTAAATTACACTTATGGAACAGAAGTAGCAGTTACAAAACCATCCATTGTAAATTTTATAGATACAAATCAGATTAAAACTGATATAAAGAAAGCTATTGATAATGGTGCATCATGTATTATTAGTATCATTCATTGGGGTGAAGAGTATCAAATTTATGAAAATACTTTTCAAGCAAATCATGCCCAGTGGCTTGCAGATCATGGTGTAGATGCAATTGTTGGTATGCATCCTCATGTTGTTCAGCCAATGAAAGTAATTTATTCTGACCATTTTAAATCAAAAAAAATACCTGTTGCATTTAGTCTTGGTAATTTTGTTTCAAGACATGCCCGAAAGCAAAATATTGGTATTGGTGTAGAGATGTCGTTTGTCTTTAATAATAAAAAAACAAAATGGCATGATTGGGCCTTTACTCCAATTTGGACTCAAGAAATGTTTTATCCACGGGGACATTTTCCATTATTTGGAGAGTTAATTGATGATATTTGCAACAACAAAAAAACCGAATTAAAACTTGATTCAAATCAAAAATCAGAATTAATTAATTTTAATAAAAAAACACGCAATCACTTAAAGGGTATCCCCGAAATAAATTGGATCAAATGAAAAAAATATGTTTAATTTTTGTAATAGCTTTTTTAACAATTGCGATCCCCCTGTTTTTATTTCCCATCAATCTTTTTCCTGGTCAAATAATTCATGAGATAATTCCTGAAAAAGTAGTAACAGAAGATTGTTACCTTAGTCTGTCTTATTTTATTGGTTTAGGTTATGAAATTAGTGACATGAAAGGCGTTCAATCCTTTTACCTGACTCTAGAGGGCTATCTTTTAGCTTTTTTAATTTTAATTGGTTTTCCTTTTTTACTTGCTTATCGAATTTATTTAAAACGTGATTCAGTTAGCTATTAGTTTTATTTTTATTAAAAATCTAACTTAATTAATATACTCATCTTACAAGTTAATCTTTTTGTCGAAACAATATATTTATTGATTCGTTATTAAATTATGACCCAGTTTATAGAAATATTTATTAATTCATTTTTATCATATTGGGACTATTTGTATTTCATAATAACCCATCCATTTTCTAAAGACAATTATTTTTATTTGTTAATTGGGATATCATTATTTGTATGGATTTTAGAAATAATAAATCCATGGAGGAAAAATCAGAAGGTTTTTAGAAAATCTTTTTGGCTTGATGCCTTTTTTATGTTTTTTAATTTCTTTTTGTTTAACCTTTTTTTCTTTATTGCTTTTTCAGAAATTACAGAAAATTATTTTTTAAAATTGACTTCATATTTTGGATTACCAGATAATGGGATTATTTCTTTAAATCAATTGCCTTTGCTCATGCAGTTTTTAATTTACTTTATTGTTGCAGACTTTATTCAATGGTGTATTCATCGTTACTTACTCCATGAGATTCCTTTTTTATGGAAATTTCATAAAGTCCATCATTCTGCAACTGAAATGGGTTTTGCTACACATTTTAGGTATCACTGGATTGAAACAATAGTTTATAAATCAACTCTTTACATATTTTTAGCTTGGATTTTACATTTTGAATTAAAGTATGTTTTCTTTTTGCATGGATTTAATATTTTGGTGGGGCATTTAAATCATTCGAATATCAAATTTGATTATGGCATATTAAAATTCATATTTAATAATCCTAAAATGCACATTTGGCATCACTCAAAAAAAACTCCAAATTCTCATCCCAATGGTGTGAATTTTGGAATTACTTTAAGCACATGGGATTATCTTTTTAAGACTGTTTATATTCCGCCTAATGAAGAAAATGATATTGAGTTAGGATTCAAAGGGATTGAAAGCTATCCCAAAACTTTTTTAAGACTAATGCTTGAGCCATTTATCAGAAAAAAATAAACACGCTTTTAAATGTAAAACGGTGAAATCATAAAATAAACAATAACACCAGTAATAGCTACATACAGCCAAATAGGGAACGATATTCTTGTTAGTTTTTTGTGTTTATCAAATTTTTCTTCTAGAGCAAATAAATAGGAAAATAAAACAAATGGAATTACAACAACACTAAGAACAATATGACTGATTAAAATGGAATAATATAAAATTTTAAACTCACCTTTATATGCAGTAGGTTCAGAGGTCATGTGATAAGAGACATAACACAATAAAAATAGAAGAGATAGTCCCAAGCAGATTTCAATTAATTTATTGTGAAGGTTTATTTTCTTTTTTTTAATTGCAAGCAAAGCCATAATTAGTAAAAAAGCAGTTAAGCCATTAATTCCTGCATAAAATGGAGGTAAAAAAGATAAGTCTACATTAGGTATTTTAATTTTAAAAAGGAGTGCAACAGCAATCGGAATTGCAACAGATAGCGCAATAATTATTTTTCTGTATGTCTTTTTTTGATTTGAATTAATTGACATTATATTCTTTATCTAGTAGTAGTTTAACATCCTTAATTAATTTATCTACTTCATTTTTATCTGTTCCAAGATACACTCCTCTTACAAACCCTTCCTTATCAACCAAAGTAAAAGCCCCTGAGTGAGCAAATCCATCAATTACATTTTTATCTCTTGTTGCAAAAACTTTGAAGTGTTCAATGCCAAGTTGATGGGTTTGTTTTTCATTGCCTCTTAAAAACAACCAATTTTTAGACGATATTTTATATTTACTTCTATATCTCCTAAGAACTTTTGGAGTATCATAATCAGGATTAATTGTAAAAGAAAGTAGGGATATATGTTTAGAAAAATTTCTAAGGGATGAATCAACATATTTCATATTTTTTGTCATTAAGGGACAAATAGTAGAACAAGAAGTAAAAAAGAAATCAGCAATTAAAATTTTACTATTTAAACTTTTACTTGATAAAATAGTTGAATCTTGAGTCATATATTCAAAATGAGGTATTTTAGTATAAACTGTATCAACTACTTCTTTACCATCAACAATTTTGTATATCAAATCATAATTGCCAATAAATGGTAGTACCTTTTCTTGCTCTTTAATAGAACAAGAGCCTAGCAGAATAAAAAAAAAAATAAAGCGTAACATTATAACATTTGCTATTTTTCTTTATCGTATTGTTTTAAAAGAAGAGCAATGGATTGTTTCATTCGTCTTACCATTCCTTCTGATTTCCCATTTAAAACCATTCTAAGGTGATTTTTTTTGTCTACCAGTAGCATTAGTTCATGAAATGATTCACCTCCATAAAACTTTTCATCTTTTTCTAAAAGCTTAACATTATTATGCTTTATATCATATATAGATCTAGAATCTCCAGAAGCTAAAATCCATAATTCGGGATCATATTGGTCAACTTCTGAATCAATAATTTCATTAATCGTATTTAAATCTTTAACAGGATTTCCATTTTCATCGACAACAAATGAAATAAGCCTTACAGAATTTAGTTTTTTTCTGTTTTTTCTAATTTGTTGGTATATGTGTTTTTCAAGTGCCCAAAATGAAAGCGCACAATCTCTAGGACATGATTGTTGAAGTGTTGTTATAATAACAATAGAATTTTTAAAATCTGAACTTGATTTTTTCTTACCATTAATATCAGTAAAAGAATAATTTTTTAAGATACCGAAATCATCTAATTTTTCAAATTTATGTTCACAAGACCTTGTTCCTATGAGAATTAAAAGTATTGCAGGGCCAAGAAGTAATATGAAAGCAAATATTGATTTTATTCTGTTTTTGCCAATCAAAATAAAAAACTTTAAAGATTTGATACAACTTCAGATGCAGCAAACGCCTCTGTAAGTGCAATGAAAATTAGGTAAATTATAAACATTACATAGGGAATGATAATCATTGATTTTAGACTTTTCTTTTCATCTCCAAGGTGCATAAAAACAACAACTATATATCCTGCTTTCAAAAGCGTCATAATGATAAATGACCATTTCACGAATGGCCAAGCTCCTGATCCTTGTTTTATGACTGCACCAAGGGCTACCTCTATCGCAGTTATTATGGTAAGCAAAAGAGTTACCTTCCAAATGGTTTTTCTTATTACTTTTCCTTTTTCCTCGCTGTGATGAGCATTTAATGAATATTCAATTATATCGTCTCTTTCCATATTTTTTCAAGTTAAATCAAATAGAAGAATGTAAAAACAAAAACCCACACTAAATCAACAAAATGCCAATA
>MDTD01155910.1_pt1 | contig 16142 bp, 17 predicted proteins | sample 811221 | NCBI WGS metagenome assembly MDTD01 (sample SAMN05326646, study PRJNA326480) | marine metagenome | isolation source: seawater | place: Pacific Ocean: South West | collected 2011 | reverse complement strand
TTTTCTCCTGGAACCGGAATTTTTTCATAATCCACTTGTTTAAAGAAACCTAAACGATCTAATCTTAATTTGGATCTCTCTAATAAAGAATTAGAAGCCCAAGCTCCCTCCATTTGTCTCATTTCTCTCCTTAGTACGACATCATGGGTTCTATCATTACCAGTAAAATTTATATTTCTAATATAAGTCCTTTGTCCTGGTTCTACGAAAAAAACTACATCAACAAGATTTTCCTCAACTTTCTTAATATTTCCTGATACTTCTGAAAAAAGAAATCCTTCATTATTTAAAAGATTATTAATGCTCTCTTCAGAAAAAGTAATTAACTCTTGAGAAAAAATAGAACCGTTTTGAGCAAAAATCAATCTGTTAACAATTTCTTCATCAATAGGTAAATCCCCTGCAAGTGTAATTTCATTAATCTTATATATGTCTCCTTCAAAAATATCTATCGTAATAAACAGTTCCTGTTTGTCTTCTGAAATAGAAATAATTGAGTTATTTACTGAAAAGTTAAGATATCCTCTATTTTTATAGAAAGACTCTAAACTTTCTAAGTCCCCTCTTAGATTTTCTTTTGAATAAGGAGTATTAGTTCTAAAAATGGATAGCCATGATCTTGGTTTTAATTTTAAAACCTTTTTTAATTCTTCTTCTGCAAAAATTTTATTTCCTACGATGTTTATGGATTTCAGTTCTGCAGTCTCGCCTTCTTCAATCTCTACGCTAAGCTTTACTCGATTTCTAGGAAGAGAATCTGACAATACTTCCACAGAAGCACCATACTTTCCTTGAGAAACATATTGTCTTTCTAATTCAGAACTTAGGTTTTCAAAAACAGATCTTCGGAATAAAGCCCCTTCAAAAATTCCCGAGTTTTTGAGACCATCTAATAAATTTTCCGTTTTAATAGCCTCATTTCCTTCAATAACAATTTCGTCTATTGTAGGCCTTTCAGTTAAATTAATTAGCAGAGCATTACCGTCTCTACCTATTTGAATATCGTCGAATTGGCCTGATGCAAAGATAGATTTGGAAATTTGTACAATTTCATCCTGGCCTATCGAATCACCTATAGAAAAAGGAATTTCGGAAAATACACTTCCAGCTGAAACTCTTTGCAAGCCACTTATTCGAATATCTTCAATTACCCAAGATGAAGAAAACAAAAAAGTCGGCAATGACAAAATCAACAAAAAAAATATTTTTTTTAAAACTTTTTTCATTTATAAAACACCTGAAAGTCTTGAAATATCGTTTATAAAAACAAAAACCATCAAAAAAAGAACCATTGAGAGTCCAACTCTATAAACAAAATCTAAAGTTTTAGGAGAAATAGGAGAGCCTTTAATTTTTTCAATTGTTAAAAGACAGATTTGTCCGCCATCTAAAATTGGGATAGGAACCAAATTTATAACTCCAAGCCCAATACTTACAAAACTCGTAAGCATTAAGAAAGAATATAAACCCCCGTACAAAATAGTTTCTCCCGCAAACTGTCCAATCATTACAGGGCCTCCTAGATTTTTAGGAGAAACATAACCAGTAATCATCTTGTACAAAAATACAAATGAATCTATTACTGTTGAGTAAGTTTGATTAACTGCTTTTATAAAAGCTGTAATTGGAGAGTAAGATTTATATACAAAAGAATCTTCGGAAAACTTATTTGCGGAAGATATACCTATAATCCAAACAGAATCTGAGAGCTTTGGATAAACATTTTTTACAATCTCCATTTCTTCCCTAACTAAAGTAATTTTAATAGGCATTCCGACGGAATTATTTATAATTTTTTTTATTTGACCCCAACTAGATACCGACTCAGCATCAATTGAATTTATCTTGTCTCCAGCCAATATTCCTGCTCTATATGCTGGACCATCTTTGATGACGCTACCGATTTCCGAAGTAATTGGTAAGCCTATTCCTAAACTTGCTAAAAGGTCTTTTGGCTCTTCTCCAATCAACCAATCTTGAATGGGAATCGTTTTATCTTTAAGCACCCCTTTTGAATCAATTAAAAAGCTAATAACTCCTGATTCTCCTAGACGTCTAGACAAACCAACCTGAACTTCAGCTCTCGTTTCAACTTTTTCACCATCAACTTCTAAAATAACATCTCCTTCTTCTATAGTCGCGACTGCAGCTTTACTTTCCGGCAAAATATAACCAACTTTTGAAGATAGAGCTGATGACCCGTAAATGTTTAAACATGTAAAAATTACTATCGCTAAAATGAAATTGGCTAACGGACCAGCAAAAAGTATAAAAACCTTTTGATAATATTTTTTTGAAACAAACGAATCTTGTCCAATAGATTCTTTAATATCTGAAACATCTTCGCCCAACATTTTTACATACCCACCAATAGGAAATAAACGGAGGTTGTAAGAAGTTCCATCCCTTCCAATCCAACTTTTCAAACTTTTTCCCATCCCGATTGAGAAATCTAAAATCTTAACCTTAAAAAATTTTGCAACATAAAAATGACCTGCTTCATGGATAGCAGTTATGACCATTATTAAGGCCAGGAATCCGAGTAAATAAGAAAGTATTTCTATCATTTTTAGTTTAAAAAATTAGAAGCAATTGATTTAGCTTCTTTATCAATTTCCAATAAGTCTTCTATACTTAAATTTGATTTTGAGGACCTCCCTTCAAATATATTCATAGTATAGTCTACTGCTGCAAAGATTGAATTGAACTTCACTTTATTATTAAGGAAATAACTAACGGCTATTTCATTTGCAGAATTTAAAGCAACCGGAATAGTCTCGTCTCCTTCTAACGCTCTATAAGCGAATTCAATCGAAGGAAAATCTGTTTCAAGGTGATTGAAAAATTCTAGTTTACCTAACTTCGCTAGATCTAGAGATTTAGTGAAAGATTTTATCTTACCTGGATACCCAAGACCGTAAGCTAGACATATCTTCATATCTGGGGTTGACATTGAAGCGATGCACGAACCATCAATATTTTCAATTATTGCGTGAATAATACTTTGAGGATGGATAATTACCTTTATCTTCTCGGGTTCCAAATCAAAAAGCCATCTTGCTTCAATAATTTCTAAAGCTTTATTCATTAGGCTTGCCGAATCAATAAGGTTTTTATCGCCCATATTCCAAACTGGATGTTTTTTTGCTTCCTTAATTGTTACATTTTCAGTATCTGAAATCTTTTTGCCCCAAAAAGGACCTCCTGAGCAAGTTATGCTTACACTTTTTACATCTTTTCTCTCTAAGTTATGAAGGCACTGGTGAATTGCGCAATGTTCAGAATCAATTGGAATAATAGTAGCGCCATATTTTTTTGCTTCTGATAGAAGTATTTTTCCTGCTACTACCAGCGGCTCCTTATTTGCTATAAGTATCTTTTTCCCCTCTCTTATAGACTTCAATATTGAATCTATTCCTACAATTCCTGAAAAGGCTGCTATTACAGTATCTATATCTTTATCTTCTAATAATTCATCTAAACTATCGGAGACAAACAAATTAGGACAATTTTTCAAATCTTTTTTTTCAAAAACATTTTCAGAAAGAAATACGTTGGTTGCATTTGCTTCTTTTGCCTGTTCAAGAATTAATTTTTTATTATTTCTGGCAACTAAAGATTTTATTGAATATCCTTCATTACCTTTTATTACTTCTAAGGCAGATTTACCTATAGAACCAGTCGATCCTAAAATTAAAATTTTATTCATAACCCAAAAAAATTTATTAAACCAAAGAACACTGGCAAAGTAACTAAGTGACTATCCAATCTATCCGATAATCCTCCATGCCCTGGAAGAATATTTCCTGAGTCTTTAATTCCTTGAGTGCGTTTAAATCTACTTTGTAGGTAATCCCCAAAGATGCTCGCTAAAGACGAAATAACAATTAAAAAAACAAATACGGTTAAATTAGTGTTCAGGGTAAAAAACGACGGAAAGTACCAAAATAGTATTGATAGAAAAACTACACAAAATAAACTTCCTCCAATAATTCCTTCGAGAGTTTTATTTGGGCTAGTAGTTGGAAAAATTTTTATGCTACCCACTGTTTTGCCAACATAATATGCTCCGGCATCGGTCAAGACAGATATCATAATTCCAATAAAAAATAATTGTCTAAGTTTTTCGAAGGTTGGTAAAAAGAGAATAATTAAAATTATAAAAAATATTTGAATCCAAAAAAAAATATTCATTTCATTAGTTACTTTTACTAATTCAAAAGTTAATAGAAAACATACTAATAAAAGCATCAGATAGAAAATTTCTAAATTGGAAAAGAAAATTAAAATTGTTGCTATTGAAGCTAAAATTATTCCAGTAATTTCTCTTTTAAACATTATTTATTAGGTCTTTTTCCAAAACTTCTTTTTCTTTTTTTATAATTATCCAGGGCTCTCCTAAAATCACTTGTATTGAAATCAGGCCAAAATTTTCTATAAAAAATAAGCTCAGAATATGCTGCCTGCCAGATTAAAAAATTACTCAATCTTAATTCATTTCCTGTTCTTATGACCAGGTCTGGATCTGGAGATAAAGATGTATCAAGATAAGAATTAAATAGCTTCTCGCTTATGCTCTTTTCTGAGAATTTATTTTTTGAAAAATCTATGGCAATTTTTTTTGCGGCCTGAACTACGTCCCATCTTCCCCCGTAACTAATCGCTATATTTAAATTCATCCTAGGCTTGTAAGCACCGGTTAAACCCTTTGTTTCAGCAATTTTAACAATTATGGATTTTTTAAGCCTCGAAATATCTCCTATAAAATTTGCTCTAACAGAGTTTTTAATTAATTCTGGTGTTTCTTCTTTCATCGCATCAACAAAAAGCTCCATTAACGTTTTAACTTCTTTTTTGCTTCGTTTCCAATTTTCTGTGCTGAAGGCATAAAGAGTTAAATATTTAATTTCATTCTTTACAGCGAATTCTATTGCATTCCTTGCTGCTTTTACCCCAGCTTTATGCCCCTCTTTTTGTGAAAGATTATTTTGTTTAGCCCATCTAGAGTTACCATCCATAATGATAGCAACATGATTAGGATTAGAGCTCATACTAAATTTCTAAGAGATCTTTTTCTTTTTCCCTTAAGAGTGAATCTACTTTTTCGACATGCTGATCTGTGACTTCTTGAATTAAAATTTCTCCTTTTTTTAGATCGTCTTCAGAAATTTCCTTTTCATTAAAATACTCTTTTAACAAGCCATTAGCATCTCTTCTTTGGTTTCTTATCGACACTTTTGAATTTTCAGCTTCTGATTTAGCAACCTTAATTAAATCCTTTCTAGTTTCCTCAGTTAGATCGGGAAGTATAACCCTAATTGTTTCGCCAGAAGTTATTGGCTGCAATCCAAGATCAGACTGGTGGATTGCTTTCTCTATTAGTGGAACATTATCTTTCTCCCAAGGAACTATTGCGAGGGTTTTAGCATCTTCAATAGAAATATTTGATACTTGTTTGAGTGGTGTCAAATTTCCATAGTAGTCTATTTCGATAGCATCCAATAGAGAAGTATTTGCTCGTCCAGTTCTGATTCTTTTAAAAGCTATATCAAGAGCTTCTAAAGTTTTATCCATACCTTTATTTGCGTCGTCAAGAATATCATCAATCATTTTTCTAACTCAACTAGAGTACCGATATCTGTATTTTCATTAATGATAGCTTCCAAAATAGCTCCTTCAGCATCAGCATTAAATACTCTGACACTTAAATTATTGTCTCTGCAGAAGCACAAAGAAGTTTGATCCATAACCTTCAAATTTTTTGTAATAGCTTCATCAAATGATAAATGCTCATATTTAACGGCTTCTTTGTTTACTTTTGGATCATCTGAATAAACCCCATCAACATTTGTAGCTTTCAGCATTACATCAGAGTTTAATTCTACTGCTCTTACGCTAGCTGTTGAGTCTGTTGTAAATAATGGATTTCCTAGTCCACCAACCAATATAACAATTTTGTCTTCAACTAAAGATTTTTCGGCTTCTTCCTTACTATAAGCTTTTACAAAGTTTCCTATCGCAAAAGAAGAAAAGAGACTATTTTCGCAGTTATTTGAAGACAAAAAATTTGAAAGGGCTATGCCGTTCATTATGGTAGACAACATCCCAATATAATCTGCAGAAACCTGATCTATATTTAAAGAAGTTAATTCTCTTCCTCTATAAATATTTCCTCCACCAAGGACTAATGCTATTTGTATTTTATTATTTTTAGCTGCCAACAAAGACTTAGATAAACTAACAAAAGTTTTTTTATCAAATCCCTTTTCATTTGATCCTGAAAACCACTCTCCACTTACTTTGAGTAGTACTCTTCTCGTTTTAGCCATTTTTAATTTTCTAATTGAGATTTTACTTCTTCGGCAAAATCCATCTTTTCAACCTCAATGCCCTCTCCTAGTTCGTATCTAAAAAATTCAAGAACTTCTATCGAATTTTCTTTTAAAAGATTTTGAATTTTTTGTGAAGGATCTTTAACGAAAGGTTGGCTTAGCAAGGAAACTTCCGACTTGAATTTTTCTAACCTACCGGAAACCATTTTTTCTAGGATATCTTTAGGTTTATTTGAGTCAGCTACTTGCGCAAGAATTATTTCTTTCTCTTTATCTATAAATCCTACATCGAGATCATTGGCACTAATGACTAAAGGAGCAGAAGCAGCTATGTGCATTACTACATCATTTCCAATAACATCGTTTTCTTTAGAAATAGAAAGAATTGAACCAATCTTATTGTTTCCATGTAAGTATGAGTAAATAAATTCAGAATTGATGACCTCTTTCCTTCTGATGACAATGTTCTCACCGATTTTCTGAATTAAACTCTGTCTTTTTTCTTCCAAATAATTTTCAAGTAAAATTTCTAGAGATGAATCGAAATTTTTTAAGCAGTAATCAAGAGTATCATCACAAAAATCTATAAAGCTCTGATCCTTGGCTACAAAATCAGTTTCACAATTTATTTCTAAAAGAATTGCAATATTATTTGATGAATCTATTTTAGACAAAATTTTTCCTTCGGCTGCTGTTCTTAGTGATTTTTTTTCAGCTTTTAAAGCACTATTCTTTCTAAGATTAGTAATTGCTAAATCAATGTCACCTTCCGACTCTAGAAGCGCCTTTTTGCAATCCATCATTCCAAGGCCAGTTTTATCTCTTAAAAGTTTCACTTCACTTGCTTTTATAGTCATGGCCTAACACTCCGAAAGTTTTAACAAAATTTTCCATTTATTCTTTAAAATCATGAGGATATTATTCATTTGTTTCGTCTTTTTTTGACGGATCAACCTCGTCTTTTTCTTCAGAAACTTCCATTTTTGGAGAAATTTCTTCTTCAACATCGCTGGTAGAAGTTTGTTTTACTTCCTCACCTTTTCTGACAATTACAGGTCCATCTCCTGAAACAATGCCAGTTGCTTTCGATGCGCCTTCAAGACAAGCGTTTGAAATTATTCTAGTCAAGAGAGAAACTGATCTAATTGCGTCATCATTACCAGGAATTATGTAATCTACGCAATCAGGATCAGAATTAGTATCCACAATTCCAATTATTGGAATTCCCATTTTTCTGGCTTCTGAAACAGCAATTTTTTCGTTTTTAACATCTACAACGAATAAGGCTTCTGGTAATCCCCCCATATTTTTTATACCGCCAATGGAACGTTCTAATTTGTCCATTTCTCTTTTAATTCCTAAAACTTCTTTTTTTGTTAAATTCTCAAATTTCCCCTCCTCTTCTTGTGTTTTGAGAATTTCAAGTCTTCTGATTGAAGCTCTAACTGTTTTATAATTAGTAAGCATTCCTCCAAGCCATCGATAATTCACATAAGGCATATTGCATCTTTCAGCTTCTTCTTTAATTACTCTGCTGGCAGCCCTTTTGGTGCCTACAAAAAGAATTCTATTATTAGATGCTGCAAGTTGAGAACAAAAATCTATAGATGGCTTGAGAAGTTCTAAAGTTTTTTCTAAATTTATTATATGGACTTTGTTTCTATTTCCAAAAATGTAATTTTCCATTTTTGGATTCCAGAAACGAGTTTGGTGTCCAAAGTGGACACCTGCTTTAAGCATTTGTTCTATGGAAATATCCATTAAAGCTCCTTTTTCTGTAAGCCATTTGGCTTGGGTTAAACTTCCTTAGAAAAAAATATTTAACTAGATTTGAGCCAAATCTAGCACCCAAATATTTAAAAATTCTAAGTGCAATTTAGATTCTAATAATCCGAAGAGGATTAAAACATAATTGAGAGAATCAACAAAGAGAAAATTAAATATTACTTAAATTATACAAGCCTGGCTTTTGATGTTTGATCCATTTAATTGCTTCAATTGCACCCAAAGCAAATATTTTTCTAGAGTCTGCAGAATGAGTAATTTCTATAGTTTCATCTACCATATTCAAAATTATTTTATGGGTTCCAACAGAATCATCATCTCTAAAAGATTTTATAGAGACTTTAGGTCCATCATTTTTTGATTGTAAGAGATTTTTTAATTCAATCGCAGTCCCAGAAGGAGAATCAATTTTATCTTTATGGTGCGTTTCATGAATTTCTATGTCATTCGTCAAGCTGTGAAATGAAGGAGAATTAAATAAATTTTTGATAAAGTTTATTCCTCTGCTCAGATTTGGAGCAACCATAATTGCAATAGATTGAGAAAGTTTTTGTAAAGCGTTTAACTGCTCTTCATTGTGGCCTGTTGAAGCAACAATTAAGGGTACATTATTAGATTTTGAAAAATTTAAAATTTCTTCAAAAAAATCAGGAGAAGATACATCTAATATTACATCTGATTTAGGAACCTCCTTTAGAGAATTCTGTAACTTTAGATCAGAAGAAGAATCTGCAAACTCTGAGATTTTCTTACCTATATTAGGGTTATTTTTAGATGTGATGCATGCCGCTAACTTAATTGAAGAATCATTTTCTAGTTCTTTAACGATTTCTGAGCCTAATCTTCCTGAAGCTCCGCATAAAATAAGATCAATACTCATTTAAAAACCCTTAAGAAAATTTTTGGCACTTTCAAACCATTTCTCTGCAAGCGGTAAATTTTCATTTTTAGATATAGAACTTTTAAATTTTTCTAATAAATCTTTTTGTTCACTATTTAATTTAATAGGAACCTCTACTAAAACTCTTACGAGTATATCTCCTTTCGAACCTCCTCTTAAAGGCTTAATTCCTTTCCCATTTAATCTGAAAAGCTTATGACTCTGAGTGCCTTCTGGAACTTTAAATTTTACTTTTCCTTGTAAAGTAGGAACTTCTATTTCAGCTCCTAAAGAAGCATCAACGAAATTTATAGGAACTTCGCAATAGAGATGTTTTCCATCTCTTTCAAAAATCTTATGTCTATTTACATTTATCTCTATAAATAAGTCGCCATTACCCCCCTTTCCTGCATCACCTTCACCAGATAGCCTAATTCTGTCTCCTGAATCAACACCTTGAGGAATATTTACAGATAAAGTCTTGTTTCTTTTCAGGTAGCCTGATCCGCCACATTTCTTACATTCAGGATCATGTATTTCTCCTTCTCCTTGACAATGTGGGCATGTTTGCTGCATTGAAAAAAAACCTTGTTGCGCTCTGATGACACCTTGACCTTGACAATAACTGCATACTTGCCAGTGTCCATCACATCTTTCTGTAGAAGGAATATCTAGTTTAATAGTTTTTCCTGATGCTGCATCTTCTAAAGAAACGTCTAAGCTGTAACTTAAATCTGAGCCTCTTCTAGTTCTTGTACTTCTCGACGAGCCTCCACCAAAAATATCTGAAAAAATATCACCAAAGATGTCACTAAAGCCTTCAGCAGCACTTTGAGCATTATTGAAAGAGGAATTTACGCCCTGGTGACCAAATTGATCATAGGCCTGTTTTTTTTGATCATCGGAAAGAATTTCATATGCCTCGGAAAGCTCTTTGAATTTTTCAGCAGCTTTTTCATCCCCAGGATTTCGATCTGGATGATATTTCATGGCAAGTTTACGATAAGATTTTTTTAAATCGTCTTTCGAAACAGACCTGTTAACACCTAACACCTCATAGTAATCTCTTTTACTCATAGATGTTAGAAATAGATTTAGTTTTTATTTTCTTCTTTTACTTCTTCAAAATCTGCATCTACAGCCGAATCGTCAGAATCTTGAGGAGAATCTGAATTGTCCTCGGAAGTATTAGTTTGTTGTTCTTGATATAGTCTTTGCGCAAGAGAAGATGAAGCATCTGCTAGTAATTTAGTTTTTTCCTCTATTGCTTCTTTATCATCGCCCTTTAATTCTTCTTCCAAAGCGGAAATAGCCTCTTCTATTTGATTTTTTTCATGTTCTTCAACTTTATCAGCAGATTCTTCTAAAGTTTTTTTACAACCATGTATCAAAGTGTCTGCTGCATTTCTAGCTTGAACCATCTCTTCAAATTTTTTATCTTCATCTGCATTTGCCTCTGCCTCTGCAACCATTTTTTCTATCTCATCTTCAGACAGTCCGCTTGATGCTTGGATAGTAATAGATTGTTCTTTATTTGTAGCTTTATCTTTTGCGGATACATTTAAGATGCCATTAGCATCAATATCAAAAGAAACTTCAATTTGGGGCATTCCCCTTGGTGCAGCCGGAATTCCATCTAAATTGAATAAACCAAGTTGTTTGTTTTCTTTAGCTTGCTTTCTTTCGCCTTGAACAACGTTGACAGTTACTGCGGTTTGATTATCTTCGGCAGTAGAAAAAATTTGAGACTTATTCGTAGGAATGGTGGTATTTTTTTCTATTAGAGGGGTCATTACGCCTCCCATAGTTTCAATACCAAGAGTTAAAGGGGTGACATCTAATAAGAGAATATCGGTAACGTCTCCTGACAATACAGCTCCTTGAACAGCTGCTCCAACAGCAACAGCTTCGTCAGGATTTATGTCTTTTCTAGGCTCCTTTCCAAAAAACTCTTTAACTTTTTCTTGTACCAATGGCATACGAGTTTGCCCACCGACTAAAATTACGTCATTTATTTCGGATGGCTTAAGTTTTGCGTCTTTTAAGGCAACTTCAACAGGTTTGAGACTTTTTGCAACTAGATTTTCAACTAAAGATTCTAGTTTTGATCTTGTCACTTTAATGAGCAAGTGTTTGGGTCCGGACGCATCAGCAGTTATGTAAGGAAGGTTTACCTCTGTTTGCTGATTTGAAGAAAGTTCAATTTTTGCTTTTTCAGCAGCTTCTTTCAGCCTTTGTAAAGCAGCAGGATCTTTTCTTAAATCGAAGTTTTGTTCGCTTTTAAACTCATCAACTAGAAAATCTATTAAAGCTAGGTCAAAATCTTCACCACCTAAAAAAGTATCTCCATTCGTTGAAAGTACCTCGAACTGTTTTTCACCATCAATTTCAGCAAGTTCTATGATAGAAATATCAAATGTACCTCCACCAAGATCGAAAACAGCTATTTTCTGATCTCCAGTTTTTTTATCTAAGCCAAAAGCTAACGCAGCAGCAGTTGGTTCATTAATAATTCTTTTTACCTCTAACCCAGCTATTTTTCCAGCATCTTTAGTTGCCTGTCTTTGTGAATCATTAAAATATGCAGGTACAGTAATTACCGCTTCTTTTACTTCGTGGCCTAAGTAATCTTCTGCGGATTTTTTCATTTTAGCTAAAACTTGTGCTGAGACTTGTTGCGGTGCTAAATCTTCGCCATTTGCGTTGACCCAAGCATCTCCATTTTTTGCTTTTATTATTTTGAAAGGAGTCATCTCCTTGTCCTTTTTGACTACTTCATCTTCGTACTTCCTTCCTATGAGCCTTTTGATTGCGTACAAGGTGTTTTCGGGATTTGTGACAGATTGTCTTTTGGCACTTTGACCAACTAATGTTTCTCCATCAGTATAGGCCACAATAGATGGGGTGGTTCTTCCTCCTTCAGCATTTTCGATTACTTTAGCTTGATCGCCGTCCATAATCGCTAAGCATGAGTTGGTAGTCCCTAAATCAATACCAATAATTTTAGCCATATTTACCTCTTAATTAATTACATATGTTAATTAAGGGCAATAAAAATTATTTCAAGTTTTTTTTTACTTTTTATTCACAACTACCATTGCTGGTTTTATTACTCGATCTTTAAATTTAAAGCCTTTTTGAAAGACCTCTAAAACAATATTAGGTTTTTCTTCTTTATTTTCAGTTACCGAAAGCGCCTCATGTTCATTTGGATTAAATTCCTCTCCTTTGGGATCAATTACTGAAATACCATTTTTTTCAAGGGCAGAAACCATCTCTCTCAGTATTAAAGAAACACCTTCAGAAGGAACCGTTTTATTTTTTGTGTCTTGATTTTCAAGAGTCCTAAAAAGATTATCGATTGATGGGATAAGATCTTTAACAAGATTTTCACTTCCATACAGTCTAGCTTTTGTTAATTCGTTTTGAGAAATTCTTCTTAAATTTTGGATCTCAGCTTGAGCTCTAAGTAATTTTTCCTCAAGTTGATCAATTAGCAAGCTTTCAGGGATTTGCTCAGTAGATTCGACGCTTTCTTCTTTCTCTTTTTCTATCTCAGGGCCATTTTTTTGTATTTCAGATTCATTATCTTTTAGCTCGTCTTCGTGCTTAGAGCTTAAGTCTTTATCATTACTCTTCATCGTTTAAAGGCTCCACGTAAAGCACTAATCTATGGTCTACAATCTTATAACCTCTTTCGGAAGCAAGTTTTTCTTGTTGCTCTTCTATAATTTCGTTTGTGAATTCAATTACCTTTCCTGTTTTTAAACATACCATATGGTCATGGTGATCATTTGGCGTCAGCTCATACACTGAATGACCATTTTCAAAATTTTGCTTTAAAAGAATCCCTGCAGACTCAAATTGAGTCAAAACTCTGTAAACGGTTGCAAGTCCAACTTCATCACCCGCTTCAACCAATTTTTTATAAACTTCGTCTGCGCTTAGATGTTTAGTATCAGATTCTTCAAATATTTCAAGAATCCTTATCCTTGGCAGGGTTACTTTTAATCCCGCTTCTCTTAGGTTTTTATCTTCAGCCATATATCTTTAAATAGTATAATTTAATGGGTTTTCAAGATGTTTAAAAAATTTATTTTATATCCTTTAGTTCTTATTTGCATTACTGCCTGTTCTAATAATTTTTATCAGGTACCTATTGCGCAAGGAAATATAGTTACTGACGATATGATAAAGCAGCTTGAAGAAGGCTTAACAAATGCACAAGTTCAATTCATTATGGGCTCCCCTGCCATAAAAAATTCCTTTGATTCTAATAGATGGGACTATATTGGAATGCTTAGTGTTGGGGAAAATGAAAGCACTAGTGTTCATTATGTTTTGTACTTCGAGGAAGGCAAATTAAAAGAATGGATCAATTTATTAGATTAGATTATTCCTGGAATCACTGCTTTTCTATTTTTTGGATAATTTTCGAATTCTCTCTTAAGCCATTCATGATTAGATAAAGCTCTTGGCAATAGATTTGCTAAAGTCCAAAAGAAAAAAATTAAACCTGCTAGATTCATTGTCATTAATGCCCATCCTAACCATTCTAAAAACTCCCCAAAATAATTTGGACAACTAACTTTTGAAAATAAAAATCCTTTTGGAATAGAGTATTTTCCATTATTGGATTTTTTGAGATTTATCATAATTTCATCCGAGATTATATTAATAAACATGCCGGAGAAAAAAACTATCAATCCAATAAGAAACCAAACGCTCAATAGCCAGTTAGAAGAATAATCTATTAGAAAAAATAGCCAGCTTCCTTGAAAAAAAACATTCACTATATTGAATACAAATGCAGATAAAACAACATTTAGCGGCATCTTTTTAGAATTTGTTTGGGCGCGCAATGGCCATATAAAACTTCTATTAAAATAATGTAAACAAAATAAAAGCGTTAAAACTATGTGTACTTTGTTTTCATAATTCCCGTAAAAGACAAAAAAAATAAGCATTAAATAAAATGCTGGAGACTCCATTAAGATCCAACCAGTTTTCGCCCCCATAGAGTATTTATAGGTTTTCTTTACATGCTTTCCATATGGGGCAGGTTCTTTAATTAAGTATAAAAATGCTATTGCTCCGATCAGCGCCCAAGCAAAAATTAAGTAATATAAAATCATTAGCTTAAAGCGTAGCCAAAAATAAGTAATACCGAAACTGGTGCCACGAATTTTAAGCAAACATTAAAAACTTTGGACAGATTATTTGAGAGATCTATTTCTTTAATGAAATCAAGTTTTGGCACACAAAACCCTACCAATATGCAAATCAGAAGGCCCCCCAAAGGCAGCATAAATTGATCAGTTAGGACAGCTATTACTTCAAAAAAATTCATTCCATAAAATTTATACTCTGCCCAAATGTTATCTGAAAAAACAGTACCTAAGCCAATGAACCAGGCAATCAAACCTAAAATTATTACACCTTTAAGTCTTGAGAAAATGTTTTCTTCTTCAATCCATGCGGTGAAAGGCTCTATTAAGGAAACCGAAGAACTCAACGCCGCTATAGAAACTAATACAAAAAAGACAGAATGGAAGATACTACCTAAAGGCATGGAGTGAAAAGCTACGGGTAAAGATTCAAATAATAAACCTTTGCCAACAAAAGCCGACAACTCGGGGTTACTAAAAACGATTGGAAAAATTGTGAATCCAGCTAGCAAGGCGACTAAGGTATCCAAAAAAATTACAATCAAAACTGTTTTTCCAATCATCTGCTCCTCTGGCATGTAAGCGCCGTAAGCCATAATTGATCCCATTCCTATACTTAAAGTAAAGAAAGCCTGTCCCATTGCTGTTATTACTACTCCAGGAGTAATCTTAGAAAAATCAGGGTTAAATAAGAAACTCAAAGTTTTTAAAAATTCTCCGGTTAAAGAAGAATAGATACATAAAACAATAACTAAAAAAAATAAAATTGGCATAAGAATATTTATTGCTTTTCCTATTCCATCAACTACGCCCTTCCCCACAACATAACAAGTAACTCCAATGAATAATGAATGCCAAAATATCATTAACAATGGGGAATTTTTAAAATTCGAATAATATTCAACCGAATACTCAGCGGGATTTAATTCTGAAGACGGTATTGAGCTAAAAATATAAGAAGCCGCTATGCCAGCGATGACACTATAATAAGAAAGAATTAAAAGCCCTGCCAAAGCGCCTAACCATCCCAAGATTAGCCAGAATTTGTTTAAGCCATAATCATTAATTATTTTTCTTACAGAATTGATAGGACTTTTCCTACCATGTCTACCTATATATATTTCAGCTATCATGATCGGCAGTCCTAAAAGTAAAATACATAGTAAATAGACTATTACAAAAGCTCCACCTCCGCTCTCTCCAGCTAAATAAGGGAATTTCCAGATATTTCCAAGACCAACTGCAGCTCCAGCTGCGGCAAGGACGAATGTCCAATTTCCCTTCCAGATTTTACTTTGATCCATGTCTTTAACTTATGATTTTTAAATATTTAATATTTATACTTAGTTTATGTCAAAAAACAAAATTAAAAATGTAAAACCTGTCATCGAAAATAGACAAGCAAAATTTAATTTTGATCTCTTTGAAAATTTTGAAGCTGGAATATCTCTAAACGGATGGGAGGTAAAAGCAATCAGGGCTGGCCAAGCCGATATCAAAGACAGCTATGTTCTGATGAAAAAAGGTGAAGCTTGGTTAATCGGTATGAATATCCAACCTTTGAATGAGGTTACTCAAATTGTTGACCCAAACAGAACAAGAAAGCTACTGCTTACTAAATCTGAACTTTCTAAGATTTTTAAATCAACTCAAGAAAAAGGGCTTACTTGCATTCCAACTAAATTATTCTGGAAAGAAAACTTGATTAAAATAAAAATTTCTTTAGGTAAAGGAAAATCAAAATTCGATAAAAGACGCTCTACAAAAGAAAAAGAATGGAAAAGAGAAAAATCTGAAATGAAGAATCTTTCTTCCAACTTAAAATAAATAGATTAAAATGTCCGCTTCGGGGGCGAAATGGATTAGACATTTGTTTTTGAACCTGTAAGGCATGTCGAGATGATAACAATCTCGTAAATAAAAGTTATAAAACATTTAGTTGGCAATAAAGCAAACTACGCACTAGCTGCATAATTC
>MDTD01093120.1_pt1 | contig 16142 bp, 14 predicted proteins | sample 811221 | NCBI WGS metagenome assembly MDTD01 (sample SAMN05326646, study PRJNA326480) | marine metagenome | isolation source: seawater | place: Pacific Ocean: South West | collected 2011 | reverse complement strand
GAAGCTTCAGGTTTTTCGGGTCTGGAGTCCGACTTAACACCAGGGTCATCTTTTTTGGGTTCCGGATCAGAGTCTCTGGAGTCTGGTTCAACATCTTTGGGGCCAGGACCCTTTTCCGGAATATCTGAAATGTCACAGTCTAGACCACGATCATTATTGAGAAGCCAGTGATTGTACTGCCACTTCAAAAAGTCCATAGGCTCAGGGCCGTCTCCTGCATCAGTGTATATAGGACCGGAAGCGTCTTTCATGAGGGACTTATGGTCTTCATCGGTCAGGCTGAGGTCAGGCAGAATACTGTCTGCGGTATCAGACTTAGAATTAAGTGAACGTATACATTCAAGGTCATCCGACAGGCAGTCTCCTCTAAGCCCTATACTGGAATCATCCTTGGTCTCAATTCCTTTTGCTTCTGTTGCCTTTTCTAGTTTTGCACTCATGATAGTAAGTCCTCAAATAAACGGTAAGCTAAAGCTGGAGGCGGTCTGCGCCGTCTCTTTCAACTTGCTTAGAGACTAATGCCGTTCGGTAACAGCCATGTGACAAGAGCAAAACCGAAGCAATCGTGGGCAAATCACTCTCTGAATCGGACCAATATGTAGAAGATCCCGACCCTACCGAGTAGAAAGCCTGCGGTCCAACAACTCCAAACAGAAGTCGATTTGTGCCAGTAGCTGCTCTCTCGGTGTATCTTTCAGGCTCTGTTCAATAAGTCCCCGGGTAAAGGAAATAACTGTTCTGGCAGGTATATAAGGATCAATCTGCTCTATCTGACCTTTCGCCGCCGCCACCGCGAAGATCTGGGTGACCATAAACTCTGCTTCTTGAATGAGCATGGCAAGACGAGGATCTATGGGCCGATTCTGCAAGATCATGCCGTGAACTTCGGTCATTAAGATACGAGTAAACTCAGGATTATTCTCACAGTACTCGAAACGATCGTACATAAATGAATAGATACTCTTTTTCCAGCAGGACTTATTCTCCTCCATGGACAGCTTTGTAGCTTTTGAGAGCTGCTGGCAGTCATCCATTACAATGTCGAGAAATATTTTTTGCTTTGACTGAAAGTATAAATAGATAGTGCCTTTGCCAACGCCGGCTTCTTCGGCAATGTCGTCCACCATGGACTTCTCAAAACCTTTTCTGGCAAAAATTGACCTGGCGGCTTTCAAAATCGCCTGCCGTTTCTCTTCCGAGCGGCTGCGCGCCTTCTTTGTCGACTTTGAAGACTCTCTGGCCAAATTCTTTTTCGAAACAATTTCTTTGCTGGCGTTCATAAAGTAGTGTAGCTATCTTTCCTCGTTCACTCTTTTCAATTATACTAGAGAACAAACTGACTGACCGGTCAGTTTTTGGAATCCCGGAGGACCAGGCTTTGAATCCTATAAAATTCTACACTGCGATCTGCCTGATGCTATCTGCTTTTAGCCTCTCAGCCTGCCAGCCCGAGAGCAAAGCCGCACCCAAAGGACTAAACACCCCTGAGGTCAAGGTTTTAGAGATAAATAACCAGAACGTCGACCTGTACACAGAGGTGCCGGCGCAGACCTTCGCCAGACACAAAGTAGAGGTCCGGGGCAGGGTCGATGGATACATAGAAAAGTGGTTTTTCAAACCTGGCCAACAAGTCAGAGCAAACCAACCTCTCTATGAATTGGACAGCAGACCTTATAAAGCTCAACTGGAAGAGGCAAACAGCAACTTAGATAAGGCAAAAGCCGACCTTACTTTCGCCGAACGCCAGGTCTCCCTTTTGGAAGCCAAAGCAAACTTAACTCGGGCGAAAGCAGCCCTGCTCAAAGCCAGAAGAGATTTTGATCGATTCAAAGTCCTGGTGGACCAGGGCGCTATTTCCAGGCAAGACTTCGATACGGCTTCCACCAACCTCACCTCCGCCCATGCCGAGGTGAAAGCCAAAGAAGCGCTGGTGAAACAAGCCAGCGTCAATACCCAGACGCAGATAGCAGGTGCCCTGGCAAAAGTAAAAGCGGAAGAAGCCCTGGTAGAGAAGGCAAGGCTGAACGTTCAGTATTCGACCATTAAAGCCCCTATCGCCGGATTGATAGGAGACTCCCTCTTGCCTGTCGGTGGACTTGTCACTGCCAATGCGGAAGATCCTCTAACAACAATTATTCCTCTGGATACCGTCTGGGTGAGATTTAAGGTAACCGAAGCCCAATACCTCAAGTATCACACCTCCATGGATCATAGTAACGATACTAAGCTTGAGATGTTTCTTGCCGATGGAACTAAATTTCCCCACTTTGGAAAGCTTGCCAATGCGCTTAACGAAGTGGACCGCAACACCGGCACCCTGGAGGTTCATGCGCAATTTCCAAACCCGGAGAAAAAGATACTCCCCGGTCAATTCGCCCGAATCCGATACGTGGGAGACCATCTCTCCAATGTCTTGCTAGTTCCAGTGCAGGCGATTCAGCAAACCCAAAACATCTCCAACGTACTGGTGGTGGGCAAAACCAACGAAATAGAAGCACGCCCGGTAAGACTCGGTGAGAGAAGAGGAAACGATGTCGTAATCGAAAACGGTCTCAATCCGGGAGACAAGATTGTCGTGGAAGGTCTTCTAGGAGTCCGCCCCGGAATGAAGGTCAATCCTGTGGTCACCAAACTTGCTGCGCCCGACGAGCAAAACAAATCCCAGCAGACGGCGTTGGCTGGGTAAGGTAGCAGGTTATGGCGAGATTTTTTATAGACAGACCGGTATTCGCTATGGTGATCGCCATAGTGACCATAATACTGGGCGCGGTGGCAATCCCCTCTCGCCCGGTGGCCTCCTATCCGGAAGTGGTACCGCCGCAAATCCAGGTAACAGCAACGTACCTGGGTGGAAACGCCCAGGACTTGGAAAAGACCGTCGCTCAACCGATAGAAGAACAGCTTGTCGGTCTAGATGGCATGCTCTACTACCAGTCAATGTGTTCGAATAACGGACAATTGACTATTACCGTAACTTTCAAACTTGGCACAAATCCTGATATAGCAGCCGTTCAAACCCAGAATCGTGTCAACCTGGCGCTGCCCCGCTTGCCGCCGGAGGTGCAGAGACAGGGCATTAACGTACAAAAGGTCTCAAGCGCCTTTCTGATGGCGATTAGTTTGATATCTCCGGACGGTCGATATGACTCACAGTTTCTAACTAACTACGGACAGATAAACCTGGTCAATCAGATAGGTAGCCTTCCCGGTGTGGGAGAGGCACGCCTCGGCTCCCAGGAACTCTACAGTATGCGAATTTGGGTCGACCCGGACAAGCTGACCCAGTACAACCTCACAGCCACGGAAGTGAGCCAGGCAATTGCAGCTCAGAACAAACAGAACCCGGCCGGTTCAATAGGAGAAGCGCCCTCCCCGGCAGGAACTTCGATGCAGTTTGCCGTCTCGGCACCGGGTCGTCTTGCCAACACCGACCAGTTCGAAGACATCATTTTAAGATCCAGCGCCGACGGTGCTCTTTTGAAGCTAAAAGATGTCGGACGCGTTGAATTGGGTTCTCAGACCTATTCAGGGTATACACGTCTGAACGGCAAACCATCAAGCAACGTCATTGTCTACCTTGCCCCCGGCGCCAACGCCGTCAAAACCGCAGAGTCGATCATGCAGTTTGTGGAGCAAGCCAGCAAACGCTTTCCTGCCGGTATGGACTATGTCATACCCTATGACTCGACAATGTTCGTTAAAGCCGCCATAGAAGATGTTATTAAAACCCTTCTTGAAGCTATTCTATTGGTGGTTCTGGTCGTCTTCGTCTTTCTCCAGAACTGGCGCGCCACCCTGATACCACTACTGACCATCCCGGTAGCCATCGTCGGCACCTTCGCCTTCTTCCCGGTGCTGGGATTCTCGATCAATATTACGACCATGTTCGGTCTTGTTCTAGCCATAGGTATTGTGGTGGATGACGCTATTGTTGTTGTGGAAGCGGTACAGCGCAATATAGACAACGGCATGAACTCCCGCCAGGCGACAATCCAAGCCATGGAGGAAGTATCCGGTCCGGTTGTGGCGATAGGATTTATTCTGGCAGCGGTCTTCATACCGGTAGCGTTTATTGGTGGTATCAGCGGTGAGATTTTTAAGCAATTCGCGCTCACCATTGCGGTTTCGGTTATTCTTTCAGCCATAAGCGCCTTGACGCTCAGCCCGGTCTTATCGGCATTAATACTACGACCCAGTAATCAAAAGAGAAACATTCTCTCCCCCGTATTTGATATTTTCAATTCGGTTTTCGGAAAGATAAACAATCGATACTCACGGATAGTATCATTTTTGATCCGCAGATCACTCCTGGCTATTTTGGCGTTTCTGCTATTTACAGCAGGAACAGGAATGCTCTTTAAACTATTGCCGACAGGCTTTTTGCCGGATGAAGATCAAGGTGCCATCTTCATATCTATACGCTTGCCCGACGGAGCATCAACCCAGAGAACCAACGAAGTATCAAAAAAAGTAGAAGCTATTCTCAGCAAAGTTGAAGGAATAAAACGATATTTCATCATAGGCGGCTTGGACATTGCCACCAGAACCAACAGCTCAAACGCTGCCACGGTAATAGCAACCCTGGAGCCATGGGAAGAGCGTAAGTCGAAAGAGACTGAAATCAACACAATCCTCCAAAAGGTTATGGGGGAATTTTCCAAAGTGAGCGAAGCGAGAGTATTCGCCTTCGGCTTGCCTCCAATACTGGGACTGAGCACCACCGGTGGTTTCCAGTTCATGCTTGAGGATCAATCCGGAGGTGACCTGGATACCCTGGCCCAAACAGCGGACAAAATTGTGGCGGAAGCCAATCAAAGACCGGAGCTTGCCAATGTGATCAGCACTTTTAGGTCTTCGGTTCCCAGCTATGAGATCGAAGTGGACAACGCTAAGCTGCAAACACTCGGCGTCAAACCGGAGGACGCGTACAACACCCTGCAGACTTTTCTTGGAGGGCTCTATGTCAACGATTTCAACCTGTTCGGCAGAACATGGCAGGTTAAAGTGCAGGCCAGCCCAGAGTTTCGTGATCAGCCGGGAGATATAGATCACTTCTACGTCAAGAACAAACAAGGCGACATGGTACCACTGTCCACAATAGCCAAACTGATTCCTGCCAGCGGACCGGACGTCATATACAGGTACAACCGCTTCAGAGCAGTCCAGATTCTCGGCGGTCCAGCCCCCGGGTATTCCAGTGGTGAAGCTATCAAAGCCATGCAAGAAGTAGCCGAGAACAACATGCCTCCCGGATTCGGCTTTGAGTGGACCGGCACCACCTACCAGGAAAAGCTTTCGGCAGGAAATGAATTGGCAGTCTATGGTCTCGCCATAGTACTTGTGTTCCTGTTCTTAGCCGCGCTCTACGAAAGGTGGTCTATTCCGCTTGCCGTCATGTTCGCTATCCCCTTTGGAATGTTCGGCGCCCTTCTCGGGATCTTTCTGCGAAACTTTTCCTATGACATTTATACTCAGATCGGCATCGTCACGCTCATTGGACTATCCGCCAAAAACGCTATCCTCATCGTAGAATATGCCAAAGAGAAACGAGACCACGGCAAGTCAGTGGTCAGCGCCGCCATCGAAGCGGCACATCTGCGATTCCGGCCCATCCTAATGACCTCGTTCGCTTTTATATTCGGAGTCTGGCCTCTGGTGTTTGCCATCGGGGCCAGCGCAGGAGCGAGACGATCTCTGGGTACTGCGGTGTTTGGTGGAATGATCTCTGCAACGGTGCTGACAGTTTTAATCGTACCGGTCTTCTACGTGATCATTGAGAAACTTTCCACCCGAAAGAACAAAAAAGACGCAAAAATGCAGAAAGAGATAGCTAACCTGTCCACTAACAACTATCAAGAAAATGAAAAAGTCGGATGCAGCGGAAACTCCTGCACGGACTAGTAATTATCTAGTGTTCGCAGTCTCTCACCACTTCCACAGAGCAGGGAGCAGTTTTGATAATCTCCTCCGCAACACTGCCAAGAAAAACTTTCTCGAACCCCTTGCGTCCATGGGATCCGACCACAATGAGATTAGCATGCCAGGACTTAGCCACCTGAATAACTTTGGAGGCGGCGCTGCCCGCTTTCACAACATACTCGACTTCATAGTCAGGCAATTTCTTCCTTATTTTCTTAACCGCCTCTTTGGCAATCTTCTCGCTTTTACGCTCAATCTTCTCCATATATTCGTCGGAAACATCGCTGGACTGCCGCAAGAAATCAAACTCTCTGGGCACAGGCTGCACAACGGTAATCACCAGAAACTTTGATCCTTCTTTCCAGGCATTGCCTGCCACAAAATCTATTGCCTGCTCAGAACACTCTGACCCATCAACGGCGATCAATACTTTCATCGAAATTCCTCTACATGACGGGAAATGTGCGCAAACAAGTCTCTGCGATAACAATGTATAACGGGATTCCAATTGTCACATTGTAGGTAAATGTGAGCCCCAGAGAAGCCGCCAGCGGCAAAGTAGGACTGGCTTCCGGGATTGCCAGCCTTTGGATAGCCGGAACTGCTATATACGAAGCAGAAGCGCATAAAACAGCGAACAATGCATAAGTACCCAATTGAAGCGGTTGTCCAATCGCATGGCTGAAGATACTGGCTACACCAATGCCTATTGAGGCAAAAATATTTGGAGCCAAAATTCCGAAAGCGATGAACTTATTGCCGGCAACTTTAAGGTCTCTTATTCTTTTAGCGGCATTCATTCCCATCTCGAGCAAGAACAAACATAACATTCCCTGAAAGAGTGAGACAAAAAGCTGGTCATCCGGCGCAGTAGCAGCCGGTCCTTGCAGACGACTAATAAAACCGATGGCGATACCACCCATAAGCAAGAACAATCCAGGATTCAAAAAGATCTCTCTAAAAATCTCTCTGCTTTCTAATTTTGCAGAAGACTCTGAAGAGTCAGCAGACTCATCCACTTTGCCATCTTCTTCCGCATGGTCTCCATCATCCCTGCTCTCAGCAGCCTTGTACTCCGGCTCTCCTGGCATACTTCCACTTTCATCCATGCCTCTCTTTCGCAGCTTAGAAACAAGCAAAAGCCCCAGCAAGCATCCAGGAATCTCCATGGTGGCCAACATCACAGGCATATAAGCCGCGTAAGCGATAGATGCAGTCTGCAAAACGCCAAGACAGGTGAGAAAGGTACCTGCCGAATCGGAGCCATAATAAGCAGCGACGGTGGCAGCATCTATAGAGCGCAACTTCCTATTCCTTTTCAATATCTGAAAGGCGATAAATCCAACCAGAAAGTTAGTAAAGAATCCCACGACCATAAACAATCCCGCCTGGACCAAATTTCCACTGGAGAGACAGGCGAGTTCCTCTCCGCCATGCCATCCGATAGCAATAAGGAGATAGATGGTCAAACCTTGATAGACAGCATAAGGAAAATCAAAAGGCACTTTGAAAAGAGTAATCAAAAAACCGAAGTAGAAAAAGAGGAGGAGTGGTTTAAACAAATTCTTGGTCAAATTGTGCCAGAACTGAGTGAGCGGATTCTCGGAATTCAGCTCCAGCAGTCCAACTTGATTTCCATGCACGGGGGTGACCGTAACTCGATCTCCTTGCTTCAGGGAACCAATCTCTATCGCTCTCTTTTTGCTTCTAAAAACTGAATCAGGCATGATCTTGAAAGTCATACGATTCAGATAATCAGGTGTCAAAACCAACTGATTATCGCTCAAGGAAACAACCGCACCGGACACAGTACGCAGAGCTGTAACCCTGGTAACATGGTTCTCCTCGTCAAAAGTCAGGTTCAGTTCATCTCCGGGCTGAAGTTGACCAACAGAGACGGAATCCCCGTTCAACTCTACCTTTACAGAAGGAGTTAGAGAGTAATAAGTATCTTCCTTTGTGACCGGGTCTCTGTAGATAAGGTGCGACAAACCGGTCTGAACTCTGGACAAACAAAAATTTTGGTCCATGGTGGCATGGGCTGTCACAGTATGCTCAACTTTGCAATCCGCAGGAGCGGCAGCAAAACATAGAATTATCAAAGCCAGACCCACAAGCCTGGATAATAGATGAAGCGACATTATCTCAATTCGAATATCGGCTTCAATATTCTCTGACATTATCAAGGGACTCCAAAAAAGGTTGGCGAGCATACTGTCTCTATAACAATTATCGTCGCCAGTTGTGATGAGCTTGTGACAGTTTCGCGATGAATTTGCAACGAACTTGCAACGAACTTGCAACGAACTAATAACGAAAATGTGATCGAAGCGTGACCGAAAAACAAATCCAGAATCTTCTATGCTATGGTCGCCTATGCATCCGCTCCAGGGCAAGTTTTTTGCAAGTTGACTTTTGGGGATGTTATGCAATGATTATCGACTGAATAAATCAGTTTCTTTGGGTATCACGCCAGTGCGCATTAACTTACTACCCGTTCTTCTATCACTCACTCTTATATCGCAGTCACTGATACCTGTTTTTGCAGATACCACAGACAGTAATCCATTGAAGGCAACCGATGAAACACCGGTCCTGAAGCAGGAAATATCAGTTAGCAATACAATCTTCGAAAGGAAGATCGATGAATTAACAAGGGATATTCTATTAAAAGAATTCGATCTGGAGAGATACGGAATAAACTACAACCTTTTGTTTGGATTTCAGGACAGATGGAAAGGATGGCGTTATGGAGCTTTCGGTGAAGCGAACTCTGCTCTTGGTCTTGCTGGCGGTATCATTTCAGTATCAAACCGTGGCAGTAAACTAAACGACCCATCCAATGTAAATGCCAAAACACAAGAATCAGCCAACTATATTCCGATGATTGGTAGCATAATTGGTGCCGGAGCTGCCGGTATCGAATTTGGTCTCAACGAGTATCATTCCTATAGAGCCTCTAGAAAAGGTTACTCTCCAAGAAAAGCCCGGAAAAAGATTAAGGAGAAACGAGAAGAAATTGAAAAACTGCTGGAGCAGCGAGCAAAACTGGTATTGGAAGAAGGGAAGAAACCAGAACTAGTGGGAAGAGCAAGACTTGATGCCGCTGAGCAAAAGGTCCTGGAAGACCTATTGACTCAAACCCTTCAGCAGTTCGAGCGGTTCTACCTGGGAAAAAGCAAATTACTTGCCTTCCAACAGATGCAGTACCTGTTCGACATATCAAAGAACGTAACCAGCGCCATAGGATACGAGTTTGCTTATCTGTCCCTGGCAAGAAAGCAACGAATTCAAAATGGTAGAGCAGGAGTCATGTTCGCCATATCCGGCGGTCTCTACATGCTAGGTCCAGTTGTTAGCCGCCTTTATGCTAAAGCCAGAGTGATGCGTGAAAGACACTTGCTGAAACCATCAACTCAAACCGCTGAGAATGAGACTCTGGAGACCCTCTCTAAAGATCTGGATATACTTGCCCAAACATGCAAGGCAGCAAGATGCCCCCAGGAGAAGATAGAACAGTTCATCGAGCGTTCCGAATCTATCTACGCCCTATCTGAAAAGAACTTCGAAGACGAAATCAGGCGGGGACTGAAAGGATTGAACAAATCCAAAAGGATCGCCACCCAGAACATCGCGGCCGGTGCCTTTGTAGGTGGGACAAAAGTGGCCAGTGGAATTCTTTTCATGATTCCCGGCTTCAATCCCAGATTCAACACCTCCGGTCACCGTGCCGATAGAGCGACAAACAGCAATCTGTTTACTTCGTCGCTCATATCCTTGCCGGCTTCCACTTTTGCAATTATCGACACGCTAAGAATAAACGTACAAGGTGAAATAACCAGACAAAAGCTTAGAAAACAAGGACTGCATCCGGATGCTTTAGCAAGAAAGAGGCTAGAAGAGCTGGATGCCCTGGAAAAGCTTGTCAAAGGCATCGACGACTAAAGTTTGAAGGGTTAGTTCTATTGACTAAAGTCCATATTCACAGGACTATCATTTACCCATTGATCAAAGTCAAATGTGACCGCTCCTGAATCAAGCAAGCTTTCATCCGGCGCCCCGAGCAGTGTAAAGTCATCAAGATAAGCATTTCCCGCTCCGCAGAGCATGCCTCCAAAGTTTATTACCATTGCTTCGGGTGCTACCGGCAATACCACCTCGTACTTTGTCCAGTCGGTGGTGCCAGTGACTTTTCTCTCAAACATGTTCTCAAACTGCAGGGGTTTCTTAAGCGATCGGTCCCCATCCACTCTTAACCAAAGACCAGCCCATCCAGTCACATCCTCTGTTTTTAGCCAAGCACTCAGAGTGACAGGACCACCTCTGTAGCCTGCGGCTTTGACGCTTTGCATAAGCGTCCCGAATCCTCCGTCCTTTGCATTGCTCGAACAGATAATATATGCCGACTGCCCACCGGAGTGATGAAACTCATCGGTGAGTCCTATCGAATAGCGACTCTCCTTCGCTCCGGTTCTTATCCAACCTGCTGGTAAAATTGAATTTGCCACCATTTTCGACACTCCTTCAAATCACAAGGATACTACTATAATGGCGATTAAAGTAACCCTCCCCTCACTCCGAAGAAGTATTTGGAATAGAAGGGTAAATCAATCTAGAGTTATTGTATCTAAAAGCAAAAAAATAAACCAGCAATACAAGCGACCATCATCAGAGGGAATGTAAAAATAGCTGTCAAAAGCCTGTAGGCATGCCTAATTCCTGCCAGCTGAAACCAGGTATAAGAAAGTGAGGACATGTCAAAATAAAGCGCTTGAAGGAAAGGTAAAAGTGACGAACCAATCACAATAAAGAGCAACAAACAAGCCCCGGAGAACCTGAATGGAGATCGAACCATCCCTAAAACTCTTCGCCGGAACAAAACAGTCATGCCCAGTACCGCTGGAACAGCCATCAGAATAGACCTCAGGACATGCCTGGCTAAAGCATTTGCGTGGGTTTCGTAGCAGTCGGAGTAAACCTGAGGAAATCTATCACCATCAATACAGAGTGCACAATTGAAGTTCAAAGCAAAATTTTCCGGTGCGAAAGCCACGGCATAGATCATCGAAGTCAAACAGCCGATAGCAATAATTGATATCACCAGGAAAATACTGGTAATCGTCTCTCTCTTGTCGGCGCCATCTGAAAGCATAATCAAGGCTATGGTGCCTACCACTAACTCGAATCCTAGGAGTGATGCGGTAGTCAAATCCATAATCCGAAAAGAAAACAAGAATAGAAGGAAACAATAGCCTACCAGACTAACAGCCATCAGAAACAACCTGAGACGCCTGAGAAAGCAAGAAAGAATAGGAGTAAACACCAGCATAGGAGCCAGCTTAGCCATATCAATTTTAAGCTCAGGCGAGATCAGGGTCCATGACAAACCCAGTATTACTGATAGAACAATGGAAACAATGTAGACCCGCTGCATATTTCCATTGTAGAGCTATCCGCAACACTGCCAACACGGGAATTACGATTCCATGTAATGCTTTCTCTCAAGAATCCTATCTCATATCTTCGTCAGTAAGCTTAACATCATCATTGGTTAAAAGATGCCCGGCAGAGAGATCCCGTGCGGCTCTATTGCCCAGCACCAGCGCGGAAGTATAGGGAAACTGACCAAGCTTTGACTTCAACTCAGTCACTCCAAGATCTTTGACGAAAACTTCTTCCACAGCATCTCGGTCAAACTGCTCACCTCTTGCTATATCTCTAGTTGCTCGCACTACCTGAGAGGGGACTGGCTGACTCTGCGGCAAGTGAACCGCACTGGTATTCGGCTCGATACTCAACTTGGGACGCATCAGATACGCAAATCCGGTGCAGAAGAGAATCAAAACGATTACAAAAGCAAGCCTGGTCATAGATTTATTGATGCTTCCATATCAGCTCTACTTACAAATTTACCACGTAAGGATCTCTAGCTCCTGTAGACTCACAGGGCACATATCATCTCTTGCTCAGCATCTCCTGAACTTTCAGCTTCGGAATGTTGCCTACCGCTCTATCCACTATCCGCCCTTTAGAGATCAAAGCCAAATGGGGAATGGCTCTCACTTTGAACTCTTCTGAAATCTGCTTCTCTTTCTCAACGTCGATTTTTACTATCTCTGGACTGCCGGCGCCACTCCTTTCAACTTCATCTAGAACAGGCTCCAGCAACTTACAGGGACGACACCAGTCGGCGGTGAATTCGACTAAAAATGGATCCCCCGCATTCTTCAGTTTTGTTTTAAAAGTCTTCCCCGAGATCTCTCTGACCATCCTCGAACTCCTTACTAGATGCGCTGCCTCAATAGTTCTCGATCGCCTAGCACAATTGACTCGATTCAATGCCGGTATAATCACAATGTACTTAATCATCCAGTGTATAGACACTGGATGAGGGTTCATGGAAAGAGCGTTCTTCTGGTGGGCAGTTCCATGCCGAAAAGCCTTTCAATTGAAAAATTCAAAAGGATTGTGGTGCTAACGGGTGCCGAGTGGCACTGTAAGAAAGCTTTCAGAGACTGCGATCTTTTCATTGCGGTAGGAACTTCAGGAACTGTAAGCCCGGCTTCCCGTTTTGTGGAGTGGGCAAGATATGCAGGGGCAAAAACAATTCTGATCAATCTCGAAGCTGGCACATCGCAATCAACTCCATTCGATGAAGAGATTCTCGGTCCAGCAGAAACAATACTGCCAGAGCTTCTCGGGCTATGAGTCAGCTGCTGTTAAACACCAGCGAAATTGAAAACTTCAGAAATTTGCTCTCCGTCGACCCAGCAAGGCATCTTGGGAAATTCAGAAAATAGTACGCTAGTCCCTGAATCACTCTTTCCAATAAACCAATGACACTCAGGCAAGTCCGGCAATTCAAGCCCGATGCGAATTTCAAATAGCACCTCTGGTGGGTCAATTTGATACGAGATATCACCATCACCAGACAAAGCGCTACTGACCTTACACAATAGTTCTCTGCCATCAACTTCTCCAGGACAATCAGAATTTACATACAACGCAAGAGAAGGAGAGGGAAGATAAGAAAGAAGCAAAGCTCGCATTTCAGAATCATTCAATACCGGCAAATTGGCAAAAGTGCCACTGCCGACGACAGCATCATAATCTTTCCCTCCGAATATATAAACCTCAGGCAAGTTTCCAAATTCTCGGAGAGTGTTACTGTCTAAAAGCTCTTCGTAAAACCAGACTATTCTATCCCCCACCCGACGAACAGCATAAAACCCACTACCATCACCGAACACACTACATGTAGTGCAGCCATATCGCTCTACTCTATCGTCTGAAGCTCCAAACGGTGACATTGTTTTAGAGAATAGTTCACCGTCAATTTCAACTCTCCACAGATGAAATGCAGAGGACTCACCCAAGATCTGGTAGGGCTCATAATTGATTGACGATGATTTGATTGGTAGCAATTCAGTCATCAAATAAATTCCTAACGGCGAGATAAGCACGGCATCATGAGTGGAGAAAAATTTCCCACGCTAATGCTCATGCAAGTAAATTGTACTTTCTTGCAAAAACGACGTGAATTCAACCGGCAGCGCTCTTCCTATCAAATCCAGAAAGCCGCTATCTATGCCAAAAGCACTGAAGCAAAAAATAAAATGGTGGAGGCGGCGAGAATCGCACTCGCGTCCAAAGAAGCATAGAAACAGGCATCTACAAGTTTAGTTCTGCATTACCTCAGTCACTTCCGAAGAAATCCGCTGAAGTCGGCCAGAACAACCAACCGGGTTCGCGATTATTTCTTAAGCTGTACTATTAATCGCTAACTTCGCACAGCAGCAGCTACCGTGGTTGACCCAAGTCGGAGCGGGTAGCCAAGCTCCGAATGAGTTTCCCTACTTAAATTAGTTAAGCAGCGCGTAGCGCGGGTTTAGCACCCGGGAAAGCGATGACGTTATTATCGGCATCTAAATTTGTTGCTTGTTGATTTACGAGGGAACAGCACCCTCGACCTGCAGCCTATGACTAAACGACCCTGTCGAATCTAAACGCCCCCATGTATATGGGAAGACTGCTTCTAATGCTCTACATATTCAATTATCAGGGTTCAAAATTGGGCTTAAGACTAAGCCCGTCGCGGTTATCTTACCGCTCAAATGTAATTATAGCTAAAACTTACCCGAACGCCAACAATAATCCCTGAATCCAAGAAGAATATCGAAAGAATCCGCTGCCTATCTCTGAAGAACCACTCCGATCCAGTTACCCAGCTCTTCTGTATATTCGATGGTCAGAGGGTATCTTTCCACCGTGTTCTTCAATAAAGGGAACTTCTCCAATAGCACACCGGCGCCGATTATGCGCCCACCTCGCTTTAACATTCTCACGTAGTCAGGCAAGAGCGCCACTATATCCTCGCAGGTGAGGTTGGAGAGAATAAGGTCGAATTGTTCGTTCTCCACGGACTCAAGAGAACCGGTTCTCAAATCGATTTTGTCCTCTAGATCATTCAATTCAAAGTCTATTTGAGCCATTTCGATAGCCTGGGGATCGGTGTCCACTGCTATTACCCTGGCTTTGGGATTCTTGAGCACGCAGGCGATGGCGAGAATGCCGCTACCTGTTCCCACATCGATGACATTGCCTTCCGGGGGATAGGACTCCAGAGCCCGCAAACAAAATTGGGTGGTGGTATGCAACCCGGTACCAAAAGCCATACCAGGTTCAATGTAGATGACACAACGGCGGTCCAGGGTCTCCTGGCTCAAGCTGTCGGCGCGCCAGGAAGGGCAGACCATGAACTGGGTACCGACCCTGAAAGGTTCGAAACCTTCTTTCCATTTAGCCAACCAGTCCTCGTTGGGGACTTTTGCCACCCGCAAGGACTTAAGACAGTTTGAGAGACCATATTCTTCCAGGTGGGAGACCACCGAGCGCATTGTCTTCTCGGTCAGACCCTTTTTCTCAAAGCAGCCGCTAATCAGAAGCTGCTTTTTCTCAGCATTCTTGACTTCGCAACCATTGGCGCCACACTGCATGAGCAACCAGCAGGCGATATCTTCCTGATCGGGGCTCGCTTCAAATTCGACCGATGCCCAATCCTGCGTATTACTCTGGGTCTCTACCATGTCCTCAGTGCCGGGCAGGGCCAGGCTCTCTTGAAAAATAAAAAATGCCGAAGGTCGGATTTGAACCGACACGGGGGTTAAGCCCCGCCTGATTTTGAGTCAGGTGCGTCTGCCAGTTTCGCCACTTCGGCATAAAGCGTTGTCATTTTACACTATGACGGTCCGGAGGTCACTTACTCTATTTATTCTCAGCCTTTTGCGCCGAGAAATTACTCCTCCGAATTAGTTTTAAACCGCTAAAGAGGCTCGTTTAAACTAGAATAGGAGTCCGATCTATATAACGTAACCTTTAAAGAAATCCGCTGGAGAAATCCATCTGGAAGTAAATGGGAGCAAGCACCTCTTGAATACGAAAAATGCCTCCGGCGAGCCCGAAATCGAATTGATCTTTACTGGTTTCGACGCTTTTGCCGAGCACGAAGCAAATCCCAGCCAGCTTGTTGTGGAGAGACTTCCCCAAGAGTTAGAGCTCTCGTCAAAAGAGAGCGCCGTTATTACAAAGCAGATACTCAACACCTGCAGCCGCAAATCCTGGGAAGTGCTGGAGCCTATGTTGCAGGAGAGAATGGCTTCGGGCAAGACAGTGGTGCTTATCATGCTCGGTCTTGCCGCCGATCGCTCAAGCATTACCATGGAGCGGGTCGGTCTGAATCTGCGGGACTATCCGATAGCCGACAACAGCGGCAATCATCCACCGGTGGAGAAGATCGAACCGGAACAAGAGAATGCCCTTTTCAGCAACATACCGCTACACGAGGTGCGCAGAAGACTGGCAAAGAAAGGCTTTCCTGTCGCTGTCTCTAACCATGCCGGTACGTACGTGTGCAATGATCTCTTCTTTCGCACACTGAGCTTTCAAAAGAACAATCCAAATCTTCTTACAACTCTGTTTGTCCATGTACCAGGTCTGGTTAACTATCTATTGGCCACAGAACTCGGTCCGGCCGATGATGAAGCTAAACTGAATTGCTATGCGGAGATAGTCAAAGCCCTGGCGACAGAAGTTGTCGATGTGCTCCGCACCGGAGCAGGAGCCGGAGAAGGTTCAAGGCTGGAAGCCCTGGTTTGAGCCAGGGAAAGACCGGTCAGAATTTAAAAGCTAAAGGCTTGGGACTCTCAGAACATATCAGGAATACT
>MDTD01101828.1_pt1 | contig 16143 bp, 13 predicted proteins | sample 811221 | NCBI WGS metagenome assembly MDTD01 (sample SAMN05326646, study PRJNA326480) | marine metagenome | isolation source: seawater | place: Pacific Ocean: South West | collected 2011 | reverse complement strand
CAATTAATTGATTTATTTGAATTAATTTTAAAAGGTGAAGAAAAAAAAGTGATTGATATCTATAAAAATATTTACAATCAAGGTGTTGAGCCAAAAGTTTTTATTAATGACTTTCTAGAATTACTTTATTATTTCAAAAATATTAGTTCTTTAACTTTAGAAAGTACAAATTTTTCTTTAAACGATGAAGAGTTTTCAAAGATTAAAAAGTTATCAAGTCAAGTAGACACAGAGGTCTTAATATTATTTTGGCAGTTTGCTTTATCTTCTTTAAGTGAATTAGATATAGTTTCTAATCAACATTTATCAATAGAAATGTTTTTGATAAGATTAATGTATTTAAGTTCCGTAAAATCAAACAACGAAACCAAAGCTAACTTGTGGAGTGAAAATCGTTTTATTAATTCTGAAAACGAATATCCTTCTAAAACAATTAATCAAATTAAGAATATTACTCAAGAAGAAAAAAAAAAACTAGAAATACAAACAGAAATTAAATCAGACTATAAAATTGATATAAATTCTTTTGATCAATTAATTGCAATCTGCTTAAGAAAAAAAGAAGTAAAATTAAAATACGAATTAGAAAAAAATGTAAATCTTGTGAAATTTGAAAAAAATAGAATAGAAATATCCTTTAATGAAAGATTTGATAAAAATTTTGTAAAAGAATTATCGTCAAAGCTTTTTGACTGGACTGGAAAAAGATGGATTATTACATTTAGTAAACAAAAAGGTCAAATGTCAGTAAAAGAAAAACAAGAGAATGTTAAAAAATTATTAATTGATGACGCCAGAAATACTGAAATCGTTAAAAAAGTAATAAATAATTTTCCAGACGCTGAATTGATAGATGTAAATTTTGAAAATGATAGAGGAGAGGATGACTGATTTTAGCAAAATTATAGATAAGGCAAAAGAACTTGAGGCAAAAATGAAGGAAAGCCAAAAGAAAATAAAAGAAATAAGAGTTCAGGGGGTCTCAGGCTCAAATTCAGTGGTGGTAACTCTAGATGGAGAAGGAGAAATGGAAAAAATACTATTATCAGATGAAATTATGAGAGAAGACAAAAGTATAATTGAAGATTTAATTGTTGCAGCGCATAATAATGCTAAGTCTCAATTAAAATCAAAAACTAAAGAGGAAATTTCTAAAGCAACGGGTGGTTTAGGAATTCCTGGTTTTAAATGGCCTTTGTAATAAATGCAAAATATAACTGAGATAGAAGAATTAGTTAAATTAATTTCTAAATTACCTGGATTAGGGCCAAAATCTGCAAGAAGAATAGTCTTGAAATTAATAAATAATCGTGAAGAGCTTGTTAAACCTATGGCAAATTCATTAGCTCAGGTATACAAAAATGTAATTAGATGTAAATCTTGTGGTGCTTTAAAATCAAATTCTGATGGTTGTTTTAATTGTGAGAATTTAAAATATAAATTTAAAAAAATTTGTGTTGTAGAGGATCTTGCAGATCAATGGTCAATAGAAAATTCAAATATATTTCAAGGTTATTTTCATATTTTAGGAGGTACGATTTCATCTATTGGAAAGAAAAAAGAAAACCTTTTAATAAATTCTTTAGTTGAAAGAATAAAAAGAGATAAGATAGAGGAAGTAATACTTGCAACAAGTGCAACTGTTGAGGGTCAAACTACGGCATATTATATTCAAGACAGTTTAAAGAATTCCAATGTTAAAGTTACAAAATTAGCCCAAGGATTGCCGGTAGGTGGTGAAATAGAAAATTTAGATGATGGAACTTTATTTTCTGCTTTTAAAAACCGTTCTAATTTAGGTCCTAAGACTGATTAAGCTTTTTTTTTAACCTGTTTAAATGAAGCAATGGTTCAGTGTATCCTGATGGTTGTTTTCTACCTTCAAAAACTAAATCGCATGCAGTTTGAAAAGCAATCGATTTTTCAAAATCATCACTCATTTTTAAATATTTAGGATCATTATTATTTTGATCATCAACAATTTTTGCCATGTCTTTCATGATTTCAGTTACTTGAATTTTAGTTGTAACACCATGATGTATCCAATTAGCTATATGTTGTGATGAAATTCTTAGCGTTGCCCTATCTTCCATTAAACCTACATTATTTATATCTGGAACTTTTGAACACCCAACACCTTGATCTATCCATCTGACTACATAACCTAATAAAGTTTGTGCCGAATTGCATATTTCTTTATTTATTTCCTCTACCGACCAATTAGGCCTATCTGCTGTTGGAATAGTCAAAAGATCATCAAGTTTTGCTTTATCCCTTTGTTGTTCTATTTGCTTTTGTTCATCAAAAATGTTTATTTTATGATAGTGTAATGCATGTATGGCAGCTGCTGTAGGAGATGGAACCCATGCGCAATTAGCCCCAGATTTTAAGTGACCAGTTTTCTGTTCCATCATATCTTTCATTTTGTCTGGCATTGCCCACATCCCTTTTCCTATTTGTGCTTTGCCTGAAAAACCACATTTTAAGCCAATATCTACATTGTTATTTTCATAAGCCTTTATCCATTTAGAAGATTTCATGTCACCTTTTTTTATCATTGGTCCAGCTTCCATTGAAGTATGTATTTCATCTCCAGTTCTGTCTAAAAATCCAGTGTTAATAAAAAAAACTCTTTTTTTCAAACTTCGAATACATTCTTTTAAATTTGAAGATGTTCTTCTTTCTTCATCCATAATTCCGATCTTACAAGTGTATTGATTTATACCTAAAACTTTTTCTACATTAGAAAAAATTTCATCTGTAAATGCTGTTTCATCTGGTCCATGCATTTTAGGCTTAACAATATATATTGATCCAGTTCTTGAATTATTTTTTTTTCTTAAATCATGAATTGCGGCAGCTGTAGTTATAAATGCATCCATAATTCCCTCTGGAATTTCACTACCATCGCTTAATATAATTGAAGAGTTTGTCATAAGATGTCCAACATTTCGAATGAGTAAAAGACTTCTTCCATGTAGTTTTAGACCTTTTCCATCTTTTGAGATAAAACTTCTATTAGGATTTAATTTTCTTTCAAATAATTTACCCTCTTTTTCAAATTTTGATTTAAGATCACCTCTCATCAATCCTAACCAATTTCTATAACAAATAATTTTATCTTCCGAATCTACTGCGGCAACACTATCTTCATTATCACATATGGTTGATACTGCTGATTCCAATATTATATCACTAATTCCAGCGTGGTCTTGTTGAGCGGCAAAAGCTCTTAGGTCTTTTAAAATTTCTATATGTAAGTTGTTATTTTTAAGAATTATGGCAGTTGGGTTATCACTTTCACCTCTATGACCTACAAATTTTTCCTCATTTACTAAATCAAATATATCAGCACCTTTTAAAGCTTTAAATTTTCCATACTTAACCGCAAAACTTGTTATTTTTTGCCAACTTAAACCAGCTAAAGGAAAAAATTTATCCAAAAAATCTCTTCCATATTTGATAACCATCTCTCCTCTAAGTGGATCATATCTCTCTGACACACTATCTTCAGATTGTTCTATTACATCAGTCCCATAAAGACTATCATACAAGCTCATCCATCTTGCATTTGCAGCATTAAGGGCATATCTTGCATTCATAACTGGTACAACTAATTGAGGACCAGCAATATTTTTTATTTCTTCATCAACGTTTTCGGTTTCAATTTCGAAATCAGGGCCCTCTTTTTTTAAATATCCGATTTCACTTAAAAATTTTTTATATTTTTCTAAATTAAATTCTTTTTTTCTATTTTCAATATGCCATTCATCGATTTTATTTTGTAAATCCCTTCTTATTCTAATTAGTTCTTTATTCCGAGGAGTTAACTTATTTGCAGTTTCTTCTAGACCTGTCCAAAAATCTTCTGCAGAAATATTTGTTTCTTTTAAAAGATCTTGATTGACAAAATTAGCTAGTTTTTCAGACACTCTTAGACTATTAATTTTTACATATTTTTCACTCATAAAATATTTATATTTACTCCCAAGTGCACTTATGTTTAAAAGCCTTGCTCACAAAACTAATAAATCTTTTTCAGATTTTGATGCTTTTATTAGTATTAACGCCTAGACTTAATTAGGAAGCTTTAATTTAGGCATTTAATTCTTATAAACGAGAAAGTATTTATCTGTTAAAATAATTAAGTCAATTAGTAACTATTACGCTTGTATTTTATTTATCATTTTATTGCCTTTTTTATAATCTAACGATCAGATATAAATATTAAAATAGGCTATGAAAAATTACTTGAGTTTTGAAAATGAAATTAAAGAATTAGAAAATGAGCTTGAAAAATTAAAAGATCCATATAATCAAGAAGGGTTAACTGAAGTAGATACTCAAAAAATATCAATAACTCAAACTGAACTGGACAAAAAATTAAAAGCCATCTACGCTAATCTAGATCCATGGCAAACCACTATGGTTGCACGCCACGAGGATAGACCCAAATCGAAATTTTTTATTGATAACATTTTTCAAGATTTCATTTCAATATCTGGAGATCGATATTATGGAGAAGATAAATCTGTAATAACTGGTTTTGCAAGATTAAATGGAAAGTCCGTTTTAGTTATAGGTCAGGAGAAGGGTGACGATTTAGATAGTAGAATTGAAAGAAATTTTGGAATGATGAGACCAGAGGGTTACAGAAAAACAATTAGACTAATGAATTTAGCTAATAAATTTAACATACCGATAATTTCTTTTATTGACACTCCAGGAGCATACCCAGGTGTTGGAGCAGAAGAGAGAGGTCAGGCAGAAGCAATTGCCAAATCTATTGAGTGCTGTATGCTGCTTAAAGTCCCTACTATATCTGTAATTATTGGAGAAGGTGGTTCTGGAGGAGCAGTAGCTTTAGCGTCATCAAACAAAGTTATAATGTTTGAAAATGCTATTTATTCAGTAATATCACCAGAGGGATGTGCAACTATTCTTTGGCGTGATCCAAAAAAAATGCTCGATGCTGCAAAAGCTATGAAACTTTCAGCAAAAGATTTATTAAAATTAAAAGTAATTGATGAAATAATATCTGAGCCAATAGGTGGAGCACATAGAGATAGAGATCTAATTTTGGAAAACTTAAAGAAATCTTTAATAAAAAATTTAGATTATTTTAGCATGCTAAATTCTGATGACATACTTAATGAAAGAAAAACTAAATTTCTTAAAATTGGAAGAAATGATGGGTTTATGTCTGATGTGCGGGATATTGAAACATTGAGTATAAAAAAAAACAATATAGAAAAAATTTTTAAATCTAAAAAAATATTATTGTTATTTGGAATAAGTTTTACTTTAATATTGTCTTTTTTTATATTTTATTAAAGATTTACAAAGCACCGTGACAGTGCTTAAATTTCTTACCAGACCCACAGAAGCATGGTTCATTTCTTCCAATTTTTTTATTTTTTTTTTGATTTGGAGATAATTTTTTTTCATTTTTATTTTCATTATTATCTGTAACTATTTTTAAATTCATTAAAATAGTAATATAATCTAACTTCAATTTTTCTAAAAGATTACTAAATAAATCAAATGCCTCCTTTTTATATTCAACTAAAGGATCTCTTTGTCCATATGACCTAAGCCCAATAACTTGCCTTAATTGCTCTAAATATTGAATGTGAGATTTCCAATTTAAATCAATTGATTGGAGAAAAATTCTCTTTTCTATTTCTTTTGCATGACTTTCTCCTAAAAGTTTAATTCTTTCTTTTCTACTTTCAAAAAACTTATTAGAAATTTTATCTTTAAAATATATATCTTTACTAGAAATTAATTGATTAAATTCTGTATCATTAAAACTTTTTCCAATAATTTTTTTAACTTTATTAGTGAATTCATTACTCTTGGGATTTGAAAGATTTTGGATTTTTAACTTAATTAATTCTTCTAATATTTCTTTTAAAAATTCATCAGAATAATCAAAAATATTCTCACTATTCATAGCATTTTTTCTTTGGGTAAAAATTACATATCTTTGGTCATTGAGAACATTATCAAACTTTATCAAAGTTTTTCTAACATCAAAATTTCTTGCTTCAACTTTCTGTTGTGCTCTTTCTAAAGCTTTATTTATCCATGGATGGTCAATGCTTTCTCCGTCTTTAAGTCCCAATTTTTCAAGCATGTTATTCATCGACTCAGAGCCAAATATTCTCATTAAATCATCTTCTAAACTTACGTAGAATACGGAACTGCCCTCATCTCCTTGTCTTCCAGCCCTACCCCTTGCTTGATTATCAACTCTTCTTGACTCCATTCTTTCTGTACCTATTACAAAAAGTCCTCCTAAAGACTTAATTTTATCTTTATTTATTTTGAGTTCATTATCTGGCAGCGATCCCTTTTTTCCACCAAGTTGTATATCTACACCTCTTCCAGATATACTAGTTGTTATGATTAATGATTTTTCTTTTCCTGCATTTGCAATTATATCAGCTTCGTTTTCATGATTCTTTGCATTTAATACAACATGTTTAATTTTTTTTCTCTCAAGTAAATTCGAATAAATTTCAGATTTATTTACACTTGATGTAAAAACTAATATTGGTTGTCCCAAATTATGTCTTTCAATTATTTTGTTTACTATGGCATCATTTTTTTCTTTTTCAGTTCTAAAAATTAGATCATTCATATCTTGCCTGATCATTTCTTTATTTGTAGGAATGACAATCACCGACAAATTGTATATTTCAAAAAACTCTTCAGATTCAGTTAACGCAGTACCAGTACATCCAGATATTTTTTTATAAAGTTTGAAGTAATTTTGATAAGTAATGGATGCTAATGTTTGATTTTCTACTTGCACATTAATGTTTTCTTTTGCCTCAAGTGCTTGGTGAAGTCCATCACCAAAACGTCTTCCTTCTAAAATTCTCCCTGTTAATTCATCTATAATTTTTAAATTCCCATCTTTAACAATGTAATCTTTACCTTTCTCAAATAAATGATTTGCTCTTAATGCCTGATTTACATGATGAACAAGATGTAAATTTTCAGGATCATAAAAATTATTATTCTTTAAAATACCAGCATTAGAAAAAAGTTTTTCAACATTATTTATCCCATCATTAGTCAAAAGGATATTTTTATCCTTTTCGTCTATTTCAAAATCTTTGTTATTTAAAATTTTTACTAATTTGTTTATGGCTAGATATTGAGCAGTTTTATCTTCAGCTGCTCCAGATATGACAAGAGGAGTTCTTGCTTCATCAATTAAACAAGAATCTATCTCGTCAACGATAGAAAAACTATGATTTCTCTGAACCATCTCTTGCTCTGAAAATTTCATATTATCTCTGAGATAATCAAAACCAAGTTCACTATTTGTTGCATAAGTAACATCACAATTATAATTTTTTTTTCTTTCAATATCATCTTGGTCATTATTAATGAAACCCGAAGATAATCCTAAAAAATTATATATTTGACCCATCTCAAGAGAGTCTCTTTTAGCGAGATAGTCATTAACTGTTACAATGTGTACACCTTTTTCATTTAATGAATTTAAATATGCAGCTAGAGTAATAGTCAATGTCTTTCCCTCACCTGTTCTCATTTCAGCAATCTTTCCTTCATGCAATACAACACCACCAATTAGTTGAACATCAAAATGTCTTTCATTTCTTACTCTTTTTGAAGCTTCTCTAACAAGAGCAAATGCATCTGGTAAAATTTCATTAAGAGATTTTCCATTTTTTAGTTCATTTTTAAATTCAATAGTTTTTTTTGGAAAATCAGTATCACTTAATTTTTGATATTTTTTTTCCAGTAAATTTATTTCTTCTATAATTTTACCAACTCTTTCCAGCTCTTTTTGGTTGCTAGATTTAATAAATTTTGTAAAGAATTTTAATGGGTTGAACATTACTATTTGATTTATTGTTTACTTATATTGTTTAATATATGTATTAAATAAAAATTTTAAACTATATGGGAATTAATTTAACAAATTTCTTATTATCTAAATCTAAAAATACAAAAATGATAGATTTTCAAGATTTGGATCATATAGACGGTCTATCGATTTCTGTTGTTTCGGCTAATCTCTATAAAAATATTAGAGATGATTTATCGATGTTCTATTTTAGAAATGGCGCTAATTACGCATCAATATATACGCAGTCTAAAATTGTATCTGAGAATATAAAATGGAATTTAAATCAAAATCCAAAAAAAATATTTTCTCTTATTGTTAACACAAGAAATGCCAATGCTTTTACAGGAAAACATGGATATGAAAGTTTAAAAAAATTGGCAGAATTAGCTTCAAAAAAATTAAATGAAAAGCAAAGAGAAGATGAGAAAAATCCAAAAAAAATATTAACTAAAAATATAATGTTTGGTTGTACTGGAACAATAGGAGAAACTTTTCCATTTGATAAAATTTCAAATAATATTTCAAATCTTATAAATAAAATTCGATACACTCAAAATAAATTTATTTGGATGAAAGTTGCTCTAGCTATTATGACCACTGACACAAAACCCAAATTAGCAATGGAGGAATGTCAAATTGGAAATGAAAGGGTTAAAATTTATGGGATAGCAAAAGGGTCTGGTATGATTTATCCAAATATGGGAACAACTTTAGTTTATATTTTTACAGATGCAACTTTATCCAATGATATTTTGGGAAAATTGTTAAAAAAAAATATATCGACATCATTTAATGCCATTTCATGTGATGGAGATACAAGCACAAATGATATGGCAACTATTTTTGCAACCAATCAGATTAAAAACACTCAAGTTAAAAACATTAAAGAAAACAAAATTAAAAGCTTTGATACTGCATTGAAAAAAGTTCTTTTAAATTTAGCAAAAAGAGTTGTATTAGATGGAGAAGGATCATCAAAGTTTATTTCTGTGTCAATATCAAAATGTAAAAACGAATTAGATGCAAAAAAAATTGCTTTCTCTGTTGCAAACTCACCTTTGGTAAAAACTGCAATAGCAGGCGAAGATCCAAATTGGGGCAGAATTATTATGGCAATTGGCAAAGCGGGAACAAAGATAAATTTAAGAAGATTATCCATTAAATTAGGAAACATAAAAATTGTTCAAGATGGTAAATTACACCAATCCTATGATGAGAAATTAGCTGCAAATTATATGAAAAATGAAAAAATTGAAATTCATGTTGAAGTTTTTACTGGAAAAAAAAGTTTTACTGCTTACACAATGGATTTAACTAAAAAATATGTTGAAATTAACGCTGACTACAGAAGCTAACTTATTGAAAAATAAATTTTAATTATTAGGTTAAGTTTATGATTAAATATAAGCTTGTATGTAAAAACTGTAATTTTATGTTTGATAGTTGGTTTGCCTCTTCTGTTGAGTATGAAAGATTAAAAAAAAAAAAATTTTTAAATTGTCATGAATGTAATTCTCAAAATGTAGATAAGACAATAATGGCACCACAATTGATTAGTACCAAGTTAAAATCTGATGAAAAACTGGATTTAAAAAAATACAATAAAATAAAAAAAACAATAAAAGGTTATCAGAAGTTTGTTAAAGAAAACTTTCAGTATGTAGGTGATAATTTTGCATTTGAGGCACGATCAATTCATTATAATGAAAAAAAAAAAACGAAAGGTATTTATGGCACTGCTAGTAAAAAAGATCTTAAAGAACTTAAGGATGAGGGCATAGAAACTCAGGTAATACCTTGGATAAATGATCAAAATAATTAATATTTTATAAACTTTGAAATATAATTAATAGAAAGATCTTTTGTTAAACTCCACTGATCTTTAATAATATCAAATTTTAATCCATCAACACCAGTACATGTAAGTTTATAATTTTTTAAAAACCTTTTTAAATCATCAGGCTTTACAAATTTTTCCCATTCATGAGTTCCTATTGGTAGCCATCTTAAAATATATTCAGCTCCAACTATCGCAAAAATATAGGATTTTAACGTTTTATTTATTGTTGCAACAAACATTATCCCATTCCTTTTTAATAGTTTTGAACAAGATTTTAAAAAAAAATCTACATTTTCTACATGTTCTATAATTTCCATATTTAAAATTACATCAAATTTTTCTTTTTCCATCATATTCTCTGGTGATGTACATAAATATTTTATTTTTAAATTATTATTTTTTGAATGAAGTTTTGCAACTTTTATATTTTTGCTTGATGCATCAATTCCTGTTACGTTTGCTCCTAACATATACATCGGCTCAGAAAGTAATCCACCGCCACAGCCAATATCAAGTATATTTATTTTAGATAGAGGCCTATCAATTCTTTTTAATTTAAAGTGATTAATAATATTTTCTTTTATATATTTAACTCTAATAGGGTTAAATTTGTGAAGAGGTTTAAATTTTCCGTCTGGATTCCACCATTCAGCTGCTATTTTTGAAAATTTTTCTATTTCTTTTTTATTTACGCTGTTCATTAAAGATAATTTGTTGACATACTAATTATGATGTATTTTATCAAATATTAATTAAATTATAATAATTTTGTGATCATGAAAACTATTGTTTTAAAATTTGGTGGAACTTCTGTTGGTAGCATTGATAGAATTAAGAAAATTTGTAAAATTATAGCAAATTATAAAAAAAAAAATTATAAAGTATTAGTAATTTCCTCTGCAATGAGTGGTGTAACAAATGAACTTATAAATAAGTCAAAACAAATTAGCACTAATTTTGATAAAGCAGAATATGACGCACTATTGTCTAGCGGGGAGCAAGTATCATGTGCTCTAATAGCTGGGCGATTAAAACATATAGGAATAAAGTCAAGATCATGGCAATCATGGCAAATACCAATTATCACCGAAGGTCCATATTCGGGAGCAAGAATAAATAAAATAATTGTCAAACAACTTAAAAAATTTTTAAATAATGGTGGTGTACCAGTTATAACTGGTTTTCAAGGAATTAATAAAGATTCTAGATTGACAACAATTGGTAGAAGTGGGTCAGATGCAACAGCTATTATGTTAGCGAAATTTACTAAAGCTGAAGAATGTATAATTTATACTGATGTAGATGGTGTCTATACTACAGATCCAAGAGATCACAAAAAAGCAAAAAAAATTAAAAAAATTTTTTATGATGAAATGCTAGAAATGGCCTCATTAGGATCAAAAGTAATGCAACCGACATCTGTTCAAGATGCAAAATTAAATAAAATTGACATTAAAGTAAAGTCATCTTTTTCAAAAAAATCTGGAACTTTAATCACAGGATCAAAAAAATCTTTTAGTAATCAAATAATCACAGGTATTTCTTCGACTAAAAGTGATGCTAAAATTACGATTATTGGTGTCAAAGACAGACCAGGAGTTGCTGCCTTGATTTTTAAACCACTATCAGAAAATTATATAAATGTTGATATGGTAGTTCAAAATATTTCCTTAGATGGAAAAGAAACCGACCTTACTTTTACAATTAAATCTGAAAATTTAAAAAAAACTGAAAAATTAATAAAACAAAATAAAAAAATCTCTTATAAAAAATTAACTTTTGATGGAAATGTATCAAAAGTTTCTATTATTGGCGTAGGTATGATTACAACGCCTGGAATTACCTACAGAATGTTTCAAGCTTTAGCTTTAAAAAAAATTAATATTTTAGTAATTTCAACTTCAGAGATAAAAATTTCAGTATTAGTTTCATCCAAGCATGTTAAAAAAGCAGTTGCAGCTTTACATAAAGAATTTAAATTAGATTAATGAAATGAGTGTTAGACCATTTAGAGACATTAAAAGAAGAAAAACAAAAGTTATAAGTGTTGGTAATGTAAAAATTGGAGGCGATAATCCAATTTCTGTCCAGTCAATGACAAATACTTTAACAACAGATATTAAATCTACAATTAAACAGATTAATGATATTTCTGAAGAAGGAGCAGATATTGTTAGAGTTTCCTGTCCTGATATCGACTCCACAACTGCTCTAAAAGAGATAATAAAACATATTTCAATTCCAGTAGTTGCAGACATTCACTTTCACTATAAAAGAGCGGTAGAAGCTGCAGAAAACGGTGCCAGTTGTTTAAGGATTAATCCCGGTAATATAGGGGATGAGTCAAAAATATTTGAAGTTCTTAGTGCAGCAAAAAATAATGACTGTTCAATTAGAATTGGAGTTAATGCTGGGTCTTTAGAGAAGGATATTTTAGAAAAATTTAGGGAACCTTGTCCTGAAGCTTTAGTAGAAAGTGCATTGAGAAATATTAAAATTTTAGAAGATAAAGATTTTTTTAATTTTAAAGTTAGCGTTAAGTCTTCAGATGTTTTTCTATCGCTAGCTGCATATAGACAATTATCAAAAGTTTGTGATTATCCACTACATTTAGGAATTACAGAAGCTGGAGGTTTTGTTACTGGAAGTGTTAAATCATCAATTGGTCTAGGAAGTTTATTGATGGATGGAATAGGAGACACAATAAGAATATCTTTATCAGATGATCCAACCCAGGAAGTAAAAATTGGCAACGAAATATTGAAATCGCTTAACTTAAGAAACAGAGGGGTGAAAATTATATCTTGCCCTTCATGCGCTAGACAAGCTTTCCAAGTTATCGATACAGTAAAAATTTTAGAGGAAAAACTTTCGCACATTAAAACACCAATAACACTCTCAATTATTGGCTGTGTTGTGAATGGACCTGGAGAAGCAGCAATGACCGATATTGGTATTACTGGGGGTGGAAAAGGTAACAATATGCTATATTTGTCTGGAGTTCAAAATCAAAAAATTCTGACAGATGATATAATTGAAAGAGTAGTTAGTGAAGTAGAAAAGAAAGCTTCTGAGTTAGAAAACTAATATGATACCCACAAGAACTATTGAAGAAATAATTAGAAGGCATAAGTTATTAGAAAAGGAATTGTCTTCAGGAAATATTGATAAAAAATTGTTTGCTGAAAAATCAAAAGAATATTCTGATGTTAATGAAATCATAGATATTGCAAAAGCTTATTTGTCTTTTCAACCAGAAAAAAATGAATTAGATAAAATATTAAATGATAGTAAAGTTGATGAAGAATTAAGAAAATTGGCAGAGTTAGAGTTAGCTGAGCTTCAAATTAATTACGAATTGAATGAAAAAAAATTAAAGTTATTTTTATTACCAAAAGATGAAGCAGATAAAAAAAATGCAATAATAGAAATCAGAGCTGGAACAGGTGGTTTAGAAGCTAGTTTATTTGCATCAGATCTTTATAAAATGTATGAAAAAGTAAGTAATAAAAAAAAATGGTCATTAGAACTAATCTCAATATCCAAAAGTGATGCAGGAGGTCTAAAAGAGGTGATTGCCTCAATTAAAGGAAATAACATATATTCAACTTTGAAATATGAAAGTGGTGTCCACAGGGTGCAAAGAGTGCCAGATACTGAAACACAAGGAAGAGTCCATACATCAGCAGCTACAGTTGCAGTTTTGCCAGAGGCGGAAGAAGTTGATTTGAAAATAAATGACACTGATTTAAGAATAGACGTTTTCAGAGCAGGAGGTCCTGGAGGTCAATCAGTAAATACAACAGACAGTGCTGTGAGAATTACTCATATTCCATCAGGTCTATCAGTATCCCAACAAGATGAAAAATCTCAACACAAGAATAAAGCAAAAGGAATGAAAATTTTACGATCTAGATTATATGAATTAGAAAGATCAAGAATTGATCAAGAAAGATCAAAAGATCGAAAAACAAAAATAGGTACAGGAGATAGATCTGAAAGAATAAGAACTTATAATTTTCCGCAAGGTCGTGTTACAGATCATAGAATTAATCTTACCTTACACAAATTAGATGAATTTTTGGAAGGGGAAGCATTTGATGAAATGATCGAATCTTTAACACTTCAGGCTCAAGAAGAAAGTCTTAGTAATTTAAAATAAATGAATATTCAAAAGGTTATTGATAAAGGGACAAAAATTTTAAAAAAAAATTTTATTTCTACACCTAGTTTGGACTCTGAAATACTACTAGCAAAAGTATTCAATAAAGATAGAAAATATGTATTATTAAATTCAAATAAGTTTGTTGCTAAAAAAGATTTAAATTACTTTTTAAGGTTAATTAAAAAGAGATCCTTAAGATACCCAATAGCTTATTTGACTAATAAGAAATTTTTCTGGAATTCAGAGTTTATTGTAACAAATGACACACTTATACCAAGGCCAGACACAGAAATATTAGTTGAGGTTATTTTAGAATTAACAAAAAAAAAAAATAATTTAAATATTTTAGATATAGGTATTGGATCTGGATGTATCCTTCTTTCAATATTGAAAGAAAGAAAAAATTTTTATGGAACTGGAATAGATATCAGTAAAAAATGTTTAAATATCAGCAAAATGAATGCAATTAATCTTAAAGTAAATTCTCGTTTAAGATTATTTAAAACAAATGTTGACAAATTCACATTTGGAAAATATGATTTAATTGTTTCTAATCCTCCATATATTAATAAACTTAATATTAAAAATTTGGATAGAGAGGTAGCTGATTTTGAACCAAAAATAGCATTAAATGGTGGATTAGACGGTTTATCAGAAATCAGAAAAGTTATTTGTAAAGCATCTGAACTGATTAAAAATAATGGCAAATTTATTTTAGAGATTGGATACAATCAAAAAAATAAAGTATTAAAAATATTAAATAAAGAAGGTTTTTATATAAACAGTACACATAAAGATTTAGCTAAAAATGACAGATGTATAGTTAGTACTAAGTATAATTAATTAAATCATGGTAACATTTAGAAATAATAATAATAGAAGAACTAATTTTAGAAGAAATGAACGTAGTTTTAAATCTAACGGTGATAGACAAAAATTCGGTTCAAGTTTCTCAAATAGTGAGAATTTCAAAAGAAAAGCCCCAGGTAGAAATAATCATAATGCTCCAAAACTAATTGAAAAGTATAACGATTTAGCAAGAGAAGCATCCTCTAACGGCGATAAAATTTTGTCAGAAAACTACTTACAACATGCTGACCATTTCACAAGAATCCTTAATGAAAGAGAAAATTATAAGAGGGATAAATTCTTAGAGAATAAAATTGAAAATAATAACAGTTTGGAGGTATCATCTTTACAAACTGAAAAAGTTGAAAATAAAGATACAGAAGAAAAAATTACTGAGAAAAAAGATTTAAAAAAAAATGTTAAATCTCAGGTAGAAGTAAATTAATTTAAACCAATTATCTTTTCCGATTTTAGAACATCTAATTTTATTTTTTTAGTTTCAAATAACTTTCTCTCATTTCCTTTTAGAATTTTTCCAGAGGGAAGTTTTAAATTTTGTGAATTCACTTTTTTTCCATTTACTATTACCTCATAATGTAAATGGGGACCAGTTGATTTTCCGGTCGATCCAACATATCCTATTGTTTGTCCTTGTTTAACTCTTACACCAGTTTTTATTCCTCTAGCAAATTTAGACATATGTGCATAAACGGTTTGATATGTTGAATTGTGCTTAATTTTTACACAGTTACCTCCTCCTCCACACCAGCCAACTTTTTTTATAATTCCATCACCTGATGCCATTATAGGAGTTCCCGTTGGAGCAGCAAAATCTGTTCCTCTATGCATTTTATTAAAACCATCTATTGGGTGTTTTCTCATACCAAAAGGAGAAGATAATCTTGCACCATTAATTGGAGTTTTCATTAAAGCTTTCTTTACACTTTTTCCATTTTTATCATAATGACCCTCACTACCTTCATTATCAAAATAATATAAACTATTATCTTGACCACTTAATTTTAAATTTGCAAAAAGTATCTCTCCTGTCTCAACAATTTCATTTTTATCATTTAAAAATATTTCAAACATTATTTGAAATTTATCTTGTTTTCTAATATCTCTTTGAAAGTCGACTTGAAATCCATAAATTCCCGCAAACGAAATAATAATATTTGCTGGTATTTTTTCATCTGTAGCAGACTTATATAAGCTTTGTAAAATCACATTTTCTTTATAAACAATTATTTTATTTAATTTTACAGACAAAATTTCTTCATTAAATTCATCATCATTTTTATTTCTTGTTAAATTTATTTTCTGTGTATTAGAAATTTGAAAAGTAAATTCTTCAATTTTGTTTTCTGATTTGTCTAAACTGAATTGAATTATTTGTTT
>MDTD01060613.1_pt1 | contig 16147 bp, 17 predicted proteins | sample 811221 | NCBI WGS metagenome assembly MDTD01 (sample SAMN05326646, study PRJNA326480) | marine metagenome | isolation source: seawater | place: Pacific Ocean: South West | collected 2011 | reverse complement strand
CATTTTTATTAATGAAAAAAATGCAAAATAGTTACAAAAAAAGTGGTGTAAATATTTCATTGGCAAATAAGTTTGTAAGACATATATCTAAATTATCAAATAAAGATGTCAAAAAAACGAATAAATCATTTAATAGTCAGAATATAGGAAGTTTTGGATCTTTATTTGATATAAGTAAATCTAAAATTAAAGATCCTGTTATAGTTTCTTGCACAGATGGTGTAGGCACTAAGATTGAATTAGCTAACCATTTCAAAAAATTTGATACGATTGGAATAGATCTAGTAGCTATGTGTGTTAATGACTTAGTAGTACAAGGAGCAAAACCCTTATTCTTTTTAGATTATATTGCTGTCGGTAAAATAAACTTAAATAAAATTAAAAAAATTTTAAAAGGAATAATTAAAGGATGTAAGCTATCTAATTGTAAACTTATTGGCGGTGAAACGGCTGAAATGCCCGGTGTTTACGATAAAGATAAATTTGACTTAGCTGGATTTAGTGTCGGCTTAGTTTCAAAAAAAAAGATTTTGACAAAAAAAAATGTAAAAAAAAATGATATAATTTTAGCTATACCATCTAATGGGATACACTCCAATGGATATTCTCTAGTAAGAACTATATTAAAAAAAAATAAGATACCTGAAATTTTAAAAAAAGATTTATTAAGACCTACAAAAATTTATTCTAGAGAAGTTTTATTATTAGCTAAAAAAGGTTTGATTAATTCTTGTGCACATATTACTGGTGGAGGATTGATAGAAAATTTATTACGTTCTGTTCCAGAACAGTTTGCAGTAAATATTGATCTGTCAAAAATTAAAGTTTTAAGAATTTTTAAATGGCTTAAAAGAAAAAAAATTTCTGACGATGAAATGATGAAAACTTTTAATTGTGGTATAGGGTTTTGCATAATAACGTCTAAAAAAAATGTTGATAAAATTAAGAAATATTTTTCAAGAGAACATAAACCATATGAAATCGGATATATTTCTAAAAATAATAAGAAAGTTAATATATTTAATTCTATAAGATGGTAAAAAAAAACGCTTGTATATTCATTTCTGGTCAAGGTTCCAACCTTGAAAATTTAATCAAAAAATCCAGAGATTACAATTTTCCAATAAAAATCAGATTGATTGTTTCAAATAATAACAAAGCAAAAGGCATCAAATATGCAAAAAAAAATTCTATCCCATATCTAATAGTTGATACTAGAGTAAGGAATTATGAATACAAAATTATAAATGAATTAAAAAAACACAAAGTTTCTCTTATTTGTTTAGCGGGATACATGAAAATTCTCTCAAAAAATTTTCTAAATTTATACAAACAACCTATTATTAATATTCATCCATCGTTGCTTCCGAAATTTAAAGGTTTAAATACTTTTAACAGGGTTATAGAAAGTAAAGAGAGAAAAACTGGTTGCACTGTTCATTATGTTAATGAAAAATTAGATAGTGGAAACATTATAGTTCAAAAATCTTTTTACCTTGGAAAAAATGAAAATGAGAACTCTTTAAAATTAAAAACTCAAAAACTAGAATACTCTGCTTTTCCCGAAGCAATTATTAAAATTTATAGAAAAAATTAGTTTTTAAAAAAAAACTCTATTTCTTTTTTAGCGTTATCTAATGAGTCGGATCCATGAACTGAATTTTTATCAATTGATAAGCCGTAAAGCTTTCTAATTGTGTCTTTTTCTGCATTTTTAGGATCTGTAGCTCCCATTATTTTCCTGTTTAATGATACAGCATTTTCTCCCTCTAAAATCATTACTACGATTGGTCCTGAAGATAAGTATGAGCAAAGATCATTATAAAAAGGTTTGGATTGATGAACTTTATAAAATTCGGCTGCTTCTTCTTTAGAAATATGAATTTTTTTAGTGTCTTTAATATTTAGATTATTTTTAATAAAGATATTTTTTATTTCTGTTGTTAGATTTCTTTCAACAGCATCAGGTTTAATTATCGAAAGAGTTTCCTCTTTGTTACTCATAATACTCTTCTACTAATTGATTTAAAAGTCTTACACCAAATCCTGTAGCTCCACCTGAGTTTAAAGCACCACCATATTTTGAAAAAGCCATACCTGCAATATCTAAGTGAGCCCAAGGAGTTTTATTTAAAATAAACCTTTGTAAAAATTGAGCAGCTGTCGTTGATCCTGCGCCTCCAACATAATTAATATTTTGTACATCTGCATTTTTAGAATTTATAAGTTTGTCATAATTTTTATGTAAAGGCATTCTCCAAACTTTCTCCTCAACTTTTTCACCAGCTTCAAATATTTGTCTAGAGAGTTTATCATCATTCGAAAAAAGACCTGCATATTCTGAACCCAAACAAACTATAATTGCACCTGTTAAAGTTGCAAGATCAACAATAAATTTTGGCTTATATTTTTTTTCAGTAAAAGTTAGTGCGTCCGCTAAAACCAATCTTCCCTCAGCATCGGTATTTAAAATTTCTATAGTCTTGCCGCTATAAGATTTAACGATATCCCCAGGCCTTTGAGCATTTCCACTTACCATGTTCTCTACGAGCCCTACTACGCCTACAGCATTTATTTTTGCTTTTCTTAAAGCGAAATTTTTCATTAACCCAACAACTGTTGCAGATCCAGCCATGTCATAAGTCATATCTTCCATAAATCTTGCTGGTTTAAGTGAATATCCACCTGTATCAAAACAAACTCCTTTGCCAACGAAGGCTAAGGGTTTGTTATTTTTTTTAGATCCATTCCATTCCATTGTAACTAAATATGATCCTCTAATACTTCCTTGACCAACTCCAAGTAAAGAATGCATGCCGAGTTTTTTTAATTTTTTTTCATCATAAATATTCACCTTCAAGCCATCTTTTCTTAAAGCACTTAATCTTTTTGCATACTCATCTGGATGAAGGATGTTACCTGGCTCAGAAACTAGATCTCTTGCATAAAATGTACCCTCTTCTAATGCTTTAAACTTTAACTGGTGCTGTGGTGAAGGTTTATTTTTATTTCCTATTACAGTTAACAATATTAACCTTTTATTTTTATCTGTTTTATATTTCTTAAACTCATAAGATTTTAATTTAAGTCCATGAAGAAAATGAGCTAAAAAATTATCGTGTTTCGAAACTACGCTATCTGATATGATAAAATATTCACTATTCTTCCCATGATTGATATTTTTATAAAATTCAGCCCCTAAATTTTCAACTTCAAAACTTTTTAAATTACTCTTTATCGATACCAAGACTACTTTTTTTTTAGAATTTAACTCAAAAACAAACATATTTTTTTTCAAATCATTGTTTTTTAGCAAATCTACTATGTAAGAATGTTCGGAATTAGAAAGATATTTTTTTAAACTACTAATGTTAAATTTGTCGTTAGAAAAAAGAACAATATTTGCAGATGGCTTACTGCTAGTCTTGTTTGAATAATTTATTTTAATTGACATAAATTTTTAAATTAAATTTAGTAGAACTGAATGGTATATATGTCCAAATATATCTGATTTCAATGGGAAATTGATCATAGTTAAACCATTAGTTGAATTTATTTTGTGGATGCATTATTTATATACGATAATTGAAATGCTACAAAACAAAATTTATCAAAATTTTTTTATAGAGATATTAAAAACTTTTTTCGTCATTTTATTTGGTTTATCTCTAATTGCTTTAACAGTTAGAGCAGTAAGTTTTTTAGATTTAATAGTAGAAAGTGGGTACCCTTTAACAACTTATTTTCAATATTCTTTTCTTAATTTTTTTGGTATTGCCCCAAAATTCATTCCTTTTTCTTTCTTATTAGCATTAACAATTTTTATTATCAAACATCTTGAAGACAGTGAATTCGTAATTTTATGGACTTCGGGAGTAAAAAAAATTTATTTAGTGAATTTATTTTTTATTATTTCAATTTTCATTTTGATTTTTTACTTAATTTTATCAACCTTTGTCACCCCATTAACTCTTCACAAATCAAGATTGCTTTTAAGTCAAGAACAATTTAATTCTCTATTGCCAACTGTTAAAACCCAACAATTTAGTGATGCATTTAAAGGTTTCACATTTTTTGTTGAACAAAAATCCAAGAATGAAGTAAAAAATATATTCTTATACGACAAGGGAAATAAACTTAGGAATCTTTCTTCAAATACGTCTGATATTGAAAGCACAACTATAATTGCCAAAAATGGTTTAGTCGACAAAAAGAAATTTTTTCTTTTTGATGGACAGATAATTTCATCAAAAAAAAATAACGAAGAGAATGAAATTATAAAATTTGAACAACTTAATATTGATCTATCTAATTTAAGTACTTCAACAATTAAGAAACCAAAAATTCAAGAAACCTCAACTCTAAAATTAATGAATTGTATAATGTTTAAAGAAGTAAAAAAAAATATTTGTGAAAAAGGTGCAGAAAAAGAAATGATACCAGCAGTTAATAGACGAATTACTCTTTCTTTTTATATTCCAATAATATCTTTAATTTCTTCTTTGCTTTTAATAAACTCGAAAAAAAAGATTTTGAATAAATTTACTATTTTCTTTTATAGTTTCATCTTATTACTTTTTACTGAAATAACAGTTAGATATACTGGAATAAATGGATTTTTAAAAATTATTTTCTTGGTACTACCGATTATATTATCTTTATCAATTTACTTTTTTTTAATCTTTAAATTTTCAAATGAAACAGTGGAAAAATGAATAAGATTATTTTATTACACTTACTTTCAAATTTTCTAAAAACAATTTTTTTGTGGACTTTAGTTTCTTTTTGTTTTGGGGTTATACTTAACTTGTTCGAAGAAATAGAATTTTTTAAAAATCTTGAAGTAAGTATTTTTACTCCTTTAATTCTTACAAGTATTTTAATCCCAAGTTTGATAATTCAGCTTTTACCTTTTATTATTTTCGTATCTAGCATGATATTCATGATTAAAATTCGTAACAATGGTGATTTACTAACTATGAAGGTTTTTGGTTATTCTAATATTAAAATATTTTTGATACTTGCTCTCACTTCTTTTATTTTAGGATGGTTAGTTTTATTTATAATAAACCCTATAACTTCCACAATGACAAAATATTATGAAAAAACTAAGTCAAGTTATGCTAGAGATATTGATCACCTTGTAACTTTTAATAAAAATGGATTATGGATTAAAGAAAATCTAGATAATGGTCAAAGAATAATCACCGCAAATAAACCAGATGGCGTTAATTTGATTGACGTTACTATTTTTCATTTTGATAAAAATTATAATTTAACTGAAAAATTGATTTCGAAAAAAGCATATATAGCAAGTAATAATTGGATTTTAAGTGACGTTAGACTATTTAAACTTAAACAAGACGTGTTTGATAAGAAAGATTATAAAGAATATGAAATTAGTTCGCTTTATGATTATGAAAAAATAACTACATTATTTAAAAATTTTGGAACAATGTCTTTTTTAGATTTAATTATTAATTATAATTCTTTGATAGAAGATGGATACAATAAAATATTTCTAAATCAAAACCTTCATACCTTATTAACTTTACCCTTCTTTTTGCTTGTAATGACTGCTATCGCGGCTGTTATAACATTAAATACGCTCAAGAGATCGGATAATATTAAATTTATTATTTTAGGCCTAATAACCTGTGTTTCGGTGTTTTATTTCAAGGATCTTTCATTTGCGTTAGGACAAACAGATAGAATACCTTTAATACTATCGGTTTGGTCACCCGTTATCGCATTAAGCTTATTTGCATTTATTGGAGTCTTACAAATCAATGAAAAATAGATTTTTAATATTGATATTATTATTTACGTTAACTGGTAATGGACAGGCAGAAAATTTAAAAATAGAGGCAAAGAATATAACATTGGATAAAAAAAAATTTATTACCATTTTTGAAAATGAAGTGGTTGTAAAAACAGAGGATAAAGGTACTATCAAAAGTGATTACGTTGAATATAATAAAAATACTGGATTACTAAAATTAAAAGATAATATCACTGCCGCTGATATTAAAAATAATATAATTAATGCTAAAAGTGCCCAATACGATGAAAAAAAAAGAATTTTTTTAAGTATTGGAGAAACCGAAATCATCACCGCTGAAAAATATATTCTCGTAGGTAAAAATATTAAGGTTGATAATACAAAAAACATAATCACTTCAAAAGATGAAGCTTTAATAAAAGACCCTGATGGAAATCAAATTTATTTAAATAATTTTGAATTCAACTTAAATAGTAATATTTTCAAATCCATTGGACTTGTGAAAATACAGGACAAAATGTCAAATAGCTACGAGTTCTCTCAAATTTATATTGATACAAAAAAAAAGGAAATTTTAGGAACCGATATTAAGGCTTTTTTAAATCAGGATAATTTTAAAATAGATAAAAGAAATAAACCTCGTATTTTTGCAAATTCTATTAAAATTGAAAAAAACTCAAGTAACTTCAACAAAAGTATATTTACAATTTGTGACTATAGAAAAAACGACAAATGTCCACCTTGGACAATTCAATCTAGTAAAATGCTTCACGATAATAAAAAGAAAACAATTTATTACGATAACGCTGTTATAAAAGTTTACGATATTCCAATATTTTACTTTCCTAAACTTGCTCATCCGGATCCAACGGTAGATAGAAGGTCTGGATTTTTACCTCCATCACTTTATGATACAAAAAATCTTGGAGAGGGAGTTTCGCTACCATATTTTCTTGATTTAGGTAAAGATAAAAATTTAACAATTACAAGTAGACTTTACGTTTCAGAAAATCCATTAATGATGGGGGAATATCATCAAGTATTTAAGAATTCTAGTTTTCTAGCAGATTTTGGTTTTACTGAAGGTTATAAAAAAACTAGTGTAACAAAAAAATCTGGAAATAAATCTCATATTTTTACTAAATTTGTTAAAAACTTTTCAGGAAGAGATGGGTCTGATAATAGTTTAAATGTATCAGTACAAAATGTTTCTAATGATAAGTATCTCAAATTATATAAGATTAAATCTAATCTAGTTGATTATAACAAAGACACTTTAGAAAGTGCCTTAGACTTCACACATGAAACTGATGATATTTTTTTTGGAATGAACGCAAGTATATACGAGACACTAAAAGACGACTATACGGATAAGTATGAATATATTGCACCAGAAATAATATTTAACAAAAATTTATTTAATAACGATAAATTTGGAACTTTAGATCTTCAAACAAATTTAAAAACTCATAATTACGATACAAATAAACTTACAAATTTTTTTGTTAATGATTTTAATTGGAGATTTAAGGATATTTATTTTAATTCTGGATTAAACACCAAAATTTTAGGTAATATCAAAAATATAAATTATGAAGCAAAAAATGTAGATATTTATAAAGATGACCCAACTAGTGAAATATATGGCGCACTAGGTTTACTCACACAATTAAATTTACAAAAAAATATAGGAAAACAAAATCACTTATTAACCCCAAAGATTCTTTTAAGATTTTCACCTGGCAGCATGAGAAAAGAAACAAGTGGTTCGAGGCTTGATCCAATAAATGCTTTTAGTATGGATAGGATAGGAAACATAAATAATTTCGAAACAGGAGCAAGTACCACATTAGGTTTTGATTATAATATTAAGGATAGCTTTAAAGAATTTGATTTTTCAATAGCACAGATAGTAAATCAAAAGGAAAACAGTAAAATGGCTAGTAAAACTAGTCTAGACGAAAAACTATCAGATCTAGTAGGTTCTACGAGCTACAAATTAAATGATAAATTTAGCTTAAATTATAATTTTGCCTTAGATCAGAACTATAGTGATATTAATTATAATGAAATCGGTACTAAAATGAATTTTGGAATTATGGATATAAATTTTAATTATCTACAAGAGAAAAAACACATAGGTGATCAAGATTATTTCACTACAGAGCTTAATTTAAAAAATAAAGATAAAGGTTTATTGTCTTTCGAAACAAAAAGAAATCTTATTACCAATTCATCAGAGTTTTATAATCTTAGTTATGAATATATAAATGATTGCTTGAGAGCTGGTTTAGTCTATAGAAGAGAATTTTATAACGATTCAGAACTAGAACCTGAAAACTCATTAATGTTTAAAATTACTTTAACTCCATTTGGTAGAATTGAATCTCCAACATTTAGTAAATGAGAAATCTATTAGTTCTTCTATTTATTTTATTCACTGTCAATAACTCAATATATTGTTATGCAAAGATACAAAATAAAATAGTTCTTAAAGTTGAAAATCAAATAATTACTGATTACGAAATAAAGAACAAAATTTTATCTTCCTTAATCTTAGCAAACATAGAGATTAATCAAGAAAATATAAATAAGTTTAAAAGAAGAGCTGTAGACTCACTTATTACTTTCAAACTAATGAAGATAGAATTAGATAAAGTAAACATAAAAAGTAATAGTAAAAAAGTTAATGACTATTTAAACTCAATATCATCTAATAATGTCTCTCAATTAAAAAATAAATTTAATCAAAACAACCTAGATTTTGAAATATTTCTTAAAGAGGTTGAAACACAATTAAAATGGCAAGAGTTTATATATAAACTCTATTCGAAAAAAATTGAAATAGATGAAAATTCAATAGATCAAGAATTACAAACTATTGTTGAGAATAATTCCAAAATTAAAGAATTTAGAATTTCTGAAATAGAGATCTTAAATGATGACAAAAAATTAGAAAGAGAAAGAATTCAAACGATTCAGAATCAAATTAATAATGAGGGCTTCGAAAAAGCAGCTATAAAGTATAGTATTTCCTCCTCTTCGAATAATAAAGGGGATCTCGGATGGATTAATTCAGAGTCTTTATCTGGAAATATTTCAAAAATCGTAAATAAACTGCAAGTTGGAGAAATTTCTAAGCCAATAAGAAGACAAAATAGTATAATTTTTTTAAAGCTTACAGACTTAAGATCTTCTAAAACCAAAGATATTAATTTATCTGAGCTTAAAAATAATTTGGTCAATCAGAAAAAAAATGAATTATATAACTTATATTCTCGAAGCCATTTATCTAAGCTTAAAAATAACAGCATGATTGAATATAAATGAAAAATAAAATTATTATCGTAAGTGGAGACCCTAATAGTATTAATTCTGAAATTATATTTAAAAGTTGGAATAAACTTAATAGTTCTCTTAAAAAAAGAATTTACATTATTTCAAATTATAATTTATTGAAAAAACAGCAAAAAAAAATGAAAAAAAAAATTAAGATTATCAAAGTGAATAACATTAATGAAGGGGTAAGCTCAAAATATTTTAAAATTTTAAATATAGACCTTAAGTTTTCAGACCCATTTAATGTTAAAGCAAAAGAGGCATCAAAATTTGTTATTTCGTCTTTAAATACTGCTCATAGTTTAGCCCAAAATAAGAGGGTAAGTGGAATAATAAATTGTGCGATCAATAAAACCCTTTTAAAAAAACAAAAAATTGGGGTTACTGAGTACCTCGCATCAAGATCCGATATTAAAAAAAACTCTGAGGTAATGTTAATACATAGTAAAGATCTTTCTGTAAGTCCATTAACTACCCACATAGATATAAATCAAGTCTCAAAAAAAATTAATAAAAGATTAATAATAACAAAGGTTAAAACTTTAAATAATGGTTTTAAGAAGCTTTTTAATAGAAAACCTAAAATAGGAGTACTTGGACTCAATCCTCACAATGCAGAATTGAGAAAAAAATCAGAAGAGATCAAGATTATAATTCCAGCCATAAATAAGCTAAAAAATTTAGGCATAAATGTCTCCGGTCCACTAGTTTCTGATACTGTATTTATAAATAATTACAAAAAATTTGATGTAATTATTGGAATGTATCATGATCAAGTTCTTGCTCCTTTTAAAGCATTAAAGAAATTTGAAGCAATAAATGTTACCTTAGGACTTAGATACTTAAGAGTTTCGCCAGATCATGGAATAGCAGCAGAGTTAATTGGGAAAAATAAAGCAGATCCGACTAGTTTATTAAAATGCATTGAATTTATGAACATTAACAAAAAATGATAAATGCAAAAAAATCCTTAGGACAGAACTTTCTAATTGATAAAAACGTAGTAAAAAAAATTGTGAGTTTAACAAAAATTAAAAATAGAGATATTGTAGAAATAGGTCCAGGCAAAGAAGCTTTAACAAATGAAATTTTAAATCGTGAACCTCGGTCATTATCATTAATTGAAAAAGATTTTAAATTAGCGAATATTTTAAAAAATAAATATTCCTCAAGTAAAAATATTAAAATTTATAATTCAGATATTTTAGATTTTAAAATTGAAAAAATTTTAAATAAAAACTGTGTGATTTTTGGAAATTTACCTTACAATATATCATCTCAAATATTAGTTAAATTTATTAAGATTAAAACATGGCCACCTAAATTTGAGGATTTAATTTTTATGTTTCAAAAAGAATTAGCAGAAAAAATATTGGGACAATTCAAAACAAAAAATTATGGTAGACTATCAATTTTAACTAATTTTAAACTATTCTTAAAAAAGAGGTTTCCTGTATCTCCAAACTGTTTTTACCCAAAACCAAAAGTGAATTCAATGGTTATTCATTTTCAACCAAAAAAAAAGTTAGCCTTCAATATAAAGGATATAAGTTTACTGGAAAATATTACGAATAAATTATTCTCTAATAAAAGAAAAATGATTAATAAAAATATAAAAAAAATATTAGACTTAAGAGATATCAAAAAAATTCAAGATTTAAACTTAAAATTAAGGCCGTCTGATTTAGAACCAGAAATTTACTATAAAATTTCAGAATTACTCAGCAAAAAATAGACTTTTATCCTTATTTTTTAAAATTATATTCTCTATTTGTTTAAAACACACATCTAAATTTTCATTTATGATTATATAGTCATAATCGCTCCAATGAGTAATATCTTCATCAAATGAATTGAATCTCTTTTTAATTTCGTCTTGAGAATTTTGATTTCTTTTAACCAACCTTTTTTTTAATTCTTCTTTATCTTTTGTGATTAAAAAAATTTTAATAAGATTTAGATTCTTAAATTTTGATAATTGTTTTGTTCCTTGCCAATCTATATCAAAAAGAATGTCATTATTTAATAAAGTCTCATCAACATTTTTTTTTAATGTGCCGTAATAATTTTCAAAAATTTTAGCATATTCATAAAATTGATTTGTTTTAATGAGCTCCTCAAATTTTTCCTTAGATACAAAATGATAATCCACACCATCGACCTCGTTAGATCTTGGCAATCTTGTTGTATGTGAAACTGAAATTTTAAAATTTTGGTGTTTTTGCTGAATTTTTTTAGTTAAGGTAGTTTTACCTACACCCGATGGAGATGATAAAATGACCATGATATTTTTTTTATCATGACTCATAGAGAATTGAGAAATAGTTTAATTAGATTTACTCTCAATAAATTTAATTGCATCACCAACGGTCAAAATTTTTTCAGCTTCACTGTCAGATATTTCTGAACCAAATTCTTCCTCGAATGCCATTACTAACTCTACTGTATCTAAACTGTCAGCCCCAAGGTCATCTATAAAGCTTGCCTCTTCTGTAACTTTTTCTTCTTCTATACCTAAATGATCTGCAACTATTTTCTTTATTTTACTTTTTATATCGTCAGACATGAATTCCTTTCGTATTTTTATATTTTCTTATTAGATTATTAAATAGAATTGTCAAGCCATATACATTCCACCATTAACATGAACTGTTTCACCGTTTATGTAATTCGCCATATCAGACGCTAAAAATGCAACACAATTAGAAACATCCTCACCAGTTCCAAGGTTACCTGAGGGAATTTTGTTTATTAAATTTTTTTTAAACTCTTCATTAATTTTATCAGTCATCTCGGTTTTTATAAATCCAGGAGAAACGCAGTTAATGTTTATATTTTTTCTTGCATACTCTATGGCTAGACTTTTTGAAAAAGCCACTATCCCTGCTTTTGAAGCAGAATAGTTGGCCTGTCCAAGGTTACCTGTATGACCGACAATAGAAGTTATATTTATAATTTTACCTTTTTTTTGTTTAAGCATTTTTTTTATTGCAAATTTACACATTAAAAAAGTCGATGTTAAATTTATATCTAGAACTTTTTTCCAATTTTCTTCAGACAATCTTATAGATAAATTATCTAAAGTTATACCAGCATTGTTTATAAGAATATCTATTCCTCCCAATTTTTTTTCTACAATATCAATGAACTGCTCAATCTTTTTATGCTCATCTAATTTAAATTTTTCTATGTTGATTTTAGAGAAATTTTTTTTTAGAAAACTAAGTTTTTCGTCATTTGTCCCTGTCGCTACAATATTTGTATTAAGCTCATCAAACTTCTTTACAAGAAAATTTCCGATACCTCCTGTAGCTCCTGTAATTAAAACTTTTTTATCTTTTAAATTTATCATTTAAATCTTTAATATCAGCAATTGTATTAATTGAAAAGCAATTTACATTTTTTATCGTTCTTTTAACCATACCAGTTAAAACTTTTCCAGGTCCAATTTCTACAAAATTAGAAACACTATTGTTCGACATTTTCAGTAAAGATTCTCTCCATTTAACTGAAGAAAAGATTTGATCAATTAATAATTTTTTAATATTTTCTGGATTGTTCTCAGCTTGAGCAGTAACATTGCTTATAATTTCAAAATTCGGTTTAGAAAAATTTATGTCTTTTATTTTATTTTTCATTACTTCAGCTGCAGGTTTCATAAGAGAACAATGAAAAGGTGCGCTCACTTTAAGAGGTATTGCTTTAATCTTTTTTTCTTTTAGATTAGTTTGAAAAAATTCCACACTCTTCGAGTCACCGCTAATAATAACTTGGCCTTCCGCATTATCATTAGCTATTTGACAGATTCCAGTTTTAAAATCTAAAGAATTTAAAAGACTTTTGATTTCGTTTATTTTTGTTCCAAGTACAGCTAGCATCTTTCCTTGACCCACTGGCACAGCTTGTTGCATTGCTCTTCCTCTCTCGTATAATAAATATAAAGCATCTTCAAATTTTAATGCTTCAGCACAAACGAGCGCGCTATATTCTCCTAAAGAGTGACCTGCAAAATATTTAAAATTATCAAAATTAAATTTGAACTCGTCTTTCAAAACTCTAAATATTGAGTAACTTACTGTTAAAATTGCTGGTTGTGTATTTTGAGTTAATTGTAATTTTTCTTCTGGGCCTTTTAAGATAAGATTAGTGAGTGGAAAATTTAGTTTTTTATCTGCTGTTGTAAAAATTTCCTTAACAATCTCAAATTCATTGTAAAGTTCTGACCCCATGCCAACTACTTGTGAACCTTGACCAGGAAATAATAAAGCATTCATTTTATTTAAGTTTATTCAATAATTATTTGTATTGCTATAATTTTAAAGTGTAGTATAACCCAGCTTTTAATTATATTTAAATATACTTTATTAACACTACTATTATGGGATATTACGAGAACACTATTGTAGCTAAACAAGATCTGGCTGAGAAAGAATTAAAAACTATAAAAGATAAATATAACGACGTCATAAATAAGTCTAAGGGTAAGGTCATTAAAGTGGAAGAATGGGGCTTATTAAACTTAGCTAATAAGATAAAAAATTACAATAAAGGATTTTACATACATTATAAATTTGAGGGAAATAAAGAAACTTTAGACGAAATAGAAAAAAAAATTAAACTTGATGGATCTATTATTCGCTTTCTGACTGTAAAATATAAAAAATTGGATACTAAAAGTGAATATTTTAAAAAAGAAAAATAATTAAAATGAAAAGATCAAACAAAAAGTTCCAAAAAAGAAAAAGCACAAACTCTTTAAATAAACTTAGTTTATTTCAAAAGCCAGAGGGTAAGTTTTCAAAAAAATGTCCTTTATCGATTAAAAATGCTCCAATTATTGATTATAAAAATGTTAATCTTTTAAAAAAATATATTTCAGATAATGGAAAGATAATTTCTTCAAAAATAACATCTGTATCTTTTAGTAAACAAAAAAAACTTACAAAAGAAATCAAAAAAGCAAAAATTTTAGGACTTGTTTAAAATGGATATAATACTACTAGAAAATATTATTAATTTGGGAAAAATTGGAGACAAAGTTCAAGTCAAAAATGGGTATGGACGTAATTTTCTTTTAAAACAAGGAAAGGCTTTAAGATATAACAAAGAAAATTTAGAATTTGTTAATAAGAAAAAAGTTGAATTAAATAAGAAAAACTTAGAAGTTAAAAATAAATATATAGAGATAGCAAAACTAGTAAATAATAAAACTTTTATATTTAATAAAGAAAGCAAAGAAAACGGTGACCTTTATGGTTCAATTAAGCCAAAGGAGATTACTAATATTATAAAGGAAAAAGTTAACGCAGAAGTTAGTCCCTCTCAGATAATCTTAAAAGATGAATTGAATAAAATTGGTTTATTTAAAGTTGATATTAACTTCCATTCTGAAGTAAAAGCAAGTATCTCTATTAAGATCGATAAAATTCAATCAAAATAACTTTTCCACAGACTAAAAAAAAGGTGTGTAACTTTTTTCTTTCAAATATTTAATGTCCATCTAATATCTACTAGTGGAAGAAATTAAAACCCTTCAAAATAAGTTAGAAAATAAACAGCCCTCAAACTTAGAGGCTGAACAAGCATTGCTTGGATCTATAATGGTAAACAACGATATAATCGATGAAATTTCAAGTATAATAAATTCATCAACTTTTTATGACCCAGCTCATATAAAAATTTATGAGGTTATTGAAAGCCTTAACAATAAAGGAATGATTGCAAACCCAATTACTTTAAAAAACTTCTTTGAAAAAGATAATATGTTAAGTGAAGTTGGTGGAACCGAGTATCTAGTAAAGCTTACAAGATTTTCGGGCTCTGCTAAACAAGCTGTGGATTATGCAAAAATTATTCACGAAATGTATTTAAGAAGAGAACTTGTTTTAATTTCTGATCAATTATCAACCGATACTCTTAACGCCTCTAGTCAAGAACAAAATGCAGAAAAAATAATAGAGAGCACTGAGAAATCTCTTTTTGATTTAGCTGAAAGAGGAAGTTTTTCTCAATCTTTTTTAAAATTTAATCAAGCTTTAGATCAAACTATCGAAATGGCTACTTTAGCCATGCAAAATGATCAAGGTATTGTCGGGGTGCCGACTGGATTGACTGCACTTGACGAAAAATTAGGCGGATTACATAAATCTGATCTTGTAATTTTAGCTGGTAGACCCTCTATGGGTAAAACTGCTTTAGCCACAAACATTGCTTACAATGCAGCTCAACATATTTTGAAGCGGCAAGAAAAATCATCAGTGGCTTTTTTTTCTTTAGAAATGTCTTCCGAGCAGTTATCTACAAGAATTTTATCAGAACAGGCTAGAATCAAATCTGATGATATAAGGAGAGGAAAAGTTACAGAAGATGAAATAAATAGGTACATAGAAACATCTCGAAATATTTACAATCTACCATTATACATTGATGAAACACCTGCAATCACGATAGCAACGTTGAGTAATAGAGCAAGAAGAATTAAAAGATTGTTTGGATTAAATCTTATTGTAGTCGACTATATACAACTAATGAGATCAAATTTAAGTAAAAATGAGGGCAGAGTCCAAGAAATCTCAGAAATCACTCAAGGTTTAAAAGCACTTGCTAAAGAGCTTTCTGTTCCAGTTCTGGCTTTGTCTCAACTATCTAGAGCAGTTGAAACAAGAGATGATAAACAACCTCAATTATCAGACCTAAGAGAGTCTGGCTCAATTGAACAGGACGCAGATGTAGTAATGTTCGTTTATAGAGAAGCTTATTACTTAGAGAGAAAACAACCTAAATTAGGTTCTATTGAACATGCGGAGTGGCAATCTAAAATGAATGATGTCAATGGATTAGCTGATATAATTTTAGGCAAACAAAGGCATGGACCAACTGGTACAATAAAAGTTGAATTTGAGGGAATTTACACAAAATTCAAAGATTTAACCAAAAATTAGACCCAATTTTTTCTTTTGTTATAAATAAATTAAGATATATCTGAAATATCTCAATGTTGTCTTATATTTATAAAAAATTAGTAAT
>MDTD01097974.1_pt1 | contig 16150 bp, 17 predicted proteins | sample 811221 | NCBI WGS metagenome assembly MDTD01 (sample SAMN05326646, study PRJNA326480) | marine metagenome | isolation source: seawater | place: Pacific Ocean: South West | collected 2011 | reverse complement strand
TTCACACTAAAAATACAAAGTACGGTTATGAAAAAATTAAAATGTCAAATAAAGTTTTTCTATGTACTCAATCTGACGGCATATATTCTATAATAAAAAATACAAAATTAAGAAATAACTGGATGCCTGTAGAACAAATGAAAATATGGAGCAAAAATACGTTTTACTCAGGATTTGGCTTTCAACTTCATTTTGACAAGAATGTGGACTTTAAAAACGAATGGTGTTGGAGTTGTAATGGTGATTGGACTGTAATAATATTACCAGTTAGTAATTGGTTAAAAAAATATTCAAATGATCCAGATATTAAAACTGTTTGGTCTTGTTGTATTGTAGATATGGATTCTAAAAGTAAAAGAATAAATAAAACAGCAAATGAATGTAATGTTAATGAAGTATTAGAAGAATGTCTATATCAAATAAAAACATCATATGAAATACCAGAACCAAAGGTTATTACAACTAGTAAAGGACTAAAAAAAATAAATAACAAATGGAAATCTAAAAATACCGGATATACCAAAAATATTTATAATGATTTAAATATGAAAGGCAAAGAAGATAATCTCTATGCTTTAGGTTGCTTTACAAAAATGAAAAAAAATCATATTGCTTATATGGTTGGTGCTATAGATGCTGTTGCTGAATATCTTAAAAAGCATGAAAACTTAAATAATAATATATTTTGATTTATATAATGAAATATTCATTCGGGGTTCCCAGTATAGCTATTTGGAGTATACATATTTTAACTGGTCTTTACTTTTTATGGTTAGGATACCAACTTACTAAAATTCCTAGTTTAAAACCACACGGATTGTTATTATTGGTTTTAGGAGCGTTAATGATGGCATATCACGCACATTTGTGGTATTTTCATAAGAAAAAAGAAAAAAGAATAAATGCATAATTATTTACTTATGATAATAATATTATAAATAAATGGAAAAAAACTAGATAAACTAGACAATCATATGGAAGCAATCAAACATTTACTGACAACTATTATATGACTTCAAACAAAGCACTAGTATACCGGTAAACATTATGAGAGAACTGATGGCAATCAAAATATAAACCGCGATCAAGAGAATACCTAGAACAATGCGAAGAACAACTATTTGTGGTGAATTTGCACCTATAAAGGTTTCTGTATGTGCAAAACCCACAAAATATGCTCCCATACATCCCAAGATAAACAGAAATGACGTTTTCAATAATCTATAGATAAAGTCATTGACTGCTGACTCTGTGATAAATACGCGTATCGGTTCATCGCGTGCATCCAGAACTCCTTGTTCTATATCAATCTCTTCATACCATGTCATATTGCGAGGACTGTATTTGCAGATTGGACATCTGCCTTGAAAACTTGATTTCTCATATTTCTCCAGACAATCTCTACACATTTCAACTTGTCTACATCTTACGCATTTATATGTGGTGATATCTGGATTTTTGTCCTGTCTCAAACAAATAGCACACGGTGGTCGGTTTTGCATAAGAATTGAAGTCATGACTTTGTAACATAAATATAAGTAACTGATTAGTTCAATTTTATGCTTAATTACTTATGACTAACGTCTTTTACTTTTCCTGCCCTTACCTTTCCTTTTGTGCTTCCTAGTTTTCTTTCTTTTTGAACCGCCGTCTTGCTGGGGTGATAATGGTTGTTCATACTGTTTAACAAATAAATCTACTTCCTCGTAGTTACTATCAAACCATTCGGGACTCTGATTCACATAAACCCGAGCTAGCTCCTTTATTTCAGGATCAAGTCCTACCCTTACAATCATCTCACGGAGCTGAGGGGCATAATACCCTTTTGGGCCGTCTGGGCTTTCAGTCCCATCTGGAACCCCATCGTCCATGCTACCTGAGTCGTCATCGTCCTCGCCCATTTGGGGGACGAAGTCATCTTCTGGGACGCGGCCTCCCTTTTTATGCCTTCTCTTTTTATGTCCTCTCTTTTTTGTTTTCTTGCTTTTCTTTGCCTTTTTGTGCTTGCGCGCGCCCCTTTTCTTAGTGCGTCGGCCACCAACAGATGAAGTATCAGATGAAGCGTCTTCAAGTGGCCTTCTGTTTCTCTCTATAAACTCGTTTACTGTCTTTACCTTATCTTGGTAGTCTTCATCGTCACTCCATTTGTCTAGAGGTTGTCCCGTTCTTCCCTGTGGCGGGAGTAGATTTCGCCTACGTTCCATCTTTTTTTGTGCCTCACTATGAGCAGTTTTTAGCTCATTGATCAGTCGCTCTCCTTTTTTGATTTCGTCAGCGTCTGCATTGTTATCCCTCATTGTTCTCACTGTGGCATTAAGTCTACCTACAAGTTGATACCGTGGACTATCCATTATACAAACTCGTTAGATAAAATTATCATAAATTAATGTTTTCTTGTTTTTCCTTTCTTAGACCTTTTTTTATGCTTTCTGGTCTTTTTTGTTCTTTTCCTATTTTTCTTAGTTTTCTTACGCATTTTATGTTTCTTGCTGCCGCCATATAGAGGAGTTCCTGAAGACTCAACTGCCCTTTCACTGCCTAAGAAATCTAATTGACGTGCTGGTCCTGAAGGTCTAGAACTGCTAGAACTGCTAGAACTGCTAGAACTACTAGAACTGCTAGAACTGCTAGGGCTTCGTCGAAGATCAGAAACACGCAGACTTGGACCAGGTGAAAAAGAAGACGAGCTATCATCATCATCGTCCAAGTGAGGCCTGTAAGGCCTCGTCACTTCATCAATCGTTTTTAGTTTAGCTTCATAATCTTCATCTTCCCCCCAATTACGTGCATCTCTTCTTTTAGCTATCTCTTTTGCCTTTTCTAACTCTCCATAAAGTTCATGAAGTCTCCTCATTTCACTTTCAATATCGCGTGGATCTTCTTGTGATAATTTAAATATTGCGTCACCCAAAATGCCTCTTGCTCGCCAGTGCCTATCATTCCAGTTCATCTATATATATTATAATGATAAATAATTGAATTAAAATCAAGTTGCTTATTATTATTAAATGACGTTCTTTATTAATTGGTTTAAATTTCCAACGCAATATCAACTTTATCTTCACAGATGGGGAAGTGTTAATAAAAGCTGTGCTGAAAAAATGAAACTATGTGCGTCGCTAAACTGGGCAGATTACAGTACCGATGCTCTGATCCGCCCTAATACTGATGGTATTGATAAGGATGGTAATAAGAGTGTCATGACTGTTGAAGAACATGTCTTGTTCGCAGAGACATATAAGTAATCCCTTTATCTAGTGAGCTTTACAACTCTTATACCGTTATTCTTTGTCCTCACGCTAATGTGATTGTATTTATTAAATATACCTGTCTTGTTTTCAATGGATGCCTTGTGAACAGAGCCTTTCTTATATTGGAAACGATCGTCATTCAAAAAATAGGTTACGTTATACTTTACCGTATTTTTGTTATTAAGAACAATATTATTTGTTAAGAGTCTTAGTTTGTCAGTCTTCGGCATCATATCGCACTTATCATCAAAGTCTTTATATGTGAACATTATAATACCGACAGACTTGGCAGTTTCATTTATGATTTTGTTGTCTGGTGTATTTTTTGGATAAATCTTAACCATGGAAGCCTTCTTACTGATATTACATCGTGTGTCCAGAGAATAAAAATATTTATACTCACCTTCACCGTATTTCTTAGCTTTTCTGCTGACCGCATGTTTGCTTTTTTTACGTGGACCAACTCTACGTGTCTTCATATATATATCACCAATATTACTTTTTACAGTTCAACTCTGGATACTTTTCATAAAGTTTGAATATAGCCAATTCCTTTTTTTTGGCTTCAATCATAATATCAATGTCCACTGCATACAGATCAGGTATATTCAAGAGATAATCTGGAATGGTTTCAATATAGTCGGAATGATGTCCGCATCGTCCACTACCCTGCTCGGAGACATGAAACTTTGGCTTAATGCCTCGTTTATGCCAGCTTTGTAGGATATACCCAATATAATAATCAGGACTTTCAAATTTCTCTCCTGGGTGCAAAGCCTTGTAACAGTCGTAATGATGAGTATCAAAGACAATTGGAACACCAACCTCATTGCTTATCAAAATACAATCTTTAATAGAGAAGCATCGCTCGCAGTTTTCTAGAACAAGGCGCCTCCTAATTTTCTCAGGAAGTTTCAAATAGTTTTCACACCATCTTTTCCTAGTTGCAGGTTTATCTCCATACACTCCGCCCCCGTGTATCACCATCACTGAATCAGGGCCCATACCCATAAGATCAAGCACGTCGGCATGATAACCTAAGTCATCAATAGTCTTTTGCAAAACCTTTTCATTGGGTGTCCCGATAACATTATATTGACCAGGATGAAATGTAAGCCGCTGGTTGTAATTACGAGCAAGCTGGCCGGCTTTCATTAGCAGATCCTTTGCAAACTCGTAGTCATAATCTTCAATCTCAGGATTAGTTTTGTGCGGAAATAGTTCACTTGAAAGTCTGAATACTTTTATACCATTTCTCTCGTTCCATTCAATCATTTGGATCAAGTCTTCCAAATTTTCAGTTATCTTTTCTTTTAAGATGTCAATACCTTGTTCTTTTATAGTTCGCATAATCATTTTTCTGGACATAAATATAGACGGCTTTTGCGCTCGTAGAGTCATATTAAGGCAGCATAAGCCCAATTGAATTGGTTTGTTTTCTGAAGATTGTTGCATGATAGTATATTTTTAATTCATATTAAGTTTTTCAATTTTATTATAAATTAAATAAGGCAATAATATAAATGAAAACAAAACATAGAAGATCTTGTAGTAAAAAAGGATGCAATACTCGTAAACACAAAAAAGGAAGAAGGGCAATCGCCATATTAGATAACAAGGACATCAAAGGAAAGATCAAATTTGCTGAGGCGACAAACTCAAGAGGAGAGAAAGGTGTCAGAATAATATATGATATAAAAGGCCTTAAGACTGGAGACCATGGTTTTCATATTCACGAATATGGAGACTTGAGTGATGGGTGTAGCAGTGCGTGTGCTCACTTTAACCCTTATAATAAGAACCACGGTGGATTAGACACAGAAGAGAGTCATTTAGGAGACCTAGGAAATGTGCGTTCAAAGAATCGGGTAGCTAAAGGGTCAAAGTTCAAGAAAGGCCTCAGTCTTGGACACAACAAAGCATCTGCTATTGGACGCATGATAATAGTTCATAGTGGTAAAGACGACCTCGGCAAAGGAGGAAACCCTGAGTCTTTAAAGACTGGTAACGCAGGATCACGTATTGCATGTGCAGTAATCGGTCTTACAAATTAAAACGCTTTTCTCTCTGTGACATAGTTTCCTAGGATCAATGAATGAATATCATGAGTTCCTTCATATGTATTGACAGTTTCAAGATTCACCATATGACGGAATATATTGTACTCTTCGGTTATACCGTTTCCTCCTAGCATATCTCTTGCTTCTCGTGCAATATTAAGACTTTTACTGCAATTATTTCGTTTAATCAAAGATATCATTTCAGGAATAAAGACACCATCATCCATGTTATCAGCAACGGTTAGAGCAGCTGACAATCCAAGATTATACTCAGTTGTCATATTAGCTAACTTGCTCTGGAACAATTGTTTCTCAGCAAGCAAGCTCCCAAATAGGTTTCTGTTAAGTCCATAGTCTATTGTTTGTTGTATACAGTATTCTGCTGCACCTAGAACACCAAAACTGATGCCAAACCTGGCATTATTCAGACACGACAGAGGTCCTCTCATTCCTGATACATCAAGCTTGTTTTCCTTTGGAACTTTTACGTCTGTTAGATGTATCATCCCAGTGATTGACGACTTAAGCGACATCTTATTTTTAATCTCAGGCGTTGATATCCCTTCCATTGAGCGATCAAGAACAAAACCACTAACCTTACCATCTTCCTTCGCCCATATTATAAAAACGTCTGCTAGTGGGGAACTTGTTATCCAGGTCTTGCTACCATTGAGTATGTAGTGGTTGCCATCTAGTCTGGCATTAGTTTTCATAGCTGACGCATCAGATCCGGAATCAGGTTCTGTTAAACCGAAGCACCCAATAGTTTTGCCAATTGATAAATCTGGGACATACTTTTCAAATAACCTATCTCCTCCATACTGATGAATAGGTTTCATTACTAATGATGACTGAACACTTAACATTGACCTAAATCCACTGTCTACCGCCTCTATCTCCTTAGCAATTAATCCATACATCTTGTTCGTTAGACCTGCCGTATAATCAGATGTGATCGTTGAACCAAAAATACCTATATCCCCAAACTCTTGATAAATCTTCCTTATGTTGTCAGTTGTGACAGGCCTTGTCAAATACTCACTTAGATGATGCTTTGAAAAGTTTTTTACTGAATGCAAAACAATATTCTCAGTTGTAGTTAGATTTAATCTCTTAACTAAGATATTTATACGTTCCATATTTATTACTAATTATTTTTATCCAAGAACTTGCTAAATTTGGTTATGAACGGTCCAATTAGAAATGAGTTAATAATTTTAAAAAATAATATAAAAAGCCTACTGGTTATTATGTATGCGAAAATATATAGTAGACATTAAAAAGGTAGATAATGGTATCAAATCTGGAGTGTTTGGAACCGCCAGTATTAATGGTAATGGACTACCCCAGTCGTTATACATAATGGAGTCGGAAAGGAATCATCTAGTTCAGATTCTTTTTATTCTCAGAGAACGCTTTTGGACAGAGAATGAATGGGGTGTTTTCACCGAACACGACATCAAAACATGGATCTTCAATGACTTGAATATTTATATTGAAAATAAGGAGCTTTTCGGCTTTGAGTTTGCTAAGCAGTTTATGAAATGGATAAAGATGTTTCTTGAGATGTACTGTATGTCATATGAATAATACTTAGGCATTTTGACTTAAATATAATAAAGACTATATTTAAGTATTACCAATGTTGATGATACGAGATATTGTTACCGACCAACCTATAAAGATAGCAAGCTCTAATACAAAAAAAATTATTGGAATACAATTGCTTGTGTTTTTCCTTTCTAAGAAACATAATATTAGAAAACTTATGCTTCGTATATTAGAATGGGGCGGAGCCTCGCTTCTAGTGCAGTTCTGGGCAAGGAACTACATAAAAACACCAGAGGTCAGGCATATCGTTATGCCTGCTGCGCGTGCAGGAGTTATCTCTACTTTATTGGGCAGAAATATACAAATATGGATAATTTGCGATGCAATTGCAAAAAACATGTTTCACTATTTAAGACTCTTTAATATACCAGGACCTAATATTATTCTCTGTTCGTTAGCTAGTTCAGAGATAATTACAAATTGGTTGTTGTATAGCGACCGTCTCCTGCCATCATATAAAACGTTCTTAGATTTCCAAGGAATGAGTGATTATTCTGGAATGGAGAACAACAAACAGTTACAAAAACGCTTTTACAATGAAAATACAGAATATAAGACGACAAAAGAAGTAATTAATAGAATCATGCCTAACGGTAGTCTAAGATGGATTATGTATCACTACTTCTATAAAAGCGTTCCATTCTATTTTTCATTGCATACTCTTCAAAGTGCATTTGCAATGAAACTTAATCCTAGTGTGTTTGCAAGGAATCTTGCTTCCTCGTCTTCATTTTTAACAGCATTTTGCTATATAGCATACAAGCAAGGAGAGTTCACAATAGATCGTTCTGAGTATTTCTTGCGTGGAGGATTACTTCTACCAGGTATCGCATTGATGTTAGAAAGAAATTCTCTAGCAAGACGATCAATCAGTCATTATTGTATGTGCATGGCGATATATTCCTATTTAAAAGACGACAAAATGTTGGGATTTTACAACTATCTGATTGGCACTCTTACAGACTACAACCAACTGAGAACCCTAATAAACATGGTCTAACTAGTTATGCAATATTTTGAACCCACAACCTGTTCTTTTGAAACAAACGATGTTATTCACGCCATTGATTGTTTTTCTACATTTGTAACACTTGCCATTCATGTTTTGATATCCTCTTCCGAAGTTTCGCATTCTAAGAGAACATTCAAGGCATACTTGTCCAAAACAATAATCGCATATAGTATTTTTACATGGAGAAAACTGACTAGGAAGGCATGTATCGCAGCTTGCACACGTGTTGATGTCAACTATTTCCTTGAGAGAATGAAGGTATACATGTCTATAGATCTGCTCTAAAATTTCTTCAGGAAGATCATTAAGCTTCATATGATAATAGTATGAAGTATCCTTAAACTCTTACCAAGAAATCAGAATTAACAATTACTAAATGTCTTGTTATCTAACAATCCAAGGTAATGTGCATCGTCCCAAATATTTTTATACTCATTCACCCACGATTCAACAGAGAGATTCTGCTCTTTAATAAAACTATAATCAACTACATTTGTTATTTGGGTTTTTATAGAAGTTCCAAGTTTGTTATAATATATTCTTTTGTATCTATCGTTATGTCGTGTCATATGCATAACATGCTTCTCAGAAAACAGACCATAGCAAGCATTTTCAGGTGTATCAGGTGAACACTCGCTAGATGTTGTATCACTACTTGGACTCCTGTTATAAAAAGGGAACTTGGGTGCGGGTGGAGTCTTGAAATCGTCTGTATCTGATGAGTCCGAATTAATTACCAGAGAAGAAGGCCTTCTGGTGGCCACATTTATACGTGTAGTCATAGCTATATTAAAAATAAATAATAATTTTTAATATATTTCAATATATATTACCCTAGATCAAACCAAATGCAGGTATCACACCAAAGACGATATTTCTGGTAGAACTCAACGTTATTTGAACGATCATTAGACTTCTTAACACAAACTTCGCACAAGAAATGTCCATTGGCACATCTACACATTTGTAGATTCATAACTGAGTGGCAGTCAGCACACCTACGTTCGATCTTGGGAGCCTTCTTGCTGTCACGTCTGTCCATATTTGTTGCAATTGTAATAATCTTTATACTTAATTCAATTTTATAAAGATTATAAGTATTTGAAGACAGACTTCATGTAAAAATGTCGGTCCATGTTGGGATTGAACCAACGACCTTGCGGTTAACAGCCGCACGCTCTAACCAACTGAGCTAATAGACCGTTTATACTCCGCTTTGATAGTGCAGAGTCTTCTATGACCTGTATTATACACAGCTAATTCACAGAACCTTGTATACGGATTATCGGTTAAAATGACTTGCCTCATCATGCTGCTCCATTTGCAACCTAGCGCGATGCGCAATTCTTCACTTTGATATACCTACCACTTGTTTTATTATTTATACTGCTTAAAACGCTTTTGCAGTTTTTCTCTACCCTTATCCTTATCCTTACTCTACCCTTAATCTGCTGACGACACACGTGCTCTCACCCATTTTAATGACTATACTGCAATAGCCTGTGGCTTCAAATACATCCTACGACATGACGCTCCGCATGATAGTATTTTTACCCTATTGTGCGATTTACATAAGGATAATCTTAATCCAAGCCCTGCTTATCACAGCCCTTGAATACAGCTAATATTATTATGATAATTTATTTGCTGTTAGTAAATCTAATACTGTCTGCGCTTTACTCCAGATGAAGCTCCCGAATTAATCTCAACACGCTCAGTTAAGAGAATGTGAGATCAATTCTTTGCACCTCTAATCTTTTTCACAGTTAAACAATTTCGTTTTTTCGTTGCTGTACGCAGATATCTATATTATGACCAGCCTACTTTGCTGATATATTACATATGTGACTCTTCTTTAAGTGTTTTAAACAATTAATATTACACATAGAAATCGTGATCCTAAGGCATACCCACCATAGAAGATCCGCCCTTTGATGGGGGTTTATATGGAACACTGAACATCTTGTTTGCATATTTTGAAAACATTGCTAGCCAACTTATTTTTGATGTTGCCCAGTCTGCTTTTGGTGATCCTAAATCGTAACTATTAAGATTTTCTGTTGGATCCTTGGAATCTGAGAGACTATTATCGTAATTGTTTGGACCATTCAACTTATTTAACGTCAGGCAGCAAGGTTTATATTTACTATATGCTGGGGCATCACAATTATAGGCTCCGTATTTTTTATTCTCTCCTGTCTGTGGATCTTTATATGTTACTGTCTTCATCGGTATACCTTTGAGACCTTGCACGTAATTCTGATTTTGTGGACCCATGCAGCCTTGTGGTAGATTAGACATCGGATAGAATATCTGGGGGCTTTTTGCCTTTCCTGGATCTAACGGTATTGAGTTTATTCCTACGCATGATACACCCAACTCCTTTCCTTCCTCATTTAACTGCTGACATTGCGTCTGCGCGTTGCTCTCACTGGCCGATGCGCACTGCGCGTTTGTCGTTTTTTTATCAGCTGCAGACATCTTACATTTACCAAAAACATCGCCAATATACATCTTTCTATCCTTTGGGGCTGGTTTACTGCTACCTCCTAAGAACTCTTCTTTCACATTGCTATACATTGCCCCTATATATGAGTTAAAGACTACCATCAATAAAGAACCTACTATTATCATAACTAGAATTGGTCTAGAAAAACGTCTTTTCATCTATATAATTATCAAACATAATTATCAACAAGTAAGTTTTTGATAATTATCACCAATTACTAGACCCCACCGGGATTCGAACCCGGGATAAAAGCTTCAAAGGCTTTTGTGCTAAACCGCTACACTATAGAGTCTTTTCCCAGAGCTAGGATTCGAACCTAGATCTTTCTCACTACACGAGAAGATTTTTCCAATTAAACCACCCCGGGATATCCCTCCATACTAACAATAGAATTATTCTTTATATTATTTGTTAAATTGAATTAAAAAATAAAATTAATCTCTAATACAGTCATGCCCCCAAAACGCCCGCAAAGAAAAAGACGTGCTAAACGTCTTCAAGGAGATGAAGAAGAGCTAAGGAAAATATACGTCAAATATATTGGTAATCTATGCGAAGCTAAAAATGGACGACGTGTCGCAAAATCGCCGGATGCATCTCAAGAGATCAGTCGCTGGAAAGATCAGCATAATGCCGAAGAAGGAACTAAATTTATTAGTCAGATATGGAAAGCGTGTCAAGACTATGATATTTCTGTAAAAAAAATCGCACGCATCGCTGATAGCTTTAAATTTGCATGCAACTCGCAACTGTTCATATCTAAGATTGAAAATGAACCATTGAACTTTATAAACTTCAAAACACAGTATCTCCCATTCCCATCAGTAAACAAGATCTGCAAGTCATCCAAGACTTTAACTATGGGTCATCTTAATAGGGGAAACTACACACTTGCCTGGGCACTTAGTTACTTTCATGGCGGAGACGACCCTTTTAAAGAAAGATATGGTATGTATGTCAAACTCAAGGACATAGACATTAAATGGAAAACATTTATTTCACCATCTGGCGACTGCATAGAAGAATTTAAGCCAGACATTCAACCACAACTAGGACACTATCTTCATAACTTTGATACCCAATTATTGAAAAAATTCGGGATGCAAACAGGGTTTGTTACATTGAAGGACTATGCGCAGCTTGAAAAAAAGCTTACTGGCACTTTTATGTCGCTCTTTTACGACGACTCTGAAACCACATCAGAAACAGATGAAGCCAGGATACAACAGCATATTGTTGAGTTCCAGAAAGAAGAAAACAAAACACTTACTGATAAACAAAAAGTTGCTGTAACTAAAGGTATTATGGAAAAGTTCAGCATTATTACCGGGCCTCCCGGTGCAGGAAAAACGATGATTACGCAAGCAATTGTTGGATATTATAAAGGCGCCAAAAACTTCAATATGGCACTTATGGCCCCAACCGGCTTAGCTCAGAAAAATTTGAAGCTTAAATGCAACCCTGGAGACAAGTATTCTAATGTATTCTGCGGAACTATCCACAAGTTTGTATATAATGACTTCTACAGAATGGCTCCAGGTAATGAAGAGTCACCATCTAAGTTTGATTTTGAAGAATTTGACATGTTCATTATTGATGAGGCCTCTATGATTGATATCTATCTATTTGTTAAGATTATTGATTGGTGCGATAGATTTGACTGCAAGCTCATACTTATTGGGGACAAGAATCAGTTGCCTCCTGTAGGGCACGGGAAGCCTTTTGAAACTCTCATTGAATCTTCAGTGTTTCATTGCACCACACTTACTGAGATTCAGAGATCAACCGGACTTCTAAGTGAAAACGTTATGAAAATGCAATCAAATCAAGAGCTTGATATATACAATGACTTTGATAACAAAGTTATGTGCTTTAATCATCAACATGATATGAAGCCAGAACCTCTAAGAAAGATTCTGATTGGTTATATGGAAAAATATAAGGGAAAGAAATACCATTTTGTTACACCACAAAAAGAGAAAGCAGGCGGATACGTCCAAATGAACACCATTCTTCAAGATCTTATCAATCCCAAACAAAATGCACAAGATATGTTGTCTGTTATTGAGACACGTCAATCCAATGGTATATACAACACTGCCGAAGAACGCATGGATTATCGTGAATATAGAGTCGGCGACAAAGTATGCTGCACCGAAAACGATAATGCTGCAACGGACATAGACGATGTAGAAGCTCCCCGCGTAAATGGTGATATAGGTTATATCGTTTTAGCTAATCCCGGAAAGGGGACGGTTGAGGTAAAGTATGAAGACGATCATATCATTTCATATAGCACAAAAAGCTTTATTAAAACCCACATGTTGTTCTATGCTAGTAGCATTCACAAAATGCAAGGATCTGAATGTGATGTTATCATTGTAATCATGTCAAACGAACATCAATACATGTGGGGATGGAATCCCGATAGAAAGAAACTCATATACACTGCAATTAGTCGTGGAAAACAAGTGTGTGAGATTGTAGGAAGTGATGGATGCTTTGAAACTGCGCAAACATACCAATATATTCCAAATTTAACATACTTCATGCAAAAAGATCTAGACGGAGAATGGGACTTTGTTGACGATGAATAGTTATACAATACATACTTAAATTTAATCAATTAATAATATATAGAATGAAAAACTGCAATTTTCTAATGAGACGATGGAGAACACCTTATGAATCTCATTTTGATTGGTGGAACTGGTTAGTTTGGAATCATTGGAAATACGACCACAGATACTTCTCTTACAAGAGTGCCATATACGACAAGACTAAAAAATAATAACTTGTTATTTGTATATCATGGGTAAAGATCTTGTAATTGGTTATTTAGCGGCGTTTCTTACTATGATTGCTTTTTTTCCAACTTTGTTCAGTATATACAAGCGTGGGAATGCAAAGCATATATCACTTCCTACTACCATCTTATATCTGACGAGTTTAATACTATGGGTAATTCATGGTATACGAATTGGTGATTGGCCTATTATAGTTCAATGTGCTTTCAGCGGTTTAGTTCAGTTCATTATACTGATATTAATATTATTCAAAAAATAGATAAAGAACACTTATATTTACATATACATGACCACTAGCAAATTCACTCGCATCATCAATCAGTATATGCAAATAGCACAACTTGGGCGAGAAATCATCGCCTACAAAAAAACTGGTGTAAATAAGATACCAGCGCATTTGCTGGACAAGAACAATACTTTACAATATGAACGTATTTTAAGATTCAATGAGCTCGTCAGCAAGAACGACAAAGACAGAAAAAAATATAGGAACGCAATAGACGAGTTTTGGACCGGTTATTAATCTAGGCCGATGCATATCAAAATATCCCTGTTGTGGATTTCAAACATCATATGTTTATATTCTTTTTTTAACTTTGGATCAAATATCATAATATCAGGTGTTGAGAGATTTACAAGGACCTCCTTTTGGACTCTTCCCTCAGACACTGCGTTTGCCGCTGCCTCAGCGATTTGAACGAAATCATCCATTTGCAGGTTGTCAAATGTTTCTTGGAGCGACATAGTTCTGTAAGATTATTACGGTGTATATTATAATTCAATTTTATAACTTAATTGAATTATAGTCAGATTCTACTTCTTATTGTCGCACAGATGTGGTTTGCTGAGTTATTCTTTATGATATGTTGCCTTACGTGTGCCAGTCATAACCATTGACGACTGTTTTGGCGCGGTGGTAGATACAACATCAGCACTTGTTCTTTGTCGTGCAGGAATTTCCGCTTGTTCTGATGTTAACTCTTTAGTAGGCAAAACAAATACTCCGTTCTCGTTATACCCTAGAAGAAAGTCTACTATCTTTCCATCATTGTTTAAAGATGGAAATCGTGCAATTACGTCCTTCAGATGCTGTTTGTCATTTTCTGCTGTTACAATTTTATTCGCATATTCATTTATAAGATTATCCAAACTAGCGCCGGTTTGTTTTTCTGCGTCAGATGACTCCGGTTGATCAACTTGTGTGCTAGTTGGTGTGCTAGCTTGTGGGGCAGCTTGTGGATCAGCTTGTGGATCAGCCTGTGGGGCAGTTTGTGGATCAGCTTGTGTGCCGGGCATTTTAAGCTTTTGCTTTAGAGTTTTTATCTGATCACCAAGTGCTCCGCGGCGATATGTTGTTCCGTCAGAGCCTTCAGGATTGCCTCCTTGTTGAGGAGTATCACTTTTAAGTAGATTATTTATTATCGTATGCATTATCTTTTCTGTAGGAACCAACTTCTTTAATTTTTGCATAAAAATAGTCTTTTCATTTCCTTCGCTATCAATAGACAAAACAGAATTATGTCCTTTAAGATAAGCTGTTGCCCTTATTGCATTTATTAACGCCTCATAGAACACGTCAAGATTAATTTTCGTCATTTGTTCAGATGACCGTGTGTGTGCATTTGACAGCTGTAAAAGCGACAAAAATAATCCTCCCATATAGTCTATATTACCAGAGTCATTCAATAACTTAACATCAACAAGAAGTTTTCTGTCTTGATACAAGAACAATTCTGATTTAATATCTTCATCGCCTTTAGCCGCCTTTATGCGTTTATCACCTATATCCGAAGCAACAGATACTATATTTGACATATAAGCCAATATAGCCATGTCACGTTGATTTACGAAGAAATTTTCATTATCAGAACTATTTGGACCTTTGAATGCATTCCATGCATCTTCATTTGATAAGACAAGCTTTTTATCTACAACTGTAGACATGTCAAAATTTGTATAATTTTCCAATAAAGTTTCCTCTAAAGTCTTGAAGCACTCGTTTATATATTGCTTGAATGTGTTCGACACTACATTTACATTTTCATCACGATCCATGAATACGGTTCTAAGCTTTCCAACGTCTCTGAAAAAGGTTTCAATGTCTGGAAGATGTTGATAGTCCGATAGCTGCTGAGGTATTCCTTGTTTTATAATCTCTCTTATTTTCTGTTCACTCGCTCTACCTTTACCAGTAAATAACGATGTAATCTCTCCGATATTACTGAATATAAGTTTTAAGTTTATAGAATCCAATATTTCATCAAAATCAAGACCAGATATCATTGTGGATGCGTTTTGTAACTTCAAAATAGCAGGAACGTCTGATCCGGCAACTTTAATTTGTAAGTTTATTACTTTTTCCAAGGCACCTTGCTCGTCTTGTAGCATGGCCAGTTGCTTTATATAGAAGTTATCAGTTATCAAGGCTTCTGCTTCATATCTTCTAATACTGTTAAACATGTTTCCTAACTTGTCCATAACTTCTTTATATGCGTCGCCGCCAGAACTCCACGCAGTGTAGATGGATTGTTCCAAACTTTGAAATTCTTGTTCATATGCATCATGTTTGGTGTTTGCGTTAGCACATAACTGCTTAACTGAATAATTAATTTCACCAAGTGACACTAGTAGATCTTTCATTAACGCACCTAGTGTTCTATTCATAAATTCATGTGGATCTCGTGGTGCAACCGGTGCTGGTGCTGGAGCCGCTGCTGGTGGAGTCTGTGGTTCTACATTTTCTGGTTGTGGATTTACATTTTCTGGTTGTGGAGCCGCTGCTGGTGGAGTCTGTGGTTCTACATTTTCTGGTTGTGCAGTCGCTGGTGGAGTCTGTGGTTCTACGTTTTCTGGTTGTGCAGTCGCTGGTGGAGTCTGTGGTTCTACATTTTCTGGTTGTG
>MDTD01086653.1_pt1 | contig 16152 bp, 15 predicted proteins | sample 811221 | NCBI WGS metagenome assembly MDTD01 (sample SAMN05326646, study PRJNA326480) | marine metagenome | isolation source: seawater | place: Pacific Ocean: South West | collected 2011 | reverse complement strand
TTAAAGATGTTATTGAAATTTTATGTAAGCTTATGAAAAAAAATCTAAAATCTCAACATGAAGTTTTTAACATATGTTCTAATAACCCAATCAACTTAATGAAATTTATTCACTTAATGAATGATATTGGTTGTAAAAAAACAAAAATTAAGATGATTAAGCTTCAAAAAGCAGATGTTATTAAAACACACGGGGATAACTCAAAACTATTAAGATTCATAAAAAAAAATGAATTCTATTCAGTGAAACAAGGACTTAAAAATACTTATGAATGGTTTTTAAAATATAAAAAAATTATTTAAATTTTTTTAAAATGTAGAAAACATCGTAAAAAAAATATCATTAAAACTATAAATTTGTTTTGTTTGTTATTTATTCTAATTAATGTTTCTTCAACAACGTGTTCAAAAAATGAAAGTTTTGATGAAAAACCTCCAGGTTCAAATATGCTAATTATCTCATTTTTTTTTGTTGCCATTCCTTTATATTTATTTTTTTTTATCAATCTCCAAAAAAAATCATAATCTGAAGAACATCTATATTTTAAATTATAATTACCAATTTTGTCATGAACATCTTTTTTAACAAAAAACCCTCCAGAGTGAGAGGGATAGAAATTAAAAGACCAATTCATCTTTTTTGGTTCATACTTGTAATATACTTTATTTTTTTGTACTGCTCCAAAAATAAAAGAAATTTGTTTATAAGACTCAAAATAATCATTAATAATAGATAAAGACTGTGGAGAATAATATTCATCCCCTGCATTAATTGTATTGATGTATGTTCCTTCTGCCAAAGATAAACCTTTATTAATTGCATCATAAATTCCACGGTCTATTTCACTTATTTTTTTATTAATTATTGTTTCTTTATTTATGTATTCAACTGTGCCATCCATTGAGCCCCCGTCTACCACAATTATTTCAAAACTTTTAAAATTCTGTTTTTTTATACTCTCAATTGTTTTAATTAACTTTTCTTTGTTATTGAGGACGGGTATTATAATTGAAAAATTTTTTTTAACAGATAACATAAATTTTTGATATTAAAATTTATACAATAAATAAAGTATAAATACTCAAATTAAATGAAAATTTTCTATTGGTCACCATTTATATCTCAAGTAGCTACAGTAAGAGCAGTTATTAATTCAGCAATTTCTTTAAAAAAATATTCAAAAAAAAAATTTACACCATTTATTGTTAATGTTGCTGGAGAATGGGACGAGCACTTCACTGAGCTAGAAAATCAGGATATTGAGGTTATTAATCTTACAAAATCAAAAATACTTAATAAAAAAACATTTACAGGATTTATAAAAAGTAGACTTATATATTTTTATATTTTTTTTATTTCATTTTTTCCACTTCTTATTCTTTTAAAAAAGGAAAGACCTGAATTTTTTATAATTCATTTAATTACACCCGTTCCCTTACTTGTAAATTTTTTTGTAAGGCATAAAACTAAGTTTATTTTGAGGGTGTCAGGCTTTCCTCAATTAGATAAAAACTTTCTTAGACTTTGGTTATGGAAACTAACATTAAAAAATGTAAGTTACATAACTTGTCCAACATTGCATACGTGTGACCAATTAAAAAATAGGGGGTTAACTTCAAAGGAAAAATTTCATTTATTATATGATCCAGTAATTAATATTAATTTAATAAATAAAACAAAAAAAACTGAAAAAGAAATTGGAGAAATAAAATACAGTAATTACTATGTTGCAATTGGAAGATTAACAAAACAAAAAAATTTTGGATTTCTAATTGAGGCATTTAAAGAATTTAATACTAATAAAAAAGAAAATCTTTTAATAATTGGAGAGGGTGAAGATAGGGCTAGATTAGAAAAAATTATTAAGGATTCGAAATTGCAAGACAATATTTTCCTTCTAGGATATAAAAAAAATATTTACAAATATCTAAGAGGCAGCAAATGTTTTATTCTCTCTTCTCTTTGGGAGGATCCAGGTTTTGTCTTAATTGAAGCGGGATATGCAAATCAATTTGTAATAGCGAGCGATTGTAAGAATGGACCTGAAGAATTATTAGATTTTGGAAAAAATGGATTATTATTTAAATCAAATGACAAATCTTCGTTAATAAAAGCTTTACAAAAGTTTGAAAAATTGACTGATCAAGATAAATTTAAATACAAAATAAAATTAAAAAAAAGAATTAAAAAATTTAGTTTGTTATCTCATTACAATAAATTATACACATTATTAAACTAGAATGGTTAATCTATCTGATCAATATAAAAAAAAAATAATAGATTTTGTATTACAAGATCTAAAGGATTTAAACGATCCAATTATTGTAGAGTTTGGTGTAAGGTTTGGAGTATCTACTAACTTATTTTTAGAAATATGTGAAAAGAAAAATGGTTTTCTTCATTCAGTAGATATTGACGATTGTTCAAAAGTTGCAAACAGTAATAATTGGAAATTTTATCAATCGAGAGATGACAATTTTAATTATTTAGATAAAGTAATACCAAATAAGATAGACTTAATTTATTTAGACTCGTTTCACAATGCCCAGCACATTGAAAAAATTTTCTACCATTATTATGAAAAGTTAAAATTAGGGGGCCTATTTGTTTTTGATGATATTTCATGGTTACCGTATTTAGAGAATAAAAAAAGAAATAATTTTAATTGTGAAATAAATAATTCTGAAACTTTTATAAAAATATTAGAAATATTCTCATGTAATGAAGATAAATTTGAATTATCATTTAACTTTAATGGATCAGGACTTGCCAAAATAAAGAAGATTAGTGATGATAAGTTGAGTGAGTCAAAAAAATTAATATTAAGAGGATTTTCACTTAAAAATATGATTAGAAAAATTTTAATTTCTATGAATATAAAGTTTTAACATAATGAGATTTTTTTTTATAAAAAATTTTAATAAAATAACTATCTCAATAATCTTAAGTTCATTTTTTTTAACTATTTTCTTTGCTGATAGGTATTTAAAAAGATTTGATAATTATGACACTTATCATAAGGATAATCATCCAATGATTAAAAGTGCTGTAAAAAATCACTGGTATGAGGCATCTAAAATATTAGAAGACATAAAATCTGGGAAATCTTTTTTTAAATCTGGCTATAATCAAGAAGACGAATTTTTACCGCAAAAAATTTTGGCATTTTACTACTTAATTATTGATGAAGAGTTATATGAAAAAAAATTGATAAAAATTGATAATGGAAAATTATCATATTTAATCACAAGAAATTTATTTTATTTTTTATTAATATTTATTTTTTTTTTTAGGTTTAAAGAATTTTTTCCCAAAGAGGTCTTAATAGCTATAATTGCCTATTTGTGCTTTTTCCCTGATATTTTCCAATATCATTTATCATTTTGGAACGAAAGTTATAGTTTTATTTTTCAAATCATCTTAATTTTTTTTCTAATAAATTTTAGTTTTAGTTTAAAAAAAAATTTTTATTTTGGCATTTCTGCTGCCTCTCTATTTTTAGTAGGACAAGAATATCTATTTTATCTTGTAATATTTTTATTTTATTACTTATTTATAAAAATCTATTATAAAAAAAAAATTTTTAAACCTTTAGTGAGCTTTACTTTTGGTTATTTGATAATTATTTTTTTTGCATTTTGGATAAATGATTATAAAACAGAAAGTAAAAGCATTAATGTTTATGGATTAAAAAGCGCACTTTACCTCTATATAGTTCCTGAAATTATAGCAAAAAAAAATGAGATAAGCATTAAAGAGTCTCAGCTCTTAATGAAGAATGAAGCAATATTATGGGCGGAAAAAAATAATATTAAAAAACTAAAACCTAATGACCTGTTTATTATAGACAGAAATGATCCATTAGAATTCAATAAATATAATAATTATTTATTAAGATATTCACTTGAAAAGATTTTTTTTAATCTTCACGAAGTAATTTTTATGCATTTAAAAAGCTCAATGCATACAATTGTTTTAAATCCTTTTTTTATTAAAAATTTTCATGAATTTAAAAGTTTTGAAGAACAGTTAAAATCGAAAAATCATATAAAACAAATAAAATATCGTATTATATTCTCTATAATTTTTTATATTGTTTTAATTTTTGGTTTTTACAAGTCTTTAAGATTTTATAGACCAGAATTTATTTTTGTAATTAGTTTATTGGTATTATATAATGTTATTGTTTTGGGATGGTTAGGCTCTTCTAGGTATTTTGTTCCATCATTAATTTACTTGTCTTTATTTTTTGGACCAATATTTAAATGGAAAAATCAATCTCTTACTTATTAATTATTTTTTCAGAAGTGTCAAACCCAAGTTTCATCATTTGATCAATGTCACCATAATAAAATTGACCAAGTCTTCCTACTGAAAAAAAATTGCTTATATTTTTAAATTCATTTTCTACAATTTTAAGATGATTTTCGTAATCCAATTTATAAATTGGGTAGACATTAGGTACGTCTAAAACTTTCCAATCTATAATATCTTCACGTGTTAATATTTTATCATTTACCAAATTTTTAATACATTGTTCAAAAATATCCTCATCTTCTGATAACCATATTGCACTATCTTTATGACATGAAATTTCAAGAGACAGGGCACTTGTTCCTTCTTTTGAGATATCATCGCTAAACAGATTTAAATTTGAAACTCTGTTATATGGTCTTCCAACAAAATAACAGTATTGACAACCAAGAACATCTTTTTTTTTTACAATTAAGTAAACCATTTTTAAAGCCAAATACTTTAAATCTTGAGCTGCAGTTTTGAGATTTTCATTTGAATTTAAAGGTTCAAAATTTTTGACCAAATAATCAAGAGGTAGGGTTGATATTAAATAGTCACTATTAAATGATTCTTTATCAGTATTAATTTTAAATTTTTTATTTTCTTCTAATATAATTTTTTCTACTTTTGTATTAAGATGAATTTTAACATTATTTTTTTCAATTTTTTCTTTAATTTTCTCAGCTATTTGACCAAAGCCTCTTTTTGGATAAAAAGTGGGTAAACTTTCTCTTTGAACCAAATTTAACGCCCCAGGTTCTCTCTTCGAAAACTCAAGATATTTATTAAAAAAAAGGTGTTTCAAAGTTTTAGCAAAATCAAGTTTTTTGCTCGCTGGAATTACTCTGTGCGAAAGATTTTCTGTTCTAATTTTCCAAAATTGTTCCGTATAAGGTTTGAAAAAATTTTTAAATAAAAAAAATCCAAAATTTCCTATTGCCCATTCTTCAATAGACTGTTTTTCAGAAAGATTTTTTTTTTTGAAAAAGGATTTAATAAATGATTTTAAAAAACTAAAAAAACTTTTTAAAGGAATAATGGGACCCATTTGAAAAAAAATACTTTTTGCAGAAAGAGGGTAATCCACATAATAATTCATAAAAAACATTTTAACAGATCTCTGTACTTTTGGAATTTCCTCGGGCTCATCTTTAAATAGAGATTTTACTGTATCGTAAATTTCTTTGTTTTCTGAAAAAAATGAGTGTGGGCCAATATCAACTAGACTATTCTTAAATTTAATTGTTTTTGCAAGCCCACCAACTTGTGGTTCCATTTCTATAATTTTTACGTCATAACCTTTTTCAGAAAGTTTCCACGCTGCACTTAATCCAGTTATGCCCGCACCAAGAATTAAAATTTTTTTCATAAAAGGTCTTTTACTCTTATTTATACAATGAATTTATCACTTTTAGATATCTATCTAAATTTTTATTATAATCAAACCTATTCAGTCTTTTATTTGAATATTCTATCTTCTTTTCTAAAGATTTTTTGTTTTTTGTGTATTGTATTATTTTTTTAGACAAAGATTTGTGTTCCCCAACTTTAAATAGAAAGCCACCTTTTTCATTATCCAATATTTCTTTTGGTCCAGTAGGGCAATTTGAAGATATAATAAATTTTTTCAAAGTAATTGCCTCAAGTAAAACGTTTGGTAAGCCTTCGAAAATAGAGGAAAGTATAAATAAATCACATTCTTTTATATAAGGGAATGGGTTGCTTGTGTAAAAAATTTTTACAAACCTCTTCATGTCATTATGGTAAATATAGTTTTCAATTTCACTTTTATTTTTTCCTCTTCCAATAATTATCAAGTTAAAACTTATTTCACCTTTTAAATTTTTTAAGGCTTTTAATAAAGTCATTTGATCTTTTTGATCAACAAGCCTACCCACGTTTATTATTTTCAAAACTTTATTATTAAAAATTTTTTTTACTTTTTTTTTGGATAAGCGCAAAATTTCCCTTTTATTTAATGGGTTGTAAATATGAATAGTATTTACTGAGAATTTTTTTTTCATCTCGTTTTTAAATTCAATACTATTTACAATGATAATATCAGCCAAACTCAAACCAATCTTATATAAAAATTTTTTTAAAAAATTATTTGACCATCCAGTTGGTGAAGAATTTGATCTTGAAATAATTTTGGTATTCAAAATTTTGCAAACAAGAATCGCATATAGGTTTGCTTGAAAAGAAAAAACTAAAATATTTCTATTTTTTATTAAAATTTGTATCAGATTGAAAATACATATTAGATATTTTCTGATTCTGCCTTTATTTCTCCAAAAATTAGATTGAGGGTAAATTATTTCAATGTTTTTTAATTTCTTAGAAATATTCTTTTCAGCTGTGATTAAAAATACTTTATCTAATTTTTTTGCTAAATGATTTGCGATTATAAAGAAATTTTTTTCTACACCTCCACCTTCTACAGACGGCATAAAAAGTATAATTTTTTTTTGTGTCATTAATTCAAAAATAGTCTAATTATTATATATAAATATTTAATGAAATTAGTTAGCATAATAATTCCTTATTATAAAAAAAAAAGATATATAAAACAAACTCTTCAATCCGTTGTAAGACAAAAGTATAAAAAATTTGAGGTATTAATTGTTTATGATGATACCGATATGAAGGATTTACTTTTTTTAAAAAAATTACAAAAAAAAGACAAACGTATTAAATTGCATGTTAACAGGAAAAATATTGGTGCTGGGATGTCAAGAAATAAAGCTATTAAATTATCTAAAGGTGAATATTTGGCATTTATAGACTCTGATGATTTATGGCACCCAGATAAACTTAAATTACAATTGAATTTTATGATTAAAAATAGAATACCAATCAGTCATACTTCTTATAAAATTATAGACTCTAATAATTTTAGGATAGGATTTAGACAAGCAAAAAAGATAGGTTATAATGATCTTATAAAGTCTTGTGATATTGGTCTATCAACTGTGATGATAAAAAAAACATTATTAAAAAATAACCGTTTTGCTAAGCTTAAAACAAAAGAGGATTATATTTTGTGGCTTAAACTTGCAAAAAAAAATTATATATTTCATCCAATTAAAAAATCACTAACATCATGGAGATCATTAAGTGACTCCTTATCTTCTTCAATTATTCAAAAACTATTTGACGGTTATTTTGTATATAGAAATTATCAAAAACTTTCTGTGCTAAATTCATTATATAGTTTATTCATTTTATCTATTAATTTTTTAAAGAAATGATAGAAATTTTTTTTCTTATTTTATCAATTTTTTTAACAAATATACTTTTTAAAAAAAAGAAAATTCTACCAAATGCTACTGGACAACTTCATCAAATTTATAATCAAGATCAACATGTTCCTTTATCTGGAGGCTTATTTATTATTGGTTTTTTTTACTTAAACTATGATCACTTCGGTCTAACTTTAATTCTATATTTTACAATTTTCTTTCTTTTTGGTCTTTTCACTGATTTAAATTTAATAAAATCACCCTCATATAGATTTTTAACACAAATTTTATTACTTATCATATTTATAACTCATCTCGAGATTCAGGTTTATGATGTAAGAATTATTTCGATTAATAACTTATTAGAAAATTATTATTTTAATATTTTCTTTGTACTATTTTGTTTTTTGGTATTGATTAATGGTTCAAATTTTATAGATGGAAATAATGGTATTTCGATAGGTTATTTTTTAATAATCTTTATATTAATACTAAATTTGATTAATAAAGATTACATTTTTTTTGATGAAACTTTCTTAAATTCTCTAATTATAATTTTAATTATCTTATTATTTTTTAATTTATTTAATCAACTTTATTTAGGAGATAGTGGAGTTTATTTGTTATCTTTATTTTCTGGATATATTCTAATTGATATCTTCTCACAAAATCAAGAAATATCACCATATTTCATTGCTAATGTTTTTTGGTATCCTGCTTTTGAAATTCTATTTTCCTTGATTAGAAAAATAAAATCAAATTATTCACCTCTTAAACCTGACACATTACATTTTCATCAAATTTTATTTAACTTTTATCTTAAAAATATTAATTTAAGTAAAACTATTTTAAACTCAATTACTGGTTTAAGTATTAACATTTACAATGGAATAATTTTATATTTTGCTTCATTAAATATAAGCAATACTAAATTACAATTAATGGTATTATTTATAAGTTTAATTTTTTATTTAACAGCTTATTTCATTTTGTTAAGATATAAAAATTTATCAAAAAAAGTATAATGAAATCATAGAAAATAAAATTTTCAATCCATCTTTGAAAGCATTCACTTTTTTTTGCCCACCAATTCTCTTCCTTTCGAATGCTGGATTTGTTGCCAATTTTAGGCCAGCTTTTTTCGCTTTTATTGGAAGTTCAACACAAAAACTAAAATCTTTTTTTACCAGATTAAGATTTTTAACTTTTTCGGTATTTCCTAATACAAATGTGTAAAGTATATCTGAAATGGGAAGTGAAAAAAAAATTCTTCCCAAGAATGAAAAAATTTTATTCCCAATCAATGTAATAACAGTGTCATCATCACTAGATGCATTTTTTTCATACCTGCTGCCAAAAACTAAATCAAATTTTTTATTTTGGGCTAAATTATACATATTATTAAGTTCATCAGGATTAAAAGATCCATCAGCATTAAAAATACAAAAAAATTCTGTTGTTGTATTATTTATACCCTCTATTAAAGCATTTCCGTAACCTTTTTGGGACTGATTGAGAATTTTACAATCATAATTTTTTATTGAATTAATTGTTTCAATATCTTGTTCCTCAAGAATAACTAAAATTTTCAAATCATAATTTTTTAATTCCTCTAAAACATTGGGTAAAGATTCTTTCTCATTTTTAGCAGGTATAACTAAAGTCAGATTATTCATAAAATAATTCGTATATATCGTTTTTTTTATATATATAAAACTTTAAATTTTAGTTATCATATATATAAAGTTAAATAACTATCTTTTATATTTCAATTAGAAAATAGAATTGAATATTAATGAATTTAATAATTTTTTTATCATCATATTTTATAATTATCATCTCCTTGATTGGGTATAGTTTAGCTTTTCAAAATTATGTAAATAAAAAAATTAACACGGAATTTGAATTTACTTTATTGGGGGTAATTCTTTTTTGGATTTTAATTTCTTATACTTCTCATTTTTTTATAAGCCATAATTATTTCCATAATGGAATAATAATACTTTTTGGGCTTATTTTGTTTTTTCTAATGAAGAAAAAAATAATAGGTAATTTTGAAAGATATAAAACTTATATCCCAATAATTTTCATAATTTTAATTTTTGGATTATTGGCTTCAAAAACACATGATGATTTTCCGTATTATCATTTTCCATATGCATATTATTTAACTCAAGAAAAATTAACTATAGGTATTGGAAATCTTAATCATGGTTTTAGAACCCCTTCCTCAATTTTTTATCTTAATTCAATTTTTTATCTTCCTTATATTAAATATTTTTCCTTTAATATAGGAGCTACTCTTTTACTAGGAATTTCAAATTTAATTCTAATATTTAAATTACGAAATGATTTTAAATTTAAACTTTACGATTTTGTATTTTTTTTAACTTTATTGTCTTTTCTGTTTATAAATATTTTTTTTTATAGAATATCAGAACATGGGACAGATCGTTCAGCACAAATCCTAATTCTTATATTGTTTATCGAAATATTGGGATCATTAAGAGATAAGTCTTTTTCTCAAAATTTTTTCTCAAAAATTTTTATTTTGTTAGCTTTAATTATATCTCTTAAAGCTTTTTACGTTTTATATATATCTGTTCTAATACCTATCTTTTTTTATCTAAAAAAAAAAGATTTAAAAAAATTATTTTTTGGTTTTCTCAAAAATTTTTACTTTTATTTTTTTATTTCAATGGGAATTTTTTTAATATTAGTAAATTTTTTTAATACAGGATGTTTATTGTATCCTCTTCAATATACATGTTTTAAAGACTTAACATGGTCTTTACATTCTGAAGCAAAATTAATGAACGATTGGTACGAACAATGGTCTAAAGCTGGAGCAGGACCAGATTTCCGTGTTGATAATCCAGAACTTTATATTCAAGGATTCAATTGGGTAAGTAACTGGATAGATATGTACTTTTTTAATAAAGTGTCAGATTTTTTAGCTGGATTAATATTTTTATTAACTATTGTTTTCACTACTTTTTATTCAAAAAACTTATCTAAAATTAAAATAGACAAAAAAATTTATATTTTTTTTATTATAATTTTTATTCTTTTATTTGAGTGGTTTTATAATCATCCGAGTTTAAGATATGGAGGATACAGTTTAATAGCTTTAATTTTCTTTATACCTTCATCAATTTTTCTATCAAGGTTTCAAATAAAAAAAAATTTTAGAAAAAAATTAATGTTATTAATCTCTTTATCTTTGATCATATTTCTTGGTAGAAACATAAATAGAATTTATATTGAAATTGAAAAGTATAATTATGATATATTAAATAAAACTTACTACAATGTTAGTGACAATCATTTAAGAATAGATAAATTTTTGAGAGAAATAACTCAAGAACATTACAATTGCAAAAATAAAGATATTGCAAATTGCATTTATCAAAATATCAAAATAGAAAAAAAAAATAATTATTTTTTAATAAGTAAGGAGAAAAAATGAATTTTTTGTTAAAAAAAATTTTAATTTTTTTTGATTTTTTTCACAAAAAAAAAATTATTAAAAAACTTAAAAAGATAAACCCGAATAATTCTTTTAAAGTAATATTTGATATTGGTGCTCACGAAGGCGAGTCAATTAAACTTTTTTTAACAAATTTTAAAGTAGAACATATTTTTTCATTTGAACCTTCAGTATTAACTTTCGAAATATTAAAAAAAAATTGTGAAAATGTTAAAAAAAAATTTATAAATACACAAGTACATTTAGAAAATATTGCCATTGGTTTTTCTACAAAAGATGTTGAATTAAATTATCTAAATGAAACATCCTCCTCAACTCTAAGAGAATTGAATATTGACTCAAAATATTTTAAAAAAAAAGAACAATATTTCGGCAAATTATTGAATAAAAAAATTAAAGTTAAACAAATAAATTTTAAAGAGTATTTAGAAAAAAATAAAATTACAAAAATCGATTTTCTTAAAATCGATACCGAGGGCTATGAATTGGAGGTACTAAAAGGACTAAAAGACTTTATTTCAAAAGTATCAATTATTCTTTTTGAACACCATTATGATAATATGATTATTAAAAATTATACATTTACTGATATCAATAATCTATTAAAAGATAATGGATTTAATAAATCTTATAAATTTAAAATGCCTTTTAGAAAAAGTTTTGATTATATTTATGTTAAAGATTAAAAATGATTTATCTTAAAAATATAAGAAATAGAGATAAGATATAAAGTTTGATATACCAATTAATAAAAAAGATATATAAAATTTTTTAGAAATATGAAAAAAAAAACTGCTCTAATTTTTGGTATAACAGGACAAGATGGATCTTATCTAGCTGAAATATTATTAAAAAAAAATTATGTAGTTCACGGAGTAAAAAGAAGATCTTCTAGCATAAACACATCAAGAGTAGATCATATTTATCAAGATCCCCATGAAAAAAATTATAGATTCAGATTACACTATGGTGATATTACTGACTCTCTATCTGTCTCTAGTGTGATAAAAAAGACAAAACCTGATGAGATTTATAATTTAGCAGCTCAATCTCACGTAGCAGTTTCATTTGAAGTTCCTGAATATACTGCAAATGCAGATGCGTTAGGAGCTTTAAGAATACTTGAAGCAATAAAATTTCATAAGTTAGAAAAAAAAACAAAATTTTATCAAGCGGGGACTTCTGAAATGTATGGAAAAGTTCAAACTATTCCTCAAAATGAAAAAACAAATTTTTATCCATTGAGTCCTTATGGAGTTGCAAAATTGTATGCACACTGGATAACAAAAAATTATAGAGAGGCATATAATATTTTTGCATGTAATGGTATTTTATTTAATCATGAGAGTCCTAGAAGAGGTGAAACATTTGTCACAAAAAAAATAATTTCTGCATTATGCAAAATAAAAGAAAAAAAACAAAAAAAACTTTTTTTAGGAAATTTGAATTCTAAAAGAGACTGGGGCCATGCAAGAGATTATTGTGAGGCAATGTGGAAAATTCTTCAGCAAAAAAACCCAGATGATTATGTTATTGCAACTGGTGTTCAATATTCAATTAAACAGTTTATAAATCTAACTGTTAAAAAATTAAGTATCAAAATTAGATGGAAAGGAAAGGGATTAAAAGAAAAAGCATATGATGAAAATAATGTACCAATTATTGAATGTGATAAAAATTATGTGAGACCATTAGATGTAAATACTCTTTTGGGTGACGCAAAAAAAGCAAGGCAAAAGCTGAAATGGAAACCTACAGAAGATATTAATACTTTAATAGATGAAATGATTGAAGCAGAATATAAAAATTTTAATGAAATTGAATAGAAATATTAAAATTTTTTTAGCAGGTCATAATGGCATGGTTGGATCTGCAATTTTAAAAAAATTAAAAGATTGCGGTTATAAAAAAATAATTACTTGTAGTAGAAAAGAACTGGATTTAATTAATCAAGAAAAAACCTTTAAATTTTTAAAAAAACATAAACCATCCTTTGTAATTATTGCAGCTGCAAAAGTTGGGGGAATAGGTGCAAATAATAAATTTAAAGATGAATTTATTTATGAAAATTTACAAATTCAAAATAATATAATTCATGGCTCATATTTAGCTGGTATTAAAAATTTGTTTTTATTAGGTTCAAGTTGTATTTACCCAAAAAAATGTAAGCAACCAATGAGAGAAAAATATTTATTGAAAGGTCCTTTAGAGGAAACCAACGAAGCTTATGCGATAGCAAAAATTGCAGGACTTAAAATGTGTGAGTATTATAGCAACCAGCATAATCTTAATTTTAAAACATTAATGCCACCAAATTTATATGGTCCAAATGATAATTATGATTTAGATAATTCTCATTTTTACCCAGCATTAATTAAAAAGATACATATAGCCAAAATAAAAAAGAGAAAAGAAATAACTTTATGGGGCAGCGGTAAACCAAAGAGAGAGCTAATGTTTGTTTATGATTTTGCTGATGCTGTTATTTACTTCATGAATAAAAAGATTAGAGAATCTTTTATTAATATTGGAACTGGAAAATATTTTTCAATCATTTGGTATGCAAAATTTATAATGTCCCAATTAAATGTAAAACTTAGTATTAAATTTGATAAATCTAAACCAGATGGAGCCCCAATAAAATGTCTCGATATTTCTCGGGCAAAAAAATATGGATGGAAACCAAAAAATAATTTTCATATAGGAACTAAAATTACTTACGATAATTTTTTAAAATCAAAATCTAGAATATAATGTATCTAGTTATAAAATTTATACTCAATAAAATTGCATAAAAAGCATAAATATTAAATATTAATTTCTTTTTCATGAAACTTTCTAAATTAAATTTAAAATTCACTAACAAAAAAAATAATAATATTAAAAGAGGATCATAATATTTGTGGTAGATAGATAGCTGAGGATTTGAAAAAATTAATATGAAAAATAAAATAATATTATTTAAATCATGTTTAAAATTATTTAAAATAAAGTAAATCGAAAAAAAACTAATAAATAAGAAAAAATAATCATTTCCAAAAAAGAAATAAGATATTTTAAAAAAAATTCCCCCACCAGTATATTCAATTGAATAGTTAAAGAAAAAAAAAAGTATTAAAAATAAGAATAAAGAGTAAATAAGATAATCAATTTTAAAATTTTTAAAAAAATTTTTGATAAAATTTTTATCCATCAAAAATGGGAACATATAAAAGAATATTAGAGAAGAAAGAATTAAAATTTTATTTGATGGATTAATTCTATTTAAAAAACCATCTGCTGTAATTGCTGGAGTTAAAATAAAATTTATTTTTAACACGAATAAATAATATAACATTGGTAGGGACAAAAAAGAATTCAATAAAAGCATAAACAGTAATTTTGATGAAAATTTATAGACCTTCAAATAATGATAAAAGAAATAAAGAAAAAAAATGGAAAAATTTGGACTTATGTAAGAGGAAATAATAAGAAAAAAATTATTCAAAATACAATATTTATATTCATTTTTTTTTTCAAATTTTAAAAAAAAATAGATCGATGAAATAAAAAATATCAAACCTAATAATCGACTATCAGGCCAAATAGAAATTGATCTTAATGATGGAGACAAAAAGAATACTGAGCATAAAATGAAAATAATTTTTTTATCAATTTCAGGAAATTTAATAATCAAACTTTTATAAGAAATTAAAACTAATATTGGCAAAAGATGTAGATGTATTAATCTTATTGATTCTATTTCTAAACCAGCTTTACCAAATAACGCCAAAAACATTACCAATACAGGAGAATGTCTATCACCAAATTTGTTATATTCAAAAAATGTAGTTAAAAAATCATCTCTAAAATTTTCAATTAGATCAAACCTAACAATAAAATCAGGAAGTGCACCTCCAGAACTATTTTCATCAAAAAAAAAACCAACTAATAATGAGAGATATAATAAGAAGAATATAGAAGTTTTATTCAAAATATGATTCATTTAATTCAAATATTTACAATTTAAGAATCTTTGTATAAACCATTTTTTTTTAGTAAAATAGGTATTTATTAAAAAAAAATCTCTAAGAAAAGAAGTTATTTGTAATTAAATTTATGAAAAAAATTTTATTTGTAACTGGTGGAGCTGGTTTTGTTGGGTCTAACCTAATTGAATATTTTATTAAAAAAACTAAATATAAAATAATTAGTTTAGATGATTATTCATCAGGCTCTAAAAAAAACCATATTAAAAACGATAGAGTAAAATACATTTATGGACATACAAAGGATATAAATAAAATTTGCAACAAATATAAAAATAAAATTGATACAATATTTCATTTTGGTGAATTCTCTAGAATTTATCAGAGCTTTCTTCAAATGAATAAATGCATACAATCAAATACAATTGGAACTAATGCTGTCTTCAATTTTTGTTTAAAAAATAAGATTAAATTAATTTATTCTGCTACTTCGGCTTCCCTTGGAAACAAAGGTAAAGACAAAGACTTATCCCCATATGCTTTCACAAAATCAAAAAATATAGAATTTTTAGAAAATTTAAAAAGATGGTTTAATTTTAAATATGATGTAATTTTTTTCTATAATGTTTACGGCCCAAGACAAATAAGGTCTGGAAAAATGGCTACAGTAATCGGTATCTTTGAAAATTTTTATTTGAAAAAAAAACCCTTACCCGTTGTAAGACCTGGATCGCAAACAAGACGTTTTACACATATACAAGATACAATCGAAATATGCTATAAAGCATGGAAGAATAAAAAATTTAAAAGTTACAGTATTTCTAATAAACAAAGTTTTTCTATATTACAGGTAGCAAAATTATTTAACTCTAAAATAAAACTTGTTCCTCCTAGAAAAGGAGAGAGATTTGCTTCTGCTCTTTCAAACTTAAGTTTATCTTCTAAAGTTTATAAAAACTTTGGTAAGATAAGCCTTAAAGATTATGTTAAAAATTTCTTAGAAAATAACTAAAATATTGCTAGTTTTTCATCATAAAAGTTTGTTTACATTAATTTTTTATTCGCTATAACACTATCGCCGGTGATTATTGCGAAAGTGTTATACCCGATCCCATTCCGAACTCGGAAGTCAAGCCTTTCTGCGCCGATGGTACTT
>MDTD01187697.1_pt1 | contig 16153 bp, 16 predicted proteins | sample 811221 | NCBI WGS metagenome assembly MDTD01 (sample SAMN05326646, study PRJNA326480) | marine metagenome | isolation source: seawater | place: Pacific Ocean: South West | collected 2011 | reverse complement strand
TTACTCTCTAAAATGAATATATTTACCAAAAAGTCTAATCGTATTTTTAAAAAAAATGAGTATAGCTATAAAAAAACTGACTCGCTAAAGAAAGAGATTAATAATTTTGTCAACTCTTGCTTAGGACTTGAAAAACCTCTTGTTGATGGTATAAATGGAATGAATGCTCTAAAAGTGGCTGAGGATATATCGAGAAAACTATGAAAAAAATTAAATTATTTGATCTCTCCCGGCAGTACAGTCGTCTGAAATCTACTTTAGAACCTAAAATATCTAAAGTTTTAAAGAATGGACAATACATAATGGGTAAAAATGTAAGTACATTTGAGAAAAATGTTTCAAAATATCTATCGACTAAAAATGCAGTAACTTGCAACTCTGGTACAGATGCCTTAATTATAGCGCTGAGAGCTCTCGATATTAATAAGGGTGATGAGGTTCTCACAACCCCATTTACCTATTTCTCTACGACAGAAGCAATTTTACTCGTTGGTGCAAAACCTATATTTGTTGATATTGATCCGATAACTTTCAATATTGATCCATCTAAAATTGAACAAAAAATTACAAAGAAAACAAAAGCTATTTTAGGTGTGCATATTTTTGGTCATCCCTATCAAGCAGACAAAGTCAATAATATTTGTAAAAAATATAAGATAAAAATGATCGAAGACTGTGCTCAATCTTTTGGAGCATCGATTGATAATAAGCAAACAGGTACTTTCGGTGACGTGGGTTGTTTTAGTTTTTTTCCAACTAAGAATTTAGGATGTGCTGGTGATGGTGGCATGTTTATAACAGATAATAATCAACTTGCTAATAAGGCTAGAATGCTCCGCAATCATGGAGGGATTCAAAGAAATGAACATAATCTAATAGGTTATAATAGTCGTTTGGATGAAATTCAAGCTGTCGTTCTCCTAGAGAAACTCAAGTTAGTAACTAAACTTAATAATGATAGAATTAGAATTGCAAATAAATATAGTAAGTCCATCAATAACGATAAAATAATCACGCCCTCTAGTCTTGATAATGTTAAGCATATTTATCATCAATATACACTAGTTGTAGATAATAGGACTAAATTTACTAACTATTTAACCAAGAATGGTATACCTTACGGAATCTACTATCCTAAACCTACATATATGCAAGCAGCTGTTAAAAAGAAAATAAAAAATTTACCAAAGCTTAAAAATGCAGAAAGACTATGCAAGAGTTGTGTATCTATACCAATGTTTCCTGAATTAACAAAAAAAGAATATGAAACAATTATCGATATAATTAATGACTATTAAAGAGACAAGTGAAATATTTGTGATAACAGGTGAATCATCTGGTGACCAGCATGCTGCCAAATATATCAGAGAACATCGCCTCCTAAACAAAAATGTTCAGTTTTCAGGAATTGGGCAAGACAGCATGAGAGATGCAAACGTGACATTGATTCATAATTCAGAAGACATCGCAGTAGTAGGACTAACAGAGGTTATATTTAAATATAGGAATATAAAGCGAGTTCTTAATTTAGCCAAGAAATATATCAAGGATAATAAACCTGATTTAGTCGTTTTAGTTGATTATGTTGAATTTAATCTCAAGATTGCTGCTTATGCGAAGTCATTTGATATACCAACGCTTTTCTATATAGCACCTCAAGTATGGGCTTGGCGGAAAGATAGAATCAATAATATTATTAAAGTTGTAGATCATTTAGCTGTTGTGTTTCCTTTCGAATTTGAAATTTTCTCGAGAGTCTCGAAAAATGTATCCTTTGTTGGGCACCCACTTGCTGATGATATTGAACTGAAACCGAGTGATGTAAGTTATCAAGATAAAAAATATGATTTAGGTATTTTTCCTGGTAGTAGAGAGTCTGAAATTAAAAATAATATTTTTACAATGCTTGACTGTATAAAACCTTCTAAAGAAAAAGATTCGAGACACACTAATATAAAGATTTTTTATTCTAACGAACGATCTAAGAAACTATTAGAGAAAATGTTACCAAAACATATGCATTCGAACCTTGCAAGCGGAAAAGATAGAGAAAAGATTAAGCTTTGTAAAAAAGCAATAACCGCATCAGGTACGATCACACTCGAGTTGGCTTTGATGGGTATTCCAATGGTTATAGTGTATCAATTGTCTCTGATAACTTACCTTATTATGAAAAGAATGGTTAAACTAAAGTATATTGGATTAGTAAATTTAGTGCTAGGAGACAATTTAGGAGATGAAATGGTTGTTAAGGAATATATTCAACCAAAATATCATGATCAAGTAGAGATCATGGCAGAATTAGACAGAATAGATAATGATATCAATTACCGTGATGAGATAATAGAAAAATACACTAGAGTAAGGAAAGAATTGAAGCCTGGTGCAGCAAAAAATCTTGCCTCTATTGCCGATAAACTTATTTCCTGATTTATCTTGTAATGCCTCTACTACTCTCGAGAATAAAATCAACAAAATATTTTGATTCTTTGGAGTTATGTTCAGATTCATTAAATGTCCTAATGCAATCTTCCCTAGGGATTTTTGATTTTATAAATAACTTAAATATTTTTTCCAAAGACTGAATTACTTCGTCAGTCATCCCAGATCTTCTAAGGCCAGTAGTATTAATTTTATATGCGCGAGCATGGTTACCAGCAACTAATGTAAAGGGAGTTACATCTCTAGAAATAACAGAACCAAGACCACTAAAAGCATAATCTCCTATATTGCAAAATTGGTGAACTAATGTAAACCCACCAAGTGATACATTATTTCCTATCACTACATGTCCTGCAAGAGATGCAGCATTAGAAAAAATACAATTATCTTTAATAATACAATCATGTGCAACATGTGTATATGACATGAAAAGATTATTTGATCCTATTACTGTTTTGTTAATTCCTGCTTCTGTACCTCTGTTAATAGTACAAAATTCTCTAAAAGTGTTATTATCAGATATTATTAATTCAGATTCCTCACCATGAAATTTCAAATCTTGGGGTATTTCACCTATTGAAGTAAATTGATAAATTTTATTGTTAGATCCAATGGTAGTATTACTTCTTATAATAGCATGAGGTTCTATTGAAGTATTTTTATCAATTCTCACACCTTCTTCGATTATAGAATACGCTCCAACTGAAACTGTTGAATCTAATTCAGCACTTGGATGAACTATAGCTGTTTTATGTATCATTTTTGTTTTTAACTGCGCCCAATAACTCTGCAAGACATACTACATTGTCATCAACTTTACAGACTGCGTCAAATTTATGAACATCTCTTTTACTATTGGTTAGCTTGACTTCAATAATTAAAACATCGCCGGGATAAACTGGTTTTTTGAACCTTGCTTTATCTATACCAACAAAGTAGTAAAGTAAATCTGGATTATTTCTCTCATTACTTTTAAAGTCTAGTAAAGCAGTGGCCTGAGCCATTGCCTCTAAAATTAGAACACCAGGGAATACAGGATAATCTGGAAAATGTCCTTGAAAGAATGGTTCGTTATTACTAACATTCTTTTGAGCGATAAGATATTCATGCTTCTTATAGTCGATTAATTTATCAATTAAAAGAAAAGGATACCTATGAGGTAAGTAATTAATTATGTCGTTCTTAGTCATTTTTTTTCCCTTTATCTTTGGTTAATTTTTTTAAAGTATTATCAAGAGCTTTGAACCTGGCTTGATTTCTTCTCCAGCTATCAGCTGGTTCTACCGTAGTTCCTGATGCATATTGCCCAGCCTCTAAAAGACTTTTCGTTACCATCGTCATTCCGTGAATATGAACATCATCTGTAATTGTTATGTGCCCATTTATGCCACTTCCTCCTCCGATTGTACAATTTTTTCCAATAATTGTGCTACCTGCAATCCCGACACATGCTGCGATCGCAGTATTTGTTCCGATCTGTACGTTGTGAGCTATGTGGACAAGATTATCAATCTTTACATTATCACCAATTCTTGTCATATCTATTGATCCACAATCAATTGTCGTATTTGCACCAATTTCAACATGATCACCAACAGAAACACCGCCTACTTGAGGTACCTTCTCCCACAACTTCTGCTCATTTAGAACAAGGCCAAAGCCATCGGCACCGATTACTGCACCTGAGTGAATTATCACATTAGAGCCAATTTTTACATTACTATATATTGTAACATTAGGATAAATAATACTGTTATCTCCAACTACAACATCATTTGCAATATCTGCGCTATTAGCTATTAGCGCGGTTGATGCTACATTCCTTAAATTTGAAACATCTTTGATGCTGTGAAAGTTAATTTTTTCTTTGATATTATCTTTCAGTATTCTAGAAAAAATAAGCTGAGGGTTTCTAGAAATTAAACAACATTTATTAATTGATTTAGATAGTTCATTGGTTGTCAGTAAGCATGTTATTTTATTATTCTCGGCAAATTCTAACATTTTTTTATCATTTATAAATACTAATGATTCATGAGTCGGTTTGATAATACTAGCGATTGAGCTTACATGACCCTTATTATCACCCTTGACATCACAGTTGTATTTTTCAGCTAGTTGAAGGATTGTATGTTTTTTAGTAAGCAACATTACTGAAGTTTTGATATTATATCTTGAGTGATGTTAATATATTTTTTTGCGTAAAGAGTAGTGCTCTCTGCTCTAAGAATAATATCAAAGTTATTTTTTTCTGCATACTCAGTTATTGTTTCATTAACAATTTTTTCAATTTTACTATATTCCTCTCTTTGGGTTTTTTCTAGATCAATTTGCAGTTTTTCTTGCCCAGATCTAAATTTTTTTTCTACTCCCTGAATCTTAGTTACAAGATTCTTTTTTTCTTTATCAGACATAACTGATTCGTTTTTTAAATATTTGTCATTCAGAGAATTCCATTCGTTCTCCAACGTTTTCAAATTTCTTGCTCTTGGGTCAAATCTCTTTTGTATTTTTTCACGAGCATCTTTATACATCGGGACTTCATTCAAAAGTCTAGATAAATTAACTATGCCCATTTTGACTTCTGAGTATGATATTTGTGGGAATGATGTAAAAACAATAAGTGTTAAGGATAATAACATTTTGTTAAAGTTTTTCATTTTAAAAATTACCTCCAAGTCTGAAAATGACAGATTGAAAATCGTCACCCTCTTTCTCTCTTAAAGCATTTGCGAATCCAACTGATACTGAACCAATGGGTGTCAATGCATTAAATTGTATTCCATAGCTTGCTCTAAGCTCATTGTAATCGAAATCATTAATTTTCTCAAATACGTTACCTATATCAACAAACAATGAAGCTCTGACGCCTCTTGTATCTTCTGTTAGAAAATCGGGAGGTGGAAATAACCAATCAATTTGTGCGGCTGTGAGAAAATCACCACCTACAGTATCACATCTAATAAATTTTCCAGGAATCGCCTTAGCTGCACAAGTTGTGTCTGATCTTGCTGCGTTGTAGGTAAATGGACCGAGACTTGCACCTTTGAATCCCCTAACTGTAGTATTTCCCCCAGCGAAGTATTTCGTATAGAAAGGAAGAGATGTTGTGCCATTTAAACCTACACCAAAGCCTATTATTGATTTCATTTGGACGACTGTATTCCAGTCAAAACCAAAAGTTTTAAGTGTATATGGATAATTTACTTCTGCATCATATTTAGTTGTCAGGAAGGATGCCCCGTCTGCTGCAAGAAAAACGTTAGCCTGAATAAGGTTCAACATTCCTGACTCTGCAAACCTAGTTCTGTTTCTTGTATCAGAAGTATAACTAGCTGTTAAGTTTAATCCTATTGCGTTTGATCCATGATCATTAAGGTGATGGGTAACTATTATAGGAGAACCTATAGTGGTTGTAAATCTAGTAACGTTAAGATCTACCCCATAACCGTATGATTGTGTCTCTGAAATTGGAATATTATACAAAACGCCAAAACCTAGTGTATCAGAAAGATAAGTTGCTGTAGAAGTATTACTAACATCTGTTTGGCTTAATATTATATTGGATGTTTTACTTACCCCATCTGTTGTAAAATATGGATCGGTTAGATATACCCTTAGAGTATTTTGAACACTGCTTCTTGATGCTTTAATAGCGACATTTTTACCGCCACCAAGAAAATTATCTTGTTTAAGATCTATATCGAAAATAGCGCCATCTGTATCAGACCACCCTGCGCTTACTCTAAACTCACCAGCTTTTCTCTCCTTAACTTTAAAAGTTATATCGATCATATCATCAGCGCCTGCTACCTTAGTCTTTATAATTTGGACATCATCTACATACTTGAGCCTTTGTAGTCTTATTTTTGATCTATCGATTGCAGATTGTTTATGGACAGAGGATTCATACTGACGAAGTTCTCTTCTATAAACTTCATCATTCGTACTTGTATTACCTTCTATCGTAATCCTTCTCACCATACTTCTTTTACCGATATTAAGACGATAATCTACATCAACGATTTGAGTCTTATCATCTATAATAGGTATAGAAGTAACATTTGGGAACGCATATCCCTCTTCACCGAGCATATTTTTGATTAATATTTCAGATTGCTGGATTTTTTCACGAGAAAAGATTTGACCAGGTTGCAGTATTCTAGAAATTTCTGTTTTTAAAATACTCTCATCAAGAATCTCGTTACCAAAGATCTTAAGATCACCAAATTCATATTTTTCTCCCTCGTCAACACTTATTGTTATCAATATGTCTTTATTATTATTAGAGAGATTTACCTGATTTGACAATATGCGAAAACGAATAAAACCTCTATTAAAATAATATTCTTCTATTTTCGCCATATCAGCTCGTAATTGTGATCCAGAATAAGTATCGCGATCAGACCAGATTTCAAAGAAATATTTTGTACCCAGTTCCATAAGGTCTCTAAGCTTATCTGAGGAAAAGTTTTTATTACCAATAAAATTGATTTTTCTAATCCGCGAAGCATCTCCCTCGTTAACAATCAAATCTATTGCAACCCTATTTCTTTCAAGATTAGTAACTTTTGAACTGATTTTTGCATTATATCTTCCTCGGTCATAGTAGAGGCGTGTAAGTTCTTGTTCAATCTTATCAAAAATATTCTTGTCAAACGGTCTAGCTCTGCTTACTCCAACATCATCAAGTGCCGAAAATATATCCTCATCCTCTACAATCTTATTATCAATAATATTAATAATAGATATTATAGGTTTTTCCTTGAGCTTGATAGTAAGCACATTACCGTCTACGTCAAATGATATATCATCAAAGTAACCCGTATCATAGAGATCTTTGATCATCCTTTGTCCTATTTGATTCGTGAAGATTTCACCTTCTGAAATATCAGCATAACTTAATACAGTATCATCGGTTACTCTTTGATTACCTTCGATCAAAATATTATTAATTACAATTTCCGTATCTTGTGAGTGAACAAACTGACTTGCTAAAAAAAAGTTTAAGAAAAATAAAAATAGATGAAAGTTTTTAACCACTGAAAATTCTCAAGAAATCATTATAAAAAGCAAGGACCATAATACTTAATAGAACAACAATACCGAGCTGTTGACCAATTAATTGAATTCTCATTGATACAGGCTTGCCTATAATCATCTCTACAGTATAGTAAACTAGATGACCACCATCTAGCATAGGTATAGGTAGTAAATTTAAGACACCTAAACTAATACTTAAAACGGCCATTAAGTAAATAAAATAAACATATCCCATTGCTAACGATTTTCCAGAGAATTCTGCAATACTGAGCGGGCCACTTATATTTGCAACATTTGCCTGACCTGAAAATAGTTTAAAAATCATTTTAAAAGTTAACAAAGTATAGTCTATTGTAAGATCAACTGATTTATGAATAGACTCAATCAAAGGGTATTTGACGTTAATTCGATATTTCTCTAAGGCACCTTGAGAAGGTGAGACACCCGCGAACCCAACTAATTTATTGTTAATCTTCATCTCAGAAGGTACTAGTATAATATCAAACAATTTTTGATTCCTATCAACTTCTAAACGTAAGATATTGTTAGGGTTTTTTTGAACTATGTTTACGTAGTCTGACCATTTAGATACGTCCTGACCATTGATCGCGAGTATCTTATCTCCAGCTTGCAGACCAGCAAGTGATGCAGGGGAATTACTTTGTACACTTCCCAGAGTAGTTCCAAAATCAGGTTTGGATGGGACAAAACCAATGTTCTTTATTATGTCTCCTTTCTTTTTGAGAACACTTTGCTCTATTGGTACTTCAATATTTTGTGTCACACCATCACTTTTTAGAATTGTAATTTTTAATTGTTGATCTCCTCTAACTATTCCGTTAAGTGTCTCAACTCTGACATCTTGCCACCTTTTGGTATCGATGTTGTTCACTTTCGTGATTAATGCATTGTCTTGATAGGATAAAACATTTTCAGAGATCCCATCGATTGATTCTATTAATGGCTTCATTCCACTTATTCCAGACAGATGAACTAAAATGAAAAAAAATAGAGCAAGTATTAAATTGAAAATTGGACCTGCTGCAACAATTAAAAACCTTCTGTATACTGACTGTTTATCAAAACAATATTCTGCAGCAAAGTTTGGATCATTTTTATCTAAATCGTCCATTTCCTGCGATTCAAGCATTTTGACATATCCTCCTAGTGGAATTGCACCGATACTATACTCTGTTGTCTCGCCAGGGAATTTTTTAGAATATATGCTTTTACCAAAACCAATCGAAAAATTAAGTACAGTTACATTAAAAAATCGTGCAACAATGAAATGTCCAAATTCGTGAAAAGTTACTAATATTCCAATCGCGATAAAAAAACCAATGATACTTTGTATTATTTCCATTTTTTCTGAATTAGCTCTACTGTTAATTTTTTCGTTTCCAAGTTACATTCTATAACATCATCAATGTTTTTCAATCGGACAAATCGCGATCTATCTAATATATTCTTTATTATGACGGGAATGTCGGTAAATTTAATAGAGCCAGCAAGGAAACTTTCAACTGCCACTTCATTAGCTGCATTTAGGATTGTAGGTGCGTTTTTTCCTACCTTAACGCACTCTATGCACATATCTAAACATGGAAATTCTCTTTTTTTTACTTTACGTAGTGTCAATGTATCTACAGATGAGAGACACTGTTCACGAACTTTTCTATCAAATCTCTGTGGCCATGACAAAGCATAACTTATTGGAATCCTCATATCATGATTACTAAGATGTGATATGGTTGATCCATCAGTAAACGAGACCAGTGCGTGGATTATACTTTGTGGATGAATTAATACGTCTATTTTACGATAGTCTATTCCATATAGAATAGATGCTTCTATTATTTCTAAACCTTTATTCATCATGGTTGCTGAATCTACAGAGATTTTTTTACCCATTTTCCAATTCGGATGTTTCGTTGCCTGATCAGGTGTAACATATCGAAGAGCTTTTTTTTTAAAATTTAGAAATGGTCCGCCAGATGCTGTCAGTATAATTTTCATAATCTCATCTCTTTCCCTTAAATTAATCTTTGAACCCTTAAATAGTGGCGAGAGTATTTGGAAAAGAGCATTATGCTCACTGTCAATAGGAATTATCTCTGATCCACTTTTTTTTGCTGCATCAAGCATCAATGCACCAGACATTATGAGTGATTCTTTATTTGCGAGTAATAATTTTTTTCCTGATTCAATGGCTGTAAATGTTGGTCTCAAGGCAGATGTACCTGATATACCTGATAGAACACAATCAACTTTACTATCTGATGATATGCGATCATAACTGTCAATACCAAAAAGTATTTTTGTTGAGATTTTATTTATAGCACAAAGATTTGACAATTGATTAGCTTTTTCTTCACTGAGCACCACAGCATATTTGGGTTCAAATTTTTTTATTTGATTAAATAGAGTTTTAATTCTTGATTTAGCAGATAATGCAAATACTTTGTGATAATTACTGGATTTAGAAATTACCGATAAAGCATTTTTTCCAATAGTACCTGTAGATCCATGAATTGTTATATTTTGTCTTCTCATATAAACATCCAATAATAATAGATAATAGTAGTTGGAAGATAGCTGTCAAGTCTATCTAAAAGTCCACCGTGTCCTGGTAACAAACTACCAGAATCTTTTTGATTGTATGTGCGCTTCAAAATACTAATGAATAAATCTCCAATTGTACAAGATATGCAACACATTATCATGAGCAAAAGATCTAGACCTAGCAGAGGATATTCTTCAAAAAGGATGAAGTAAACAATAAATATCAATGACGGAATGAAAACAGATGCTATAAACCCCTCTATGGTTTTCATAGGACTAATCGTTTCACAAAGTTTATTCTTACCAAATGCCTTTCCAACTAGGAAACCAGCTATATCTGATAATGATACAATCGCGATAATAAATAAAAAATATCCTCTAACAGTATCAAAATTATCATCCTCAAAAATATTCGTGATAGATTGGTTTATCTCAGGAAGACTTGCCTGAGATGACATATGAATTATGACAACCCAAGTAAGGTATAAACTAGTGAATCCAATTATAGGTGCGATTTTAGAAAATATAAGTTTGAGAAACGAAGACTTTAAGATAATTAGTGAAGCAACTAATATCCAGAATATCATCGCTATATTGATTAAGTTATAAAATACATCTCTTGATATATTTACTGACACGAAAATTGCGATTGTAAAAAGTATTACATATATGATTTTTATTCGATTATTAATCCCTATTAATGATAACCATTCTATAAATGCATAGACGAATATTGTAGTCAAGAGTATACCTAAGATAAAAGATGGTAAAAAAATTACACTGAATATAAAAATTAGTGCTAATGAAAATCCGGTAATGACTCTATTTTTCATTTTGCTCTATTTGTTCAACAGATTTTAGACCACCGAATTTTCTTGTTTTGTTATGAAAGAATTTGATTGCTTGATCAAACTTTTCCTCATCAAAGTCTGGCCACAAAGTATCTGTAAAATAAAGCTCTGTATATGCATGTTGCCATAACATAAAGTTGCTGAGTCTGTGCTCTCCAGCAGTTCTAATCATAAGATCAGGATAATTTTCATAAAAGGACAAGTTTTTCTCAATATCATCTTTGCTGACGGATTTGTCACTCTGATCATCTTTTAAATTCAGAGCCTTATTAACTGCATTTACAATATCCCATTTACCACCATAATTAACAGCAAAGTTTAATTCTAACCCAGAATTATTTTTTGTTAGCTCTTCAAGAGTATGGATGTATTTATTAAGAGATCGATCAAATTTCGTTAGATCTCCGATAAATGTTACTTTGATATTGTTATCATGAAGGTTCTCCATATTCTTTATTATAGATTCTCTAAATAAAGACATTAGTACTCTCACTTCAGTAGAAGGCCTTATCCAGTTCTCACTGCTAAATGCAAAAAGAGTGAGAGAAGATATTTGCCTAACCAAGGAGGCATTGATAATCTTTTTTACCGCGTCTATACCTTTCCTATGTCCATAGGATCTTGGCATATTTCTTTCTTTAGCCCAACGACCATTGCCATCCATGATTATAGATACATGTTTAATTATACTATTAGCCATTTAAACTTCACTTATCTCTGTCATTTTTTCATTTATAATTACCTCAGATTGTTTTATGTAATCGTCAGTAATTTCTTGAATTTCAATTATGTAGTCTCTCTCGAAATCCTTTGATATTTTTTTCTCTTTCTCTAGATTTGAAATGATAGTGTTTGTATTTCTCCTTATATTTCTCAAGGAAACCTTTGTATTTTCCCCTTCTTTTTTTAATAGTTTTTTTAACTCATCTCTTCTTTCTTGTGTAAGAGGAGGTATTTTAATAAGAATATTTGTGCCATTAACTACCGGGGACAATCCTAAATTAGAATCAATTATTGCTTTTTCAATTGCTTTAATCGCATTTTTATCCCAAATATTCAGACTGATAGTTGATGCATCAGTAACAGAAATATTAGCAAGTTGTTTTAATGGAGTTTTTACATCAAAGTAATCAGCCTCAATACTATCTAACATACCTGGATTAGGTCTTCCCGCTCTGATTTTAGATAGTGTAGAGTGAAGAGTATCTATGGTTTTGCCCATCAATTTCTGAGTTTCTTGTTTAATTCCCTCAATCATGATGACTATATTCTATCATTACAAGACATTTTTGTAATCATGAATAATAAATAGTTACATATTATTACTTGTTAATCTGACTATATACTTCTTTGGCAAAATCTTCATTTTTTTTCTCTATACCCTCTCCAAGTTGAAATCTGAGGAATGAGACAATACTATTATTTTTAAGTAGCTTTCTAAGTGATGTGGAGTTATCTTTTATAAAAGGTTGATCTAATAATGTATTATCTGAAATAAATTTTTTGATCTTTCCTTCTAAAATATTTCTTTTTATATCTTCTTTTTTATCAATTTTATCGAGTTCAGCCTTAAAAATCTCTTTCTCGCTTGATAAAACTGACTGATCAATTGTTTTTTCATCAATAGAAATTGGATTGGCAGCTACAATCTGCATGCAAATATCTTTACCTAGAGATTCATCATTTTTTTCTAAAATTACGATTGCACCTATTTTATTATTGTGGGTGTAACCAACAACACAATTGTCTTTAGTACTAAAGCTTTTAAATCGACGAATTACTATATTTTCTCCTAATTTTGCAATTGCACTTTTTTTATGTTCATCTATTTCATTTAGATGCGTTTTATCCTTATCTGTGACCATTGATTCAAAATCACTGTAGTTAGTCAGAAGTATTCTGTCACAGCATTCCTCAACATAACTTATAAAATCTTTACTTCTTGCGACGAAATCAGTTTCGGAATTAATCTCTATCAATATTGCTTTATCATTATTGGAATGAAAATAAACAACACCCTCAGCTGCGATCCTAGCTGATTTCTTATCTGCTTTTATCCCCTCTTCAGATCTCATAAGCTTTACAGCTTCAGTAACATTATTATTAGATTTTTTGAGATACTTTTTACAGTCCATCACACCAGCACCAGTAATTTCTCTTAGCTGTTTTAAAAGGTCTAACTCAGAAGTCATATGTTAATCCTTCTTATCAGGCTGAGACTGTTTTTTTGATTTATCTTTTTCTACTTCAATGACTTGCTTCTTTCTAGTTGATTTTCTAGATGATGGTACATGATCTGTCTTTGGTTGTGAATGTTGTTTATTGTTACTTATAATTTTTGAAACTTCACTTACAAATAGTTCAATTGAAGACATAGAATCATCATTTCCTGGTATCATATAATCAACACCATCAAAAGAATTGTTACTATCAACTATCGCTATAACTGGTATGTTTAGTTTATTTGCTTCTTGTATTGCAATTTTTTCATATCTAGTATCTATTACAAATAATGCATCAGGTAATTTCTCCAGATCTTTTATTCCAGCAAGGTTTTTTTCTAGTTTTGTTATTTGTTTTTTAACTGACAATGTCTCTTTTTTCGTCATATCCTCAAGCAGCTTAGATCTATCCAAGTGACGTTTAAGGTCTTCAAGTTTCTGTATAGATTTTTTTACAGTATCAAAGTTGGTAAGCATTCCTCCAAGCCAACGATTGTTGACGTATGGCATCTTTACATCTGTTGCGTGTTTCTGGATTATCTCTCTAGCTGCTCTTTTTGTGCCGACAAACAGTATTTTAGAATTATTTTTTGCTAGCTTTTCGATAAAAGTAGATGCTGACTTAAATCTTTCAATACTTTTGTCTAAATTTATTATGTGAAGCTTTTTGTAAGTTGTAAAAATGAATGGGCGCATTTTCGGATTCCAGTACTTTGACTGATGTCCAAAATGAACACCTGCCGAAATCATCTCTTTGACTGATAGATTAGTCACTTATATATAATCACTCCAAATAACTCTACAATAATACATTGATATGGTTTTTTATCATATTTACATGGAATGAACAATAAAAATCTGATAATTTGTGCTAGAAAATACTGGTTTTAAGAGATATATGATTGATTTAAAAAATGAAAAAGAAATCTCGCAGATGAGGGCGGCTGGTAAGCTGGCATCTGAGGTCATAGAGATGATAGAGGAGCATGTTAAAATCGGTGTAACTACACACGAACTAGATGTTATTTGTCACAACTACATCACTCGAGAGCAAAATGCCATACCCGCTCCTCTTAATTACCATGGTTTTCCTAAGTCAATCTGTACATCTGTGAATCATCAGGTATGCCATGGTATCCCATCAAAAAACAAAATTCTCAAAAGTGGTGATATAATTAACATTGACGTAACCGTCATAAAAGATGGTTTTCATGGAGATACAAGTAAGATGTTTATGATAGGAAAACCATCTATACTAGCAGAAAGGTTATGTAAGATTACTAGAGAATGTATGATGATGGCAATAGAAGCAGTTAAACCTGGGCTTCATATTGGAACTATTGGAGCTATTATTCAAAAGCACGCAGAAAATAATAAATTTTCTGTAGTAAGGGAATATTGCGGTCATGGAATTGGTAGAAATTTTCATGAATCCCCACAAATACTCCATTATGGAATAGAGGGTACTGGTATTATTTTAGAAGAAGGAATGACATTTACTATTGAGCCGATGATAAATGCTGGTAAAGCTGATACTAAGGTTCTTAATGATGGATGGACAGTAGTCACACAAGATAAATCACTTTCAGCACAATGGGAGCATACAATCTTGGTTACTAAAAACGGATCGGAAATACTAACCAAGAGAATGGAAGAAGAATGAGCGCCAAAACACATGATGTTTATGCAATGTTAGAGAAATTGATAAGCTGTCAATCTATCACTCCTGATGATGATGGTTGTCAGGATATAATTTCTGATTTTCTTAGAGGGTTTGGTTTTGAAATTAAAACAATTGAAAAATCTGGTGTCAGAAATCTAATAGCAACATATGGAAGTAAAAGACCAAGGCTAGCCTTTGTCGGTCATACAGATGTCGTTCCAATTGGGGAGATTGATAAATGGAGTTCTCCACCATTTAAACTTCATGAAGAGAATGGTGTGCTTTTTGGCAGAGGCACTTCAGATATGAAAGGTAGTATAGCATCTATGCTTATTGCAATTGAAGAATTGCTAAGACTAAGTAAAGAAATTAACGGATCGTTAATGATAATTTTAACAAGTGATGAAGAAGGTCCAGCAATCCATGGAATACAAAGTTTAGTTAAAGATGAGTTAAAAAATACGAAAATAGATTTCTGTCTTGTAGGGGAACCCTCATGCAAAGAGAATCTTGGCGATACTATCAAAAATGGAAGAAGAGGCTCTTTGTCTGGTAGTCTTGAGGTTCGGGGTATTCAAGGTCATATTGCTTATCCGCAAAATGCAAGAAATCCTATTCATTTATTTTCACCTGTTTTACAAAAACTCATTAACCAAGAATATGATAAAGGTAATGAATATTTCCCTCCTACCTCTTTTCAAGTCTCGAACATAAGCAGTGGTGCTGGAGCGAATAATATTATTCCTGGTGTGTTGACCATGGATTTTAACTTCCGGTATTCAACAGAGACTAATGCTGACAAACTAAAAAATACTGTAGTTTCAATCCTAGATAACGAGGGAATAGATTATTCAATAAAATGGTCGCACTCTGGAGAACCATACTTGTCTAGAAACTCAGAATTACTTGATGTTTGCTCTAGAGCAGTTCAAAAGGTAACCAAAAAAGATGCTATGATATCAACAGATGGTGGGACATCAGATGGGAGATTTATGGCAAAAATCTGCAATGATGTAATTGAATTTGGCTTGGTGAATAAATCAATTCATAAAATAAACGAATCAACCACTCTTGACAATATTGTTATGCTAAAAGACATTTATAAGCAAGTGTTACAAGATATACTAACTATCAAACAAAGTTGATCTTATTAGCTGCTGTGTATAGTCTGATTGTGGATTTTCTAGAATACTTATTGTCTCACCCTGCTCAACAATCTCAGATTTCTTCAACACACATATTTTGTGTGAGATTGCACTGACAACTTTTATATCATGAGAAATAAAAATATAGCTCAAATTATATTTTTTTTGAATAGAAATAATTAAATCAAGTATATTTTTTTGAACAACTACATCTAGGGCACTGGT
>MDTD01057812.1_pt1 | contig 16153 bp, 11 predicted proteins | sample 811221 | NCBI WGS metagenome assembly MDTD01 (sample SAMN05326646, study PRJNA326480) | marine metagenome | isolation source: seawater | place: Pacific Ocean: South West | collected 2011 | reverse complement strand
TGCGAAACATCGATGCCGAAAAGACGCTCGGCTGCGTTCGCTTTTGTCTCGGTCATTCGGTTTTACTTTCTATTTTGGCTCTTTCAATTTGCGAAGAGCCTCTTTTGAATTTGGTTGCGTTGATGCAGGGAATGCGGTTCGACCGAATAGCATGTACTCGGTCATCGCGCCTAAGACTACGGCGCCCCTTGCCAATTAGTATGCGGCTGATCCCTGAAATCAAGCAGGGTGCTGCATATGCGTCATCTATCACCCGGGTGGTCCAATATGGCTCTTTCGAGTGCTAGAAAAATTGGCTGAATTAGGGCATAGTAGTCTTAGCTGGTCGGTATCGGAGTTCGCTCCTGTTTTATTTAGTTTTGCTTTGTGGTAATTGCAACTTATAAAACTGCCGGCCGGCATATCAATTTTTAATTTCCGTCTGTTGCGCCAGGTCGACTTGCTTACAATCGACCCGATTAATAACAATATAACTCAACATATAAGTTTGTGCCCGAATTTTCCTGGCGATTGCACAGTTAACAAACTGTTGGTTTACAGCATCGCCGCAAGGCGCTTGAAAACGGCACCAACAGCTGAATTATAAACGAAAGCGGAAACTTAGCGCAGAGCAATTTCCCAAATTCGCCTCAATCGAAATATCACCACTACCGAAATAGTTTGGCTTTCTGAGCCAATTCGCGGAAGTAATCATGGTGCCAAGACAACGTCTGCTGCGCTAGGTTTCTGTTAAATGCCGGTATTAAAAGCAGTATCGATGGCGGTTTCGTTACCTTGCCCAGGACTAAGCCCAGAACTAAGTCCAGGACAAACAGAAGAAGGACTAGGCATGACAGGGATTAATCCTCGCAGCCTTAATTCACCACTTTCGTAACCCAACTGGGCGAATACATATTGATGGCATCGCTAACCGCACCACATACAGGACCCTCCTCGAACCCCATAGCAGACAAACGTTTACGGCATTCAAACAACAGTATCTAGTCCTTGCATAGAAGAACTAGCCAAGAAGCCAGGCAGCGAAATTTGCATCCGCGGCTAGTATCGCTACTGGATATAGAAAGCATCAAATACAGTGACTAGAGACACCGCCACCATAACCCAAATGGGTGAATATGTATTTATGGTATCACCAGGAACATAGCTGATCCTGTTTCCGAAATCTTGCCACCTGTTCAGGAATTCCGGGCACCAAGGACTCCTACAACCCACTTGCTAGCAAGGCTTGCTTAGCCAAGGGGATTAATCCACCCCACAACAAGAGTCAAGCAACACCAAGACCAATACCAACAATTCACAATTTGATCACAGGATCCCCAATTCATCAAAGCTGTCATGAAAAACATCGATCAACTCTAAATAGAAGTTACGAACCTGGGTCCCCTACAAGGTCGAAGACTCTGCTTGTAATCTCCCGCTTTTTTTGAGCCCTGGTGAACCTATCTGGAAAAGCCAAACTATCGAAGAGCTTGTTTGCTTCGATACTTTCTAAGTACTTCACCTGGGGCTTCCCGTCTTTGATCCCAAGACCTATCATGTACTGATCCGGGCCCATAGTTTCGACAACAATGATTTGCTTAGTCTCCTTAACTTGAAAGTTAAGACCAAGGTGATTGGGTACTCTAGTTATTCCAAGATTTTGAAAATACTCCGGGTCTTTGTCGTATGCGTACTCAAAGCGCGCCAGGAAGTCAGGCTCAATCAAGATTCTGCCATCAATAATTTTGAGAACGGCCTCTTCTGCATCTGTATAGTAGATGCCACCGAGAACGGAACAAGCACATACTACTATTGCTACCAGGGCCATGTTTCTCTTCACAATCTAACCTGAGTTCTCCTTTTGCTTCTCAACAACCCTGATATATCAACTCGCCTGCAAGCAATCTCTATTCACTTTTATTTTACGCCCAATCAAATCCAGCGTCTTTGCTCGAATAAACTGTTCCGTAGTACTACCATCAGGCATCCGCATTTAATTAAACCCGCTGCCATATGAGCTAGACTAGCTTATCGATTTAGCCGGCAGCCCTTACACAACCGAGCCCGACCGAACCCGACCCTGCCTAACCAGGCCTCAACTAACCCAACCTTTCTAACCCAACTCCTTTCATAGCAGGAGAGTGATCATGTCCAAGCAAAGTACCAAATTAGCCGATCCGTTGAAGCCCCTCGACCCGGAGTTTCTCCAGGACCCATACCCGACCTTCGACCGCATGCGTACCGAAGAGCCGGTATTCTGGAGCGAGAGCGGCAAATACTGGATCGTCACCCGCTTTGACGATGTCTACGGCATCCTCAAGACCCTTAGCTATGAAAAGGGACTCCAGCGCTGGAAGCAGGTCAATCCCCTTACCAAAATCATTCCGCCGGTCCGCAAGCTCACCGAGTCCCGCAAGAAGTGGATGCTCAACATGGACCCGCCGGACCATACTCGCCTGCGTTCTCTGGTCAACAAGGCTTTCACGCCTTCCATGGTCAATGGAATGCGCGACCACATCAAAGAGATTGCCGAGCATTTATTGGACGAGGTCAAGGATAAAGAAGAGTTCGATCTGGTGGCAGACTATTGCTTCCCGCTACCGGTGACGGTAATCGCCGAGATGCTGGGCGTGCCTGCCAGCGACCGGGACAAGTTCCACAAATGGTCCACGTCCATGACCGAGTCTCTGGAACCTTCCATGAGCATGAAGCATATGATGAAGGCGAACAAAGTAACCGATGAGCTGATGGACTATCTCAAGCCCCTGGTGAACGAGCGCCGCAAGAATCCCAAAGACGATCTTATCAGCGCTCTTGTGGCGGCGGAAGAAGACGGGCAAAAGCTCACCGAAGAAGAGTTGCTCAACAACTGCATTTTGCTTCTTGTCGCCGGGCACGAAACCACGGTCAATCTGATCGGCAATGCCGCCCGCTGTTTGCTCACCAACGAAGATCAGCTCAAGCTCCTGAAAGAGAAACCGGAGCTTGTAAAAGGCGCCATCACTGAAACTCTAAGATATGAAAGTCCGGTGCAGCTTGTGCGCCGCCTCGCCCACGAAAAGACAGAGCTGAGAGGCAAGGAGATAGGCGAGCGAGACATGATCATTTTGCTGCTGGGAGCGGCTAATCGTGACCCGGACGTGTTTGAAAACGCCAACTCCTTCGATATTACCCGCGATACCAAGAAGCATGTCGCTTTCGGCCACGGCATTCACCATTGCCTGGGCTCTTCCCTGGCAGAAGCAGAAGGCGAGATCGCCATCGCCACCCTCTTCGAACGTTTCCCTGATCTTGCCCTCAAGACCGAAGACATAAAAATCCGGATGCCTTTTGCCCTGCGTGGTCCAAAAGAGCTATGGGTGAAGACCGGCGCATAATATCAGGCGCTGGAGCATGGGACTGATGGCACAGGTGTGATCGGGGCGATTTTGTTGTAAGCTCAGATCATGCTAGGCAGTGATAAACAATTTCCGGTGGAACTTCTGGGGCGTTACAGCTCTCCTTCGCTGCTGGGAGCCGGGGGCATGGGGCTGGTATTTGCCGCCGAGGACACGGTTCTCAAAAGGAAAGTGGCGATAAAAGTTTTGCCCAGGGCGCAGCAGAATGACAAAAAGCTGGTCCGCTTTCAGAAGGAAGCCAGAGCCGCCGGGAAGCTCAGCCATCCAAATATCGTCAATGTCCTGAACTTTGGTGTAACTGAGGCGGGCGAGCCTTATCTTGTTATGGACTATATCCAGGGAAATACTCTCAAAGAGAGTATCGAAGATGGCGGTTTCTCCATATCCCAGGCGATAGATGTTGTCATAGAAGTATGCCGGGGTCTGGATCATGCCCATGAAAAGGGCGTTTTGCACCGGGATATAAAAGCGAGTAATATCATGGTCGCCTCGAACGCTAATTCAAACTCGAACTCTCATTCAAACTCGAACGCCAAATCAAATTCGAATACGAATCCTATTACCTGCTCGAACGCCAAATCGAACGAAATTAAAATAATCGACTTTGGTCTTGCCGATTTACGGGTGGACCAGGGACCGGGATTTGAGAGCACCGGTAGTATCGCCGGTAGCCCCGCCTATATGAGCCCGGAGATAGGCAGAGGCGAGAAAGCCAACGTCCGGTCAGAGATATATTCCCTCGGTTGCCTGTTGTTTGAATGTTTGACCGGCCGTCTGCCCTACGAAGCGGATTCTATTATGGCACTCATGAAACTCCATGCCGATGCGCCCCTGCCGGCCCTGAGCAAATATATGGAAGAGCCTGATAGTGCCATCTTGAAAGAGGCACTGATAGAGCTTCAAGAGATCATCGAAAAATGCCTGGCAAAAGACGCAAGCACCAGATATGCCACCTTCCAAGAATTCATGTCGGACCTTACCAGGGTAAAGTCCGAGACGCTTCTAATGCCGATACCGGAGGAGAAAGTATATTCCAGTGAATCCCCAGCCAGAGAATTTTTGCGGTCCAACTTCGGAACGACTTGCCTTTTACTCATGCTTATCGGTGGCATATTGATACCAATACATGTACAGCAGACCATCGACAAGGACGATGTAAAAGCAACAAGGCGACTAATAAAAAACCCTATTCAAGAGATGTCTATACTGCCAAGGGATATAAACGGCAAAGATCTTGATGCCACTATGCTTGATGGCGATGCCAGTATCACAGACCAGATGGTTATAGATGGAAAGGTCGAAGGAGCCGACCAGGGCAAATATCGCCTCGGCAACAGCAAAATCACGGGAAAAACTCTGGACTATCTGAAGAACAAAGAGGTCACCGACCTGGTGTTGTCCTACACCGAGCTTAGTACCGAAGATCTCAAAAAACTGAAATACATAAAAGGAGTTCGACAGATTAACCTAGCCGGCTTGAAAGAAAGTTTCACAGACGAGATTCTGGACTATATAGACTCGAGCAATCTCTCGCTCCTCACCCTGGACTATACCAATGTCACCGATAATGGACTGGCTAAGCTGGCCAAGTATCCATCTCTACGCATAGTGAGACTGTCTAGCTGTCCCAATATCACCGACGAAGGTATCTTAATGCTATTGAAGTGCCCGGGTTTGCACAGCATCTCAACCTCCAGCACGCACATTTCAAGTGCGGGAATTTCTCACTTTAAAAATCTCGAGTCGCTGAGAGCAAACTACTGCAAGTTTTCTGATGAGGACGTTCCGAATTTACTAAAGCTGAAAAACATCGAGACCTTTCATCTAAAAGGAAATTTGTTTACCCGCGAAGGCTTCGAAAAGTTGAGCACACTACCGAAGCTCAAGAAAGTCGACTTTGCCTTCTGCCCCAACTTCAAGATGGAAGAGGAGCGCATCTTTAACAAGAAAGGTATCAAAGTCGAGTAACAAACACGAGGGGCGCTCTCCTTCAAGCGCCCCTTGTATTCTATAGCTTAATTTTAAAGTGCTTTACTCCTTTCTTATGAGCTTTGAGTTTCACAAAATTGGTGTAATCTCCTTTGCTGTGGTTTAAGTGTACCTAGATGTTTTACTCCTTGGTTTTATTGCTATACGCCTGTGCTACCGCTTGAGTATGCCCGGCTGCCAAATGTGACTTTGTCCGTATAGTACGGATCTTTTACCTCTATTGTTCCAACGTCTTGGATTTCGGAAGTACCTTCATAGCGTCCCCAGTACTTGGGACCCACCTTCTTGTTAAAAACAAAAACATGGTCGTACTTCCCCCACAGAGGCAACAACAGCACTATCACTGATAACACTGCCGCGAACACACTGGACAGATAGACAAAGGTTGTGAAAATATTGGATTCCATTGTCACACCTCAGTTAACGGTCATCTTGGGTTTCCTTATGCAAATACAATACACTTGACAACTTTGGATGTCCAACGTATTTTCCCCACTCGTCCCCTGAAAGCTATAAACGGCAAGCTTTTGCGCTTCCTAAAATGAGCCCCCATTTAATCCTCTATGAACCTTCTAGGCTTAATCGGCACCCTTCGAAAATTCGGCAACTTCCTGGTCGGGCTCTTTCCTGTACTTGGCCATATCTATGACTTTTTTGTACACCAGCTGAAAAGAATTGCCCAAATTCCAGCTGTGCAAGATCGCTGGTCGGATTTTGCTGAGACCGATCGGGGCAAAGCTATAATCAAAGTATTTCAACGCTTCTTCTGGCGTGACTATTCCGGGGATAGGCTCGATCTGAATGAGCTGCCTCCCGACACGGTCTCATCCCTGCGCATCATTTTCATTCTCTCAATTTTGCTCTGCTTACTGATACCGCTAGCGGTGGCAGGCAACTTCCCGGAAGTCAGCCTCACCATGCTTTCTGGCGAAACAGGGAAAGCGCCGATCTGGTCGGTGGCTTTGTGGATAATCTCGGCAGCTGTCGCCTGGGGCGCGGTCATGGCAGGCGCCAGCCTCTCAAACCGCCCCCTGACTGTGTGTATGGCGATTTTCTATATCTCCATTTTTGGCATGGTCGCGCTCTTTTCCGGCCGTTTGCCCTACAACGCCCTTTTACCACTCGGGGCTTATGTCACCCTATTTTTGCAAGAAAAGTCCCTTCAGAGGGGCGGCATTTTCGACTGGAAAAAATTTGACGTATATAAAGGATTGCTTTCCGGATTGATCATCGGGGTACCCGCCGGGGTCTATCTGCTAGCGCTCACCCCCCTGCACGCCTTCAACTTCGGCAATGTATTAGCCACAGGTTCGGTGTTTGGAGGAATTCTCGGAATTTTGGTCTGCTTCGCCGGAAGATACGCTGCAGCGAATGCCGAGCGAAAAATCGACCAGATGGCCCAGACAGGAGAATTAAGCGAAGCCGAATTGAATGATTCGGGCGACCTAGTGTCATACAACAAAAGTGATGTATCGAAGAGGGTCTGGTTATTAACCGCCATTAACCTGGCGTTCCTCACCTGCTTATTAGTAAAAAGTGGATGGGAAGAGTTTGCCGGACAATTGTTATCCACCACCTCGCTCTGGAATGGATATCTCTGGCCGGTCTGGTACTTCATCGGCATCGGAATCATTTTCAAACTGCTCAAACATTCCAAAGTATTTTCCCGGGGTGTAATAGACAGCCTGCCATCGGTTCTATTCATCCCTGTGGTACTAATGTTGATAATAGGTGGACTGGTAGTCACCTGGAGCGAATCAATTGTCAGCACCGTGAGCTTGGCCACAGCTACGGGGCTGGAAGCAAAAATCGCCGAGCCCTTTTATCATATCTACAGATGGTCCAATAGCTGGTTATGGCACTCCCCCGAGTGGAATCAGACGGCTCTGATCATGCGCTGGGTCTTCGGTCTGGAATTCCTTGCCATTATCTGGCTGTTGATCAAAAGAAGGCTGAAAGCGGAACACTTCGCGTCACTATTTTACTTTATAGTACTATCGACCTTCTTAGTCTACGAATACAACTTCCAACAGTTCTCTTTCAACAGAACACCCACCCACTCTTTTGTTCTGCTGGGATTCTTCTCTCTTTGGCTGCTCTGGCTGTTCCACAGAGTAGGGCTGAAGATGAGCCTGGAGTCCTCACCGCTATGGCCTAGCGCCGGACGCCTCCCTATATATGGTGGCGTTCTACTATGGTGCCTGGGAGAACTCCACGCCCGATCCGCCCTGGAAGATTTCAACATCATGAACAAGATTTTTCTGGTCATGTTCCGGGGCATTATCGATGTCGGGATACCTTATTTTCTCTATGTTTTCGCCACTCGACGATTCAAAGAGCTACCACTAAAACTTAGTACCATATTCGGCATCTTCTGTGCTGGAGCGGTGCTCACATTTCCACTTAATGTAGTAGATAAACTGGCAATGTGCGGCTGGTCCCTACCCGCAATGAAAGCCCTCTGGGATGCCCAAATAGAGCTGGTTTCCAACTATGGCATAACTTCCTTGCCCATATACAGGATTCCCACGGACTGGATAGTCGGCAAGTCGATTCTGTTTGCTCTGGCACTATTATTTATAGCCAAATGGGTGGACAAAACAGTAACGGTGAGGAAACCGGCAGCCATAATTTTCTCAGTACTTGCCTTCACCAGCGGCTTCTCGTCGTTTATAAAAGCAAACGCGGATCTGCCCCTGAACAATGATTTGAAGGTGCTGATAGCGCCTGCCATCACTGAGCTAAATCTCAATGCCAACGTACTTGCCATCTATCTAACTTACTGGATACCGGCTCTACTATTCTGCTTCGTTGTTGCCTGGAAAGAGAAGAAAAGCGCTCTGCACTGGTCTCTGGCGGCTACTGTTTCAGCCCTTGCATTCGCGTTTTTCAACTACTACTGGCCATCGCAGGAAGCCTTCTTAAGGGCTAGCAACTTGCTCAATCCTGTTGGTGTCTTATTCGGTGCGTTCCTCATCTATCTTATTATTCTCGCCGTGCGCCGCATCGAGGCCCGGGACTTCCTGGATGAACATAAAGTACAAACAGAACAGCAGGGAGCTTCAGACTCTACTAAAGAAGATAAGCAGACTCCTTCGGTGAGCAACAAAGAGATCCATGCCCTGGCACTTCTACTATTTCTTTTCGTTGTCTGGCACAGCAGGGAAGTCCTTCCTCAGTGCACCCTGATAGAGCGCCAGACACCGGTGCTGGGCAGGAATCAGCCCATGCCCCAGAGATGGGGTAAAAACTTACAAAGCAATCCCGCCTTGAAACACGCCTTCTTCAATATCAAACATCGGAACGGATTCCTGTCCACTGTGGTCTGGAGTGTTCGCCCCACTCCGGCAGGCGGCAACGCGGCGGTGCTCAAATCCCTCAACGAAGACTCGGCTAAATCTCCTGCCATAGCCAATCTCGACATCTATCATATGGAAAACTGGAGCAAATATTATGCTGGTGCCACCGCCATATTTTTCAACATGGACCTGGTCACCCCCAAGATGAATATTCCAAGAACCGGCGTTACCGTGATGTTGCCCCGGGTGGATGGCATGACAGAAATACTATCGTTTATAGGTGAGCCCAATCAGTTCCAGCGCTTCGAATGGGAGGCGGTCAGGATGGTAAAAGCGGCAGCCCATGCTCCTTCCGCCGGCAAAAGACCGAACATCGTCGAGCTTACCAAAATGGTCGGAAAACTCTGAAGTAGATAACCGGACCTGGCCTCAAGGCATTGCCCTTGCTAATAATTCCTATTGCAGAATCAGGCATTTGACGCACTCATTCTCTTCATTGAGCGCCGTTCCGCAAATCTTGCAAATCCCTTTAAGATTGCCCGCCGAGCCTTTCCATGATCCGGTTATCACCCCGTCAATGTCATCACTCATGCGCTTAGCTTCTTCTTCCCTACCGGTCTTCGCCAGCAGTTCCGCGTAACTCTTAATAAGACGGGCCGTTTCCGTATTATCCGGACCGTAGATTTTGTACTTTATATCGAGAGCTTTCTTATAGGCGCGTTCGGCAAGATCGTAGCGGTGATGGACATGATAGATTGTGCCCAGGTTATGAGAAGCACTGGCGACGGTGGCATGCTCCTTGCCCAGGGCTTTCTCGTAAACCCTGATGGAATTTCGCAGGTGCGAAACTGACTTCTCCATGTCATTCAGCTCGTAGTAAAGCCCCGCCAGAAAGTGCATCGCTCTGCCTACTGTGATGTCATCTCGTCCCAGAGCCTTTTTCTTGAGAGCCAGAGCTTTCTCAAAGGATTCGACGGCACTATTGATGCGCCCTTGCTGATATTGCATACCGGCCACATTGTCCAGGGCGGCTGCAAGAGTCTCGTCCGAAGCGCCGAATCGCTCATCCAACTTGAGGTTAAAGCGCCAGAGCTTCTCGGACAATTTCAGATCACCATCGTCGGCAGCCCGCTTGGCCCGGTAGGCATTGGCTTGATAGACCATCTCATACTCGTCCCGACTCACCTCGACGGTGATCACCGAACTAAGCGCAGTGTAGGACTGATTGGGGAGATTTAAGCGCTCCTGAATCATCGAGACAACTTTACTTGTCTGCCAGTCAAACTCAGTTATCTCCCGGGGTTGCACGCCAAAATCCCGCGCTTCACTGGCTCTGCCCAACTCATTCAAAAGCTCGGCATAAAAACTACGGTACTTTGCCACATAGGAATGATCCGGTCCCAAAAGAATGCGAATCTCCTTGAGGCTCTCCAGGTAATAGTTTTCTGCCTCTTTCCAGATATTTAGCGTATGGTTGACGATGGCGAGATTGGAGAGACAGACTACCTTTTTGACCGGGTCCCGCAGCTGCTTGGCCATGGCCAGAAGCTCCAGTAGGGTCTCATTGGTCTGGGGGAGCTTGCTCTGGTACCAGAAAGACTCGGCTAGCTGTTCAAGAATCTCGCAAAGCTCATCTTCATGCACAGCAGAATCATGGGCTGCCTCGTAAGCGCTTGTCAGAAGAGACTCCGCCTCCTCATACTTTCGGGCGAGAAGCGCCTTCTGGGCGTCTTCATGCAACTCATTCCAACTGGCGGTCTGACCGTTCACAGGTTCCTATTCTTTCTTGCGGATTCCAAAATTTTAGTAAGAGCTGCGGAACTCTTCCTTAAATGTTACCACGGCGACCCCATTGATATGGGAGGTCATATAACCGACTAAGCGACCTCAAGTAAGCGACCCCAAGTAACCGACCTCAAGGTCTGATAGCCAGGGAGCCTGTGGACCGAACTCTGCAATAGCGAGGGAGGTAGGAATGGCGGATATAGCAAAGACAAGAACGATCCAGCTTATACTATTCTTTATAGTTATATACTCTCGAGAAGAAATTTACCGCAAATCAGATAGCTGCCAGGCCTGCGTCAAAAACTTCCAATAAGGAATTTCTGAAGCTTCGCAAGCCTGGCGAATAAAACTGAATCGGCTCTGCCTCCAGCCGATGAAACCACCAGGGATTGAGGTTCAACTCAATCTTTGATGGAAATCACCGGCTGGAGAACAAGGGCTACAGCTTACTTGCCCAGAGCACGCCGGACATGGTCGAGGTTCGCCTCAATCAGGCGTTCCAGATCTTCGCTGGTAACGTCATAGAGCACGACCCTGGCATGGTCCGCGGAGTAATCCACGGAGCCGTCGATGCCGACTCCTTCAATCTGCTCACGAATATCGTCAGCACCGCAAGACATGCAGAGGACACCCACTTCGATATCGGCGCCCATCTCCTCATGCAGACCTTCCTGCTCTTCCATGAGCTTCTCGGTCACGGTCATAATGCTGGAGAGGGCCAGCAGGTCCGACTCGTTCGCTTCCGGTGAGCTGAAGTCCAGCTTCGCCAGAAGCGCGTCGGCCAACTTGTCGAATTCGGCGCGGGTATCACCGCCACCAGTATCGGTTGCACTTTTCATTTCTACTACTCCTTTTTCCTAAGCATAGAAATTGCGTTGTTTATTTAGATACGCGCTAGCAAGTCGGCGTATCCACTGCTTGGAAGAAGATTGCCCTGACGCCAGGTCGGCAGTTCAGGGGCTGGTAATCCTCGTTCTCTGGATGGGGGTATCGGGCCACCCGTCCCGGTTCGACTTCGCAGCCCTTTCGATCATGGGCACAAGCTCCCGCTTTGGGACCTTGCGGCTCCAGCTCGAATACATTGAAATCTGCTTGCCCTTCGCGTCGAACCACTGCTTGGTCACAATGACGGTCGGGACATTTTTCACCTCACCGGTGCTTGCCTGGGGATGGGCAGCAGCCGGGTCCTTGACGATATCGATCGTCCTGAATTCGATGGCGCCCGAATATTCGGCGGCAAGCTGGTCGATGACAGCCTTCTGACTCATGGTCTCCTGACTGCCGTCGGTGAAGAACTCCACCGTCACCTTACTCGTAACTCCGGTGGGCGGTGCGTCCATCTGCTTTGTCAGCAAGGGAACGCCGATGAAGACAAGGCCGATAAACGCCAGGGGCAGAAGCCAGAGAAAACGGCTTGCCGAGCGAGGTTTCGACTTGGCACGCCCACTACCGACATCGGTGGGAGGCGCAGCGCCTTTTTCCTCTTCGGGATCGCAGCAATCGACATCTTCTCCGGGCGCTTGTTCAAGAGCGGGCGCGTTGTCGATGGCATCGGCTGCGTCGGCTGCATCAGCTGCGTCGGTGGCTTCAGGCGAAACGGCTTCAGGAGCCGCATCGGCTGCGTCGGTGGCTTCAGGCGAAACGGCTTCGGGAGCCGCATCGGCGACAGCTGCTGTGTTCGCCTCTTCCCCTTCATCATCCGGGGTGAGGGTGCACTGCTCGTCATTTGCGCCACATCGACGACCACGTCCGCCTCTGCGTCCACCACCAACGGTATCATCTCCTGTGAGATTCCGCTTCGGGCTATTTTTATTAGGACCAAGAAAGAGCACCGCACCGAAGAGACAGATCACTGTCAAAATCCCGATGAAGATGATCATCTCCGAGTCGTTGATGCGACTCTTGCCGGCCAGCTGATTGAGCGCCGTGTCCATGGCATTGTCGCTGACGACCACGGTACGGTCTACGGAAACAGCCGTCATCGGGCTACCGTCCGCCATGAGCAGACGACCCGAGTCATAGCTGATGGCGCTGACATCGCTCAGGTTGTAGTGGGTAGAAATCTGGGAACGCCCGGCTGTGGACCAGCCCACCACCGAAGCACGCCCCAGAGACTTGAGGGCATGGACCACCGCTTCTGCAGTACCGGAGGTCTGCGAATCGACGATGATCACCAGTTTGCCGTCATACTCCAGGGGCTTGAGCCCGGAGAACACAACGTCTACTTCGGTGCCGCGTCGACGCTCGATGTCGCCGTCAGCGTTCCGGGCATAGACGGTGACGACTTCCTTGCCGTCAACCCTCTCCTTGACCCGGAGCAGCTCCGCTGTTCCGCCATGGAAAGCAGCGATGAACTTCACGGCAAGCTCGACGTCCTCGCCGGATGCGCCGCGAAAGTCCATGATCCCGCCCGGGTATTCGGAGATGAAGTCTTCATGGAAGTCATCCATGAAAGCCGCATAGTCGAGGTTTTTCACCCCCATGATGAATCGGTTGTAGCGCAGGTCGTTGGGATAGCCGCCGCCCTGTCCTTCGTAGGACATGCTCAGCGACCAGTCCGGGACGATGCCGGAATCGAAGTTGAGGTCGAGATTCTGGTCCTCACCCCGACGCACGGAGATTGACACCGGAGTGTCGAGATACTCGGTGCGCAACATGGTGAGGGCTTCGACCATATCGAGGTTCTCGGCAGGCTTGCCCGCGATACCGGTGATGATATCATCTTCCTTGAGACCTGCCAGAGCAGCCGGTCCACCGCGATTCACCCAACGCACTTTGAACAAGCTGTGGGGCTTATCGAGGGAGAGCTTCACTCCGATCTTTTCGTCCAGGTCACGTTTCACCTCCACTTTGGTGGAGGCGGCGCCCCGGCTCACCGTGAGGGTGACGAAGGTGCCGTCCGGTCCCTGAATGGCATCGGTCAGCTCTTCGAATGTCTTGGCGAAGAAGGACTTGCCGTTCACCTCGATGATCCGGTCACCGTCGAGAAGACCAGCTTCTTCAGCGGTTGACTCGGCAATCACCTCGGTGACAAGAACGCCTTCGGAGCCGACAAGCTGCAGCTCGTCTAAGGAGAGCCCGACGCCGATGTAGCCGCTTTCGACGCGAGCCTTCCAGGCTTCGGTCTCTTTGCGGTCCAGGAGTTTGCCGTCAACCGAAGCCATCAGCTCGGCAAGGGCGGCGTTAAGATCCTCGGTGCTTTTGAGTTTGCCGTCGAACTTGTGTTCGAGGCTCTGGAAGCCTGCCGGCTTCTCAAACGAGGTAGCATCGAGTCTCTGGAAAGCGCGCCCATAGACACGCTCCAAATTTGCTTCTCGAGATTGCGCGGCCACAGCATCACCAATGGTGGCGCTCTGCGCGGAAGCGAATCCAGTAGAGAATCCAGTTATGAATACAGCCATGGATATGGCCAGGATTGCGGAAGTTATTGCTCTCATTTGCAATTCCACTTCAGGTGAGAGTGAGTTAGCTCAGGATGAGGGTCCCGAGCCGTTGCCGTCGTTGCGCTTGAACTGAGCGGCAAACCAGGCGCGACTCTGCCAGAGCTTGAACAGCCCGAAGAGACCCGCCACGGCGTAAACGATCATGAGGGGGAAGACGACGTAGACCAACCAGACCAGTCCTTCCATGCCGGGCATGGAGTTGGTCACGAAGGGCGCGCCGACGATGACGGTGATGGCGACGGAAGCGACACCCACGACCGCGAAGAAGATGCGGGCGAAGGTTGAGCGCTTGGCGTCGAGGGTCGCCTTCATCCACAGGGGGTGCCAGGTGAAGAAGCCGATGGCTGCGAGGATAAGTAGCAAAATCTCTGTCATTTGCTTTCCTTTCGTCTGAGTTATTTCATTTCAATTTCGGAAGAGTGCTCAAGAGGCTCCAGTAAACTGGGGCTACTCGGACGCGGATTACACTAACTGGTTATGTTTAGGAGCTTTTTCTCGACTCTTCAGAACTTAAAGGGGTGCGAAATATCTATGACAAAGAGGTACCCATAAACAAGAGCTCTAGCTTCTATCTTTGACTATAATCTGCCTCAACAGTTCGATACATAGCCTGTTTCTCAGTCAGAGTAAGAACACTCTGATTAAGAGAAATAAAGACCGCCAATTATTAATGAAATCGGAATAGAATGTACTTGGTCGCGCAGATTTAAGAGCAGGGACTGAGAGCGCATATACAGGCGGAATGAATCCTATGAATCCTAAGAATCCTATGGGTAGCAAAAACAGTCCGGTCGCCGTTATAGGCCTATTGATAGTCGTTGTCGCAGCCATCCTCGGCTTTATCTGGTTTCAATCTCCCAGGGATGTTCCTGTACGTTCAAATCTTGACGAGCCGGTCTCGGATGCCGGCCAGGTACATGCGGGCGTCACCGGAGATCCGATCATAGGCAATGTGACCGGAGGTCCGACGCCACCAGACTACAGAAGGGGCAGAGGACCTTCCGGCGTCGGCGGTCCAGGCGCTCCAGCCGGCACGATAGGAGTGGGTGGACCTCTTGGTCCCAGCGGTCCCAACCGTCCAATCTATCCCAATCGTCCTCCAACACCAAATTACAGATAAGGTCACCATCTAGTCTTGACCACAAGAAGTCGGAGCGGATGTAAAGACCGCCAGCCATTTTTAATGCCCCCTGATTCAAGTAGGGCGCTTGATCTTCAAATCTTATACCGGGTTTATGAACACCTGCAAATATAGAATCTGCGGCACTTTTCGCCTTAAGGCTTAGAATAGAAAGTCGTTATGAGCATGTTGTCTCTAGCAATCATTACCGTCGCAGCCGCCATTCATGCCGGTTGGAATGCCGTGGCGCGCAAAGCAATTGATGTAGTCACATTCGCCTGGCTATCGGCATTGATGGGAACGATAATCTACGCGCCTTTTGCCATCCATATTTTTTCCCAGAGCTACAACCAGATTGATGCCACCGGCTATGGTGCCCTCGCAATCACGGTACTTTGTACGACCGTCGGATTCCTGGCAATCTTGATGGGATATAAGCTTGGCGATTATTCAGTCATGTATCCGGTATCGAGAGGTACCGGACCGCTGATAGCCACCCTGGCGGCCATAGCTTTCCTTGGAGAGCGCCCTTCAGTAGCGGCAATGCTAGGCATTTTGATGATTGTACTGGGAGTTTTTATCATCGGCGGAGGCGCTTCGCTCAAATCTAAAGCAGCAGCCAAACCGGTTGCATTCGGGGTTTTGACCGGTGCGCTTATAGCAAATACCACTGTCTGGGCGAAACATTGCATTTCCAATCACGGCATTCCGTTTTTGCTGGTGGACTATGCTGCCATCTCAGGGCTGGTCCTGATTCTAGCGCCTTATGTACTCACCAAAAGAGATCTCCTCGCCCGGGAATGGCAGGAAAATAAAGGCGCGGCGCTAACTGTGGGAATCTGTCGGTCGCTGGCATATCTAATGGTTTTGTTTGTTCTCTCATCAAGTCAGGTTTATTATGTCGCGCCCCTCAGGGAGATGAGCATCTTGTTTGCGACGCTCATTGGAGCCAAGCTTTTCAAAGAAGGTCATCTTCGCAGCCGCATGGCTGCCGCCCTTGTTTTGTTTGTCGGTCTCGTTTCACTCTCCTTCAACTAGAGAGAGGAGCTTTATGCCACTTTGGCATACAGATCCGCCAATTCCTATGCCAATCTGGCATATTCTCTTCCGACCCCGCCGCTTTATGCCACTTTGGCATAC
>MDTD01042188.1_pt1 | contig 16154 bp, 15 predicted proteins | sample 811221 | NCBI WGS metagenome assembly MDTD01 (sample SAMN05326646, study PRJNA326480) | marine metagenome | isolation source: seawater | place: Pacific Ocean: South West | collected 2011 | reverse complement strand
GTATCGTTTAACGGCCATCGTTAGTCTCCCTAAACACCTTCGAAGAGTTCGATGACGTCGTCGCCTTGCAGGCTGACAACGGCCTTCTTCCAATTCGGCGTCTTGCCGTAACCACGTCGCATCCGACGTACTTTTCCGCGCACAATAGAAGTCCGAACATCTGCAACACGAACACCGAAGAGGTTTTCGATCGCCTTACGGATTTCGACCTTGTTCGCATCCGAAGCAACTTCGAACACGTACTGGTTTTCATCTTCGCGCAATTGGCTGCTCTTTTCGGTCACCACTGGGCGCTTGATTACTGAAAAATGGTCACTCATCGTGTGAGCCTCCCTTCAAGCTTTTGAACGGCTTCCTGAGTCATCATGAGCGTGTCGTGCTTCAACACGTCGTAGACATTCAATCCGTCAACAGCGAGGTAGTTCGACGAAGCAAGGTTGCCCGTGCTCTTCGCGAGGTTGTCGTTGTTCACGTCCACGATGAGTCCCTTGTTGATCTCGAAGGTGGATAGCACACTGGCAACGTTTTTTGTCTTGATCTCGGCCAACTCAAACTTGTCTAGTACCACTAGACGTCCTTCCTGCTGACGTCGGGACAACGCTGCTACAAGTGCAGCGGTGACGGTCTTCTTGTTGACCTTCACCCCAAAGCTGCGCGGCCGAGGTCCATGAGCGACACCACCACCTACGAAGTGTGGCGCCTTCTTGTTACCCTGCCGGGCGCGACCGGTGCCCTTTTGCTTCCAGGCCTTCGCCGTGGAACCTTTAATTTCACCGCGTTCTTTGGTCTTTGCGGTGCCAGCACGTCGCTCTGCGCGCTGATTGCGAACAACCTCGTGAAAGAGATGTTCTCTGACCTCAACGTTAAAGACGGCATCGTTCAATTCGACGGTGCCGACCTTCTTCCGTTCCAAGTTGTATACGTCAACCACTGGCATGGCTGCTGCTCCTGCATGTGTCACTCAAATCGCCGGTTTCTAGGTCCCTGTCCAGGGAGTTCCCATCTCCAGCGGCCCGCTCTGGTAGCACCAGCGCGTGGGAGTGTCAAGACATTGGTAACTACAAAGCTAATGGCCGAAACGATTCCAGCGCTACCTTGCGATTACTTCCTATTTTCTCTCGATTGGTACGAGGTCGAAATGTTCTTCCTCGTGGTCGTTAACGGGTACTCGCGATCGCTAGCCCTTCGCGTCCGACGCCACCTCGGCCAGAAGACTGAGATGCCAACTTACTTAATCTTCTAAAGAACCTGCTCAGGTCTTGATTTCGACATCAACACCGGCAGAAAGATCGAGCTTCATCAGAGCGTCAAGTGTCGCCTGAGTTGGCTCGAGAATATCGATGAGCCGTTTGTGCGTGCGAATCTCAAATTGCTCGCGGCTCTTCTTGTCGACGTGAGGTCCACGAAGGACCGTGTATCGATTGATTCGGGTAGGGAGCGGAATCGGACCAGCGGTCTTGGCTCCGGTACGCACTACAGTATCGATGATCTCGCCTGCGCTTTGGTCGAGAAGCTTGTAATCGTACGCTTTGAGTCGGATTCGAATCTTGCTGGCCATTTCTTAGCTCCAGTGAGTTCCTTTTGCTCAACCGTCCGGGTTGAGGCGCCCGCTTCTACAGGGCTCGCGTAGGAACTGTCAACGCTTTTGAGGTTTTGGGGTGTTGATTACCAACGGTAATGCGCAAATGCCTTGTTGGCTTCAGCCATTCGGTGGGTGTCGTCCTTCTTCTTCACAGCCGATCCACGGTTGTTGGCGGCATCGAGCAACTCGCCAGCGAGTTTGTCGATCATTGTCAGCTCCCCACGGTTCCGTGCGAAGGAAATGATCCAACGCATAGCAAGAGCCTGCTTACGCTTTGGTCGGATCTCTACGGGAACTTGGTAGTTCGAACCACCGACTCGCCGGCTTTTAACCTCAAGTTGAGGGCGAACGTTATCGAGGGCCTTCTTGAAAATCTTGATCGGATCGTCTCCGCTCTTTTGAGCGATCTGCTCGAGTGCACCGTAGACGATGCGCTCTGCGACAGATTTCTTTCCGTCGTACATCAGAACATTAATGAACTTGGCGAGAACCGAGTCGTGAAACTTCGGATCAGGATTAATGTGCCGTACTGGTACTTCGCGTCTTCTTGGCATGATCTCTTCCTATTTAGGGCGCTTGCTGCCGTATTTGGAGCGTCCGCGCCGACGATCAGCGATACCGCTGGCATCCAACGTTCCTCGAATAATGTGGTAGCGCACACCCGGGAGGTCTTTGACACGTCCGCCTCGAATCAGGACCAAGGAGTGCTCTTGAAGGTTATGCCCCTCTCCAGGAATGTAGGAGGTTACCTCCATTCCATTGGTGAGCCGTACACGGGCAATCTTACGAAGCGCCGAGTTAGGCTTTTTAGGGGTCGATGTGTAAACACGGACGCAAACACCACGCTTTTGTGGGCAGGATTGAAGCGCAGGTGCAGTCGTCTTGCTCCGTTGCTTCTTACGTCCTTGACGGATGAGTTGGTTAATGGTGGGCATAGCTTCTTTCGTTCCCTTTCGGCGACGTTCTGTCGCATCCTTCTTAGGGCCGCGCATTATGGGGACATGCAGATGCAAGTCAAGGGAGATCCGCATTTGCGGATATCTTATGCGGGCGCTGGTTCTCCTGTTGCGTCTTCGGAAGGCGCTTCGTCGTGGAATTCCACGCCGAGTTTCTTGTAAACCGACACACCGGTTCCGGCTGGGATCAGCCGTCCCATTACGACGTTTTCCTTCAATCCACGTAGGCTGTCGATCTTGCCGGAGATCGCAGCTTGCGTAAGGACCTTGGTTGTCTCTTGGAAACTAGATGCGCTGATGAAGCTCTCGGTAGATAGCGACGCTTTGGTAATCCCGAGCATGATCGGCTCGGCATTGGCGGGCTCACCACCACGTGCAAGCACAGTGTCGTTCTCCGTATCGAAACGCCAACGTTCGACCTGCTCGTTCACCAAGAAATTCGTATCTCCGACATCTACGATCTTCACCCATCGCAACATTTGTCGCACGATGATCTCGATGTGCTTGTCGTTGATTTTCACACCTTGGAGTCGGTAGACCTCTTGGATCTCATCCACGACGTATCCGGCCAGCTCGCGCTCACCTTTGACGCGTAGAATGTCGTGTGGATTGGTCGACCCATCGACAAGTGCCTCACCCGCACGTACGAAGTCACCTTCGTGAACGCTTAGGGCCATACTTTTTGGTATGAGGTATTCGGCGGCGTCACCAATTTCCGGCGTTACTACGATCTTACGCTTGCCTTTTGTATCCTTACCGAAGGACACGACACCGTCGATCTCCGTGATCTTTGCGACCTCTTTCGGCTTCCGTGCCTCGAAAAGCTCAGCGACTCGAGGCAAACCACCGGTGATGTCCTTCGTCTTTGTCGTTTCTCGAGGAATCTTCGCAATGACGTCACCTGCATCGACCGGATCACCGTTGGTCACAGTGATATTGGCGCCGATCGGCAACATGTAGCGGACGGGAACCGCCTTCTTGCCAGCAGAATCCATCTTGAGCGGCTTACCGTCAGGCCCGAGCATTTCAATGTGAGGCCGTAACTCACCTTTGTGCTCCGTGATGACCTTTCGGCTAAGACCGGTGACCTCATCAACTTCTTCGATCATGGTCTTGGACTCAACGATATCGACGTAACGTGCCGTACCTGCAACCTCTGTAAGAACAGGCAGCGACCAAGGATCCCACTCGGCGATCACGTCGCCTCGATCGACCTTGCCACCTTCACCCTGGCGAAGGTTTGCACCGTAGACCAGCGTGTAACGTTCCTTGTCACGACCGGAATCGTCGACAACGACGACCTCTCCGTTTCGATTCATGACAACCAGCGTTCCATCGGCCTTCGTCACAGTCTTCACGTTGTGGAACTTCAGAGTACCGACATTACGTGATTCCAAACGGCTCTGCTCAGAACGGGCTCGAGCAGCACCACCGATGTGGAACGTACGCATTGTGAGCTGGGTTCCCGGTTCACCAATCGACTGAGCAGCAATTACGCCTACGGCTTCGCCGATGTTCACCATCCGACCACGAGCGAGATCGCGACCGTAGCAAAGCACACAGACACCACCGCGAGTCTGGCACGCCATGACGCTTCGGATTGAGACCTGCTCGATTCCGGCATTCTCGATGGCTTCAACCTTTGCTTCGTCGATCTCCATATTCGCTTCGACAAGTACGTCGCCAGTGACAGGATCGAGTACGTCATCCATGGCTACTCGACCAAGGATCCGCTCACCGAGCGGCTCGATGATATCTCCACCTTCGACGAGCGGCTCCATCACAGCACCATCTAGTGTACCGCAGTCGTATTCCATCACGACGGTGTCATTAGCAACATCGACGAGACGTCGCGTCAGGTAACCGGAGTTAGCAGTCTTTAGCGCCGTATCTGCAAGACCCTTCCGCGCACCGTGCGTCGAGATGAAGTATTGGAGAACCGACAATCCTTCTCGGAAGTTCGCCGTAATAGGTGTCTCGATGATCTCGCCAGAAGGTTTGGCCATCAGACCCCGCATCCCTGCGAGCTGTCGAATCTGTTGGGCAGAACCTCGAGCACCGGAATCGGCCATCATGAAGATCGAGTTGAACGACGCTTGCTCTCGTGTCTCTTTCCCATCGGGTGACGTGACGGTATCGGTTTTGATTCCGGCCATCATGGCATCGGCAATCGATTCACCGGTAGCTGCCCAAATGTCGATGATCTTGTTGTATCGCTCACCGAAGGTGATTAGACCCTCCCGGTAAGAGGATTCGATCTCTTCGACTTCGTCACCGGTAGAGTCGAGCAAGGTTCGCTTTTCAGCTGGAATCTTGAGGTCAGCAATACTGATCGAAACACCCGAACGCGTGGAGTACTTGTATCCCCATGTTCGGAGTGCATCGGCCAAGAGAACCGTCGCCTTTGACCCACTCAGACGGTAGGTGAGGTCGATGAGTGCACCAACTTCCTTCTTTCCGAGCGTTTTGTTGAATTCTTCGAAGCCAACGACCTCTGGAACGATTTCTGTGAGAAGGGTACGTCCGACCGTTGTTTCAAAGGTTTTGCCTTCAATTCGGCACTTAATCTTCGCCTGAAGGGCGATGTCACCGGAATCGTAGGCGGCCCGTACCTCTTCAGGATTCGCAAACAGACGACCTTCGCCGCGGGCGAATTCTCGTGGACGTGTCATGTAGTAAAGACCAAGTACGATATCCTGCGTCGGGTTGATAACGGGCTTACCGTAGGCCGGACTCAGAATGTTGTTTGTACTCATCATCAGTACACGGGCTTCCATCTGAGCTTCAATGCTCAGCGGTACGTGCACGGCCATCTGGTCACCATCGAAGTCGGCGTTGAAAGCCGTACAAACCAGTGGATGAATTCGTAGGGCCTTTCCTTCTACGAGGACAGGTTCAAAGGCCTGAATACCAAGCCGGTGAAGTGTTGGAGCACGGTTGAGCATGACTGGATGCTCACGGATCACCTCATCGAGGACGTCCCATACTTCCGGACGCTCCTTTTCAACGAGCTTCTTGGCGCTCTTGATAGTTGTGACGAAGCCACGCTCTTCCAACTTGTTGTAGATGAAGGGCTTGAACAGCTCCAATGCCATCTTCTTTGGAAGTCCGCACTGGTGGAGCTTGAGCTCAGGGCCCACTACGATGACAGAACGTCCGGAGTAATCCACTCGCTTACCGAGTAGGTTCTGACGGAAACGCCCTTGCTTTCCTTTCAGGAGGTCGGAAAGGCTCTTTAGGGGTCGCTTGTTAGGACCAGTAATGGTCTTTCCGCGACGACCGTTGTCGAAGAGTGCATCCACTGACTCTTGCAACATCCGCTTTTCGTTACGGATGATGATCTCTGGAGCATTAAGCTCCAGCAGTCGCTTGAGACGGTTGTTACGATTGATAACCCGACGGTAAAGATCGTTGAGGTCACTCGTCGCAAATCGACCGCCATCGAGTGGAACCAACGGACGTAGGTCGGGAGGTAGTACTGGGATGGTCGTGAGGATCATCCACGACGGTTCATTTCCAGACTCACGGAATGCTTCAACCACCTTCAGACGCTTTGCGAGCTTCTTACGCTTCGCTTCGCTAGTGGCTTCCTTCATGGCGACGCGCAACTCTACTGCGAGCCCATCAATATCGATGCTTTCCAGAAGTTCCCGGATAGCCTCAGCCCCCATTCCAACTTCGATGGCGTCCGGACCATGTTCTTCTACGATTTCATCGTAGGCTTCCTCGGTTAAGATAGAGCCAACTTCGATATCCGTGTCACCAGGATCGAGTACGCAGTACGCCACACAGTAGAGAACCTTCTCCAGGTCCTTAAGTGTGATGTCGAGCAAGTTACCGATACGGCTTGGAAGGCTTTTGAGGAACCAAATGTGGGCAACAGGGGTCGCCAGGTTCACATGCCCAAGACGGTCGCGACGTACCTTGGCCTGGATTACCTCCACACCACACTTCTCGCAAACGATTCCGCGGTGCTTCATGCGCTTGTATTTGCCGCAGTTGCACTCGTAGTCCTTAACAGGACCAAAGATGACGGCGCAAAAGAGTCCGCCACGCTCAGGCTTGAAGGTACGATAGTTAATCGTTTCGGGCTTCTTTACCTCACCGAAAGACCACTCGAGGATCTTTTTCGGTGACGCTAATCCAACACGGACAGCACTGAAGCTAAGTGGATCTTTGGGCTTCTCATAAAAATTGAAGAAGTCTTTCAAGAGTTGTCCTCCGGCAAGGGGAGCGGCGGCTTAGTTGCCTTCGATAAGTTCTACATCCAGTGCCAAGCTTTTAAGCTCTTTTAATAGCACACGGAAGGATTCTGGAAGTCCGGGCTCGAGATTATGATCGCCTTTGACAATCGCCTCGTAGATACGAGTTCGACCGACGACATCATCACTCTTGACCGTGAGGAACTCCTGGAGTCCATACGCGGCGCCGTAGGCTTCAAGAGCCCAAACCTCCATCTCTCCGAGACGCTGGCCACCGAATTGGGCCTTTCCACCCAAGGGTTGCTGCGTCACAAGCGAGTAGGGTCCGATACTCCGAGCGTGAATCTTGTCGTCTACAAGGTGGTGTAGCTTAAGCACGTACATAACACCTACGGTGACATCCTCATCGAATGCCTCTCCGGTTCGGCCATCAAACAGAACGGTCTGACCGTTTCTTTTTCGCTTCGCCTTCGAAAGCAGATCAAGAAGTTGCTCTTCCTTGCATCCATCGAATGCAGGCGTTGCCAAATGGATACCACGCGAGATCAGACGCGCTAAGCGCTTCACATCGTCGTCTCCAAGGCTTTCGACCGTAGCTTTCGCCACCTTATCATCATAGACCTCAAGGATTTGCTTACGAATCGCATCTGGCGAGGAAGCATCCTCCAGCATCTTGCCGATGAGCTGGCCCATTCCAAGCGCGGCCCATCCCAGGTGTGTTTCGAGAACCTGTCCGACGTTCATTCGACTCGGAACACCGAGTGGGTTCAGAACAACATCAACAGGAGTACCATCCGGGAGGTATGGCAGATCTTCCTCTGGTAGGATTCGGGAGATAACCCCCTTGTTACCGTGGCGACCCGCCATCTTGTCACCGACTTGTAGCTTTCGCTTGATGGCGACAAAAACTTTAACCATCTTGATGACACCGGGCGGTAATTCATCGCCCTTCTTCATCCGTTTGATTTTCTCATCAAAGTAAGTGGTTGTCTTTTCGGTAGTGGCTTCAAGCTCTCGCACGATTTGTGCGATCGTCTCTTCAACCTCTCCGCCCGCGTCGACACGAATGTCGCTCCAGTACTTCTGCGGAATGGCTTGCAGCGCATCTGCTGAAATGACCGTACCTTTACCGAGAAGAACGTCGCCCTTGTCAGCAACCAACTTTCCGGCAGTCTTCTGTCCGTCGAGCAAACGAGCGATTCTGCCGTATGCAGCTTGGCGCATAATCTTGAACTCGTCGTCACGGTCCTTGAGCAGCCGTTTTTCCTCGGCATCTTCGATAGCGAGTGTTCGTGAGTCCTTTTCTACGCCCTTTCGAGAGAAGACACGGGCGTCGATGACCGTACCTTTGACCCCAGGGGGTACTCGTAGCGAAGTGTCCCGAACATCACCGGCTTTCTCACCGAAGATAGCGCGAAGCAACTTCTCTTCTGGAGAGAGTTGTGTCTCGCCCTTAGGCGTGATTTTCCCGACGAGAATATCACCCGTTTTGACCTCGGCACCGATGCGCACAATCCCTGCATCATCGAGGCTCACCATGGCTTCTTCACCGACATTGGGAATGTCGCGAGTGACCTCTTCTTTACCGAGCTTCGTATCACGTGCTGTGCACTCGAATTCTTCGATGTGAATCGAGGTAAAGAGGTCTTCCTTGACTACCTTCTCGCTGATAAGAATGGAGTCCTCGAAGTTGTAGCCACCCCAAGGCATGAACGCGACAACCACGTTTCGTCCAAGGGCCAACTCACCGAGTTCGGTCGCAGGACCGTCAGCAATGACGGTTCCAGCGGTGACGCGGTCGCCTTGTTGAACAATTGGCTTCTGGTTCACGCAGGTATTTTGGTTGGACCGTTTGTACTTAACGAGGCCATAGATGTCTGGCTTCGCATGAACATCAGTGTCCAGCGCATCGGGCTTCACAACAATACGCTCGGCATCGACGAATTCTACGACACCGTCGTTCTTCGCGACCACGGTCACACCGGAATCTGCGGCAACAACCGGTTCGAGAGAGGTTCCCACCAACGGAGCAGAGGTCCGAAGTAGTGGTACCGCCTGCCGCATCATGTTCGCGCCCATGAGTGCACGATTCGCATCATCGTTTTCCAGGAATGGAACCAAGGATGCAGCAACACTCACCAGCTGATTTGGACTGACGTCCATCAGGGTGATTTCTTCTGGGAGCGCCATCATGAATTCGCCTTGAACACGTGCTGGCACGCGGTCCGTAACGAATTTGCCGTTTTTATCCAGCTCAGCGTTAGCCTGAGCGATCACATGGTCCTCTTCTTCGAGTGCGGTGTAGTACCGAACTTGACCCGTCACCGTGTTGTCTTCGACGGTTCGGTAAGGCGTCTCGATGAAACCTAGGTGGTTCACACGAGCATAGGTTGCCAAACTGGCGATAAGACCAATGTTTGGACCTTCCGGCGTTTCGATTGGACACATACGTCCGTAGTGTGTCGTATGGACGTCTCGCACCTCAAAGCCAGCTCGATCTCGGGTCAGACCGCCCGGCCCTAGGGCCGATAGACGCCGCTTGTGAGTAACCTCACTCAGTGGATTAGTCTGATCCATGAACTGGCTTAGCTGACTGGATCCGAAGTACTCTTTGACCACCGCGCTAACAGGCTTTGCGTTGATCAAATCGTGTGGCATGAGCGTCTCGAGCTCTTGGCTCATCGTCATGCGTTCTTTGATGGCGCGCTCCATACGAACGAGACCAATCCGGTACTGGTTCTCCATCAACTCACCCACGGCCCGAACGCGTCGGTTACCCAGGTGATCGATGTCATCAGTGACGCAATTTGCGCGGCCATCTCGCAGACCGAGAAGGTACCGTACAACCTCAACGATATCTTCGCGTCCAAGAACCATGGCTTCGTTTGCCTGGTCCTTGTGGAGCTTGTGATTCAACTTAACGCGGCCCACTTCCGACAGGTCGTAGCGGCTTTCGTTAAAGAAGAGGTTCTCAAAGTACGCCCGTGCTTGCTGCACAGTAGACGGATCACCCGGACGTAGTCGTCGGTAAATTTCAAGTACCGCTTCATCGGCGTTGGTGACCTTGTCGGCCTTCAGGGTATTTCGAAGGTACGGTCCAGCTGTGAGGTTGTCGATGAAGAGAATCTCAAACTGATCAACGCCTGCCTCTTTAAGGGTGGCGAGGTCACCTTCTTCAATGTCATGGTTACACTCGAAGAGTACTTCGCCCGTTTCCATGTCGATGATGTCGCGCGCAATGACGGACTCGATCAGCGCTTCTTCGCTAATCTCAATTTCGGTGATGTTCGCGGCCTTCATCTTTCGGATGTTCGCCTTGCCGAGCTTCTTACCTTGCTTGACCACCACCGTGCCGTCGTCGGCAATAATATCTGTGAGCGCCTTTTGACCAGCGATCAGATCGTAATCTACGAGACGAGTAATTTTACCGTTCTTGTCGATGCGAACCGTCTCGCGGTTGTAGAAGGTATCGAGTAGCTCTTCTGCGGTGTAGTCGAGTGCGCGCAGCAAGATTGTCGCGTGCATTTTTCGACGTCGATCGATACGGACGAATAGGAGGTCCTTGCGATCGAATTCAAAATCCAACCACGATCCGCGATATGGGATCACACGGGCAGAGAAGACCAGCTTTCCGGAGGAGAGCGTCTTACCTTTGTCGTGATCGAAGAACACACCAGGTGACCGGTGTAGCTGACTCACGACGACACGTTCGGTGCCATTGACGATGAAGGTACCGTGGTCTGTCATCAGCGGAATCTCGCCGAAGTAGACCTCCTGTTCCTTCATATCTCGAATGGACTTGTTGCCCTCGTCATCCGTATCCCAGGTTACGAGACGAATGGCGACCTTTACCGGTGCGGAATAGGTCATGCCGCGAGCACGACATTCACCAACATCATACTTGGGCGGCTCGAGGTGATAACTCACGAACTCAAGCTGAGCGGTCTTATTAAAGTCTTTAATCGGAAAGACGCTCTTGAAAATGGCTTGTAATCCAATTTCTTCACGCTTTTCCGGCGTAAGGTTGGCCTGCAGCAACTTCTCGTAAGAGTTACGCTGGATATTAATAAGATCGGGAATATCGATGATCTTATCGATTTTCGCGAAGGTCTTTCGTACTCGAAGATCCTTCAATGTTCGCCTTTCCACAGGGCCTCCTTGCCGGATAGGGCAGAGATCAGGTCGGCTAGAGCGTCACCAAGCTCGGACGGCCAGCCTCCCACCATTGAGAGACTGGCCTTCCTTTAGAAACACAGGATTTACTTGACTGCGGCAGCTGCGCCAACGCCTTCGAGCTTTCCTTTGATGTCTTCGGCTTCTTCCTTGGAAACACCTTCTTTGAGGATTCCAGGAGCGCCGTCAACAAGAGCCTTTGCTTCCTTGAGACCAAGGCCAGTGATTTCGCGAACCACTTTGATGACCTGAATCTTAGCGTTACCAACGCTTGTAAGTTCAACATCGAACTCGGTCTTTTCTTCAGCGGCACCGCCACCAGCGTCTCCGCCACCAGCAACAGCGGCTACAGCTACAGGAGCTGCTGCGGATACACCCCAAGACTCTTCTAGTTCTTTGGTGAATTCGGCCATTTCTAAGACCGTCATGCTCTCAAGAAACTCTTTAACTTGTGCTTTCGTAATGTCAGCCATTCTTATTCTCCTTAAAGATAACGTGATCACCGCGCCGGCGATCGAAAATTAATGGTTTAGCCTTCTTCTTGCTTGCGCTGACGTGCTGCGAGTACACCCACAAAATCGCGAGGTACGGCCGCCGTCAGAGTCACAAACTTCCTTGGAATTCCAGCCAGCAATCCGACAAACTGACCTCGTAGCTGGTCCATGCTCGGAAGCTTGCTCAGCGCCTCAAGAGCCGCTGTATCAAGAATCTTTCCGCCGCTTAGGAACCCGGCTTTGATTTCGAGTTTGTCGTGTTCTTTCTGAAAGTTCACCAGAAGCTTGGCCGTCGCTGCCGCATCATCCTTCGTGTACGCAACACCGATTGGACCCTTGAAGTGCGGGTTCAGCTCTTCGAGAGCCGTTCCCTCCGTCGCAATCTTTGCGAGGGTGTTCTTCATGATCCGATATCCGGCGTTGATTCCACGGAGACCGTTGCGGAGCTCGACCATGCTGCTTACATCCAGTCCGGAATATTCCGTAAGGACAACCAGCTGTGTGCCGTCGAGAATCTCTCGAATCTCTTCAACCTGCTCTGATTTTTCAGCTCGGTTCATATGGCCCCCTTTCGAACCCTTTCGAGTTCTGGCCTGCTATGAGTTTGGTGCCGGGGTCCTTAACCATCCGCAAGATGTTGTCTCGAGGGACGTAAGAAGTTGGAAGAATAAGAGGTCTAACCCTTTTGCTCTCCATCTCCGCCGGCGCAAGCGAGCTTGCGATTAAGGGAAACCCACCGACTTCTCTGACAGCCAGCATTCGGCTGGACCTGGCACTTCACACTAAAAACAAAATTTCAAAACACAGTTAGCTGGGACCGAAGCCCCATCTATCTCATCGGCACCGAACGATGCCGAATTCTTAAAGATCGATAATGCTGCCGGGATTCACACGGATCCCCGGTCCTTGCGTTGCCGAAATAGCAATGCTTTTCAGGTAAGTACCCTTGGCGCTTGCTGGCTTCAGCTTGTGAAGGGCTTCAACCAGCGCGGTGACGTTTGCCACGATCGCGTCTTCGCTGAAGGACACCTTCCCAACGCCGGCATGGACTATACCAGCCTTTTCCACGCGGAAGTCTACCTTACCGCCTTTCGCGTCGTTAACCGCCTGTCCAACATCAAATGTCACGGAGCCACTCTTCGGATTCGGCATCAAGCCGCGTGGTCCAAGGACGCGGCCGATTCGGCCGACCATTCCCATCATGTCGGGGGTAGCAATGGCCTTATCAAAATCCAGCCAACCACCTTTGATTTTTTCGACGAGTTCGTCCGAGCCCACGAAGTCAGCACCTGCGTCCTCGGCTTCTTTGACCTTGTCACCTTTCGCGAAGACGGCGACGCGAACAGACTTTCCAGTTCCGTGCGGGAGTACGATCGCACCGCGAACCATCTGGTCCGCATGACGCGGGTTAACCCCGAGGCGTACGGCAATATCGATGGTTGCATCGAATTTGCTAGAACTGGACTCTTTTAAGAGTTTCGCAGCTTCCTTAACCTCGTAGCGTTTTCCGGGCTCGATCTTGGCCGCTAACGCGCGGTAATTCTTTCCTCGTTTTGGCATCTCACATCTCTCCAGGTAGTCCGACAGGGCGTTCGAACGCCCCTCCTACCGCTTAGTTTGGTTCCCGATGGTCGAGAACTGAATCGAACTGGCTTTAACCTATGACGTCTACACCCATGCTCCGGCACGTTCCGGAGATGGTGCGAATCGCAGCCTCGATGTCCGCCGCATATAGGTCGGGCATCTTGATTTCGGCGATCTCCTGAACCTGGGCCTTAGTGAGCTTGGCCACCTTGTTCCGGTTAGGTACGCCCGAGCCACTCTTGATGTTGGCCTTTTTCTTGATGAGGTCGGACGCTGGTGGCGTCTTCGTCACGAAGGTAAAGGACCGATCTGCGTAGACGGTAATTACAACAGGAATGAGCATGCCAGCCTGTTCCTGAGTCCGAGCGTTGAACTCCTTGCAGAACTGCATGATGTTCAATCCGTGTTGACCCAGGGCGGGGCCTACAGGCGGGGAAGGATTCGCCTTACCTGCAGCGACTTGCAACTTAACGTAGCCGGTTATTTTCTTAGCCATTCTCTTTTCTCCTTAAGCTTCCACACCGTGTCTGGAGGGACACCCCAACCCGCCTCTGCGGGGGTGGCGTGGTGAAACGCTCGTTTAAATCTTTTCGACCTGCATGAAATCTAGTTCGACAGGGGTTGCGCGGCCAAAGATGCTGACCAATACGCGTACTTTTTGCTTCTGAGGGTTAACCTCTTCGACAGTACCGCTAAAGTTGAGGAAGGGTCCGTCGACCACGCGAACGGTCGATCCTTCATCAAAGGTACGCACTGCCTTAGGCCGTGTGACGCCTTCATCGTCACGCTGCGTCAGCGCCGCAACTTCACGCTTCGACATCGGCTTCGGGTTCTTGTCATCACCGATAAAACCGATGATCTTCTCTGTTTCCTTCACCAGGTGCCAGGACTCGCTGGTCATCTCCATTTGGATGAACATGTAACCGGGCATCAGGCGCCGCTTGGTTGTTCTACGAGCACCACCACGAAGTTCTACGACTTCTTCCGTAGGAACTAGAACCTCGCCGAAGAGCTCCTGCAAACCGTTGTTAACGATTCCTTCCTCTAGAAGTGTTTTAGCCCTGAGTTCGTAGCTCGAGAAGGTGCCAACCGCATACCAATTCATATGTGGATTGGCAGGGGCAGCCGGTGCAGCAAAGGCCTCTTCTTCCGTCACCATCGTGTCTTCTTCTTCCATGAGGCCCCCTTAAATGTCGTACACGAGCGATGAGAGTTGAGCCCAGACGTAATCGAACGCTCCGAGAATCAGGGCGATGATTACTGTCACGATGATCACCACAATCGTCGAGAGGCGGGTCTCTGGCCAAGTCGGCCAGGTCACACGAGATAGTTCGTTGCCGATCTCCATCGCCAGCGTGCTGTAACGCCGGCGAAGATAGAACGTCAGGACGACTGCCATCCCGAGTCCGAGCAGGTTCGCGAGTCGGAAGTTAGCTCCGAGCATCTCCGGATTGTAGGCAGCTCCTACCAATCCAAGCCCCCAGCCGGCGAATTCCGAGAGAATTACCCAGGCTAGTAGGGCAAGGCCCACGAAGGACATGTTGACGTATCGAGCGACATTCATCGCCGAACTCCCAGCGAATATGAGGTAATAAAGAGGCGGCAGTTTCATTGAAACTGCCATGGAACTGGATCAGGCCAGGAGGGATTCGAACCCCCAACCCACGGATTTGGAGTCCGTTGCTCTACCAATTAGGAGCTACTGGCCTTCAGAAATAACGCGTTATGTGCAGTTCGGAGCCACTGGCTCACGAACGGTGCGGGAATGTAGGTTCGGTGACCACGGGTGTCAAGCATTAAGTGTGCCAACCCATCAAACCCCTGAAATACAACGACTTCTTGTCTCACCCATTGGGGGAGACCCACCCTTATTTGATCTCGCGATGAAGGGTGTGCTTACGCAGGAAAGGGTTGTACTTCTTCTTCTCCATACGCTTAGGCATGGTTTTCTTATTCTTGGTCGTCGTGTAGCGGCTTGGTGGCTTACCGAGTGCGCGAGCCTCAGTGCATTCAAGCGTCACAATGACGACGTTTCCTTTTGACTTCTTAGCCATTGGATTGCCTCGCTAAAAGTAGAAGTGGGGTGACAAAATGCCACCCCACTTCGTAGCTTCAGAAGCCGTACTTACTCGATGATTTCATCGACGACGCCAGCGCCAACGGTACGTCCACCTTCGCGGATAGCGAAGCGGAGACCTTTGTCCATTGCGATCGGCTGAAGCAGCTCGATCGTCATGGAGGCGTTGTCACCGGGCATTACCATTTCCACGCCATCGGCGAGTTCAACGGTACCGGTTACGTCAGTAGTACGGAAGTAAAACTGGGGACGGTATCCGTTAAAGAACGGAGTATGTCGGCCACCTTCCTCTTTCGTGAGGATGTAGGCACCAGCCTTGAACTTCTTGTGTGGGTTGATACTTCCGGGCTTAGCGAGAACCTGTCCACGCTGAACGTCGGTCTTTTTCACACCACGAAGAAGGGCGCCGATGTTGTCTCCAGCTTGACCCTCATCGAGGATCTTACGGAACATCTCAACACCCGTGCAGGTGGTCTTTTGAGTGTCGCGGATTCCCACGATCTCAATTTCGTCACCTGTGTTGACCTTACCACGCTCGACACGACCGGTAACAACCGTACCACGTCCCTGAATGGTGAAGACGTCCTCGATTGGCATCAAGAAGTCACGATCAACATCTCGCTCTGGAGTTGGGATGTAGGAGTCAAGAGCTCCAACCAACTCAAGGATGCAAGCGCAGTCAGCGTGGCTGGAATCAGCGGCTTCGAGTGCTTTCAGTGCCGAACCCTGGATGACAGGTGTGTCGTCGCCAGGGAACTTGTACTTGTCGAGAAGCTCACGAACTTCCATATCGACGAGTTCGAGAAGTTCTTCGTCGTCGACCATGTCGCACTTGTTAAGGAATACAACGATGTAAGGAACACCAACCTGACGAGCAAGCAAGATGTGCTCACGAGTCTGTGGCATTGGACCATCGGCAGCGCTCACGACGAGAATTGCTCCGTCCATCTGAGCAGCACCCGTGATCATGTTCTTCACATAGTCAGCGTGTCCTGGGCAGTCGACGTGAGCGTAGTGTCGAGTCTCGGACTCGTACTCAACGTGTGCGGTAGCGATCGTGATTCCACGCGCCTTCTCTTCTGGAGC
>MDTD01065596.1_pt1 | contig 16155 bp, 44 predicted proteins | sample 811221 | NCBI WGS metagenome assembly MDTD01 (sample SAMN05326646, study PRJNA326480) | marine metagenome | isolation source: seawater | place: Pacific Ocean: South West | collected 2011 | reverse complement strand
TGGCAATTTAAATAGTTACTCTAGAAGAACAGTTTTTTATAATCATATCACACCTGCCTGGCAAGGTGAAAAATATATTCAAACAAGCTTTAGACATTACGGAGGCACACATGATGCTGAGCTTAACATCATTGATGCTTGGAACGATACAGATCCTGTAAACATTCCTGTTAAAAACTTTTTAATGGTCAGCTCTATATTATAAAAACTTTACTAATTAACTATAGAGTTATACTTTTCTTCTTTATTCATTGCTCTAAGTAAATACCACAAAGCTTTTTGCAAGTCTTGACCTGCCTTGACTTTATTTTTATGTCCTGCTCTAGAAATATATTTAATAGAATTACCTAAGGTAAAGTCTAATCCCCAAGCATCAATTACATCGATAACCTCAAATCCACTCGCTTTATGATAATGTGTTGGATGATCAACTTCTTCTCTTGAGTTTTGTTTAAAATTAACTTCTGACTCACGCCAAATACTATTTCTATCTTTTCTATCATTGATATGACAACAAGTCATTTGCAAACCTTTCATATTTATTAAAACATTTTTAAGAATACTGAATAATAAATGTTTTACTTATCAACTTAAAACTGTCTATAGAAAATAAATCATTTTCACATAACAAAATATGTTTTTTAATATTTGAATTATAACCGCAGTATAAACAGTAAGTTCTCTTCTTAAAATTTCTTCCTTTGTTTTGATTTATTTTAACTAGAGTAGTATTAGCATCAAGAAGAAGCAAAGTACCTCTAGTTAAGTCTTCCATAATAAATTAGCATAGTATATAATACTTCTTTCTCAGAAGATTAAAATCTGGATCTTTTGCATAAACAAAAAAGCAATCATGATTTTTAAAAATCTTTTTTGTCTTGTCTATTTCAATGACATTATCTGCAATTAGTTTTTTTGCCTGTTCGTGTGGAAGTGATATTCCTTTGTTTGAGGGTTTAAAAACAAATACAAATCTTTCTTTTGACAATTTATTTTTCCTCTTGATAACTATTAAAAATATCGTTTAATTCTTTTTTATTACATGAAATAAACTTAGTAATGTCATTAATCATGTTATTTCTAATATAAGCTTCTAACACTTCATATGAATCAAACTTTTCACCCTTGTTGATCATGATATTATTTACCCAAAGTAAAATATCTCTTTTAATATAAGAATCATTAAAATCCAATTTAATTTTCACTCATAAAAAAGTCATTTCTAATATCATAACCGTCAATATACGCAGCTTTTTGAGCTTCGCCTAAATTATTTGTATGAGTATAATGCATACCTCTAATTTGATGAGATGCAACAATATCACAAAGAATATTAAAAGCATCATTGTGAAAATTATTATTTACAATATTTGTGATGTTTTTGAAAGAAAAAGTATTTGTATCGATTACAATATGTGACATAACTATAAACCTTATAGGATAGAACTAGCAAAATAGCAAATACACATTAAAAGCTCTCCAGAATAAGTGCAAATCATAATTTTCTCCTTATTAATAACACTTATATTATAATAATTTATATTCTAATATACAATAAAATAAACAAGGAAAAAATGAATAACTACAATATAAATGAAAAACAGTTAAAGGCTATTAATATACTAATAAGAACATTGCAAGAAGCAATAAACAGAGAAGTTTTCAACGAAAAAGAAATTACAAATATAAAGAAAACTATAGATATTCTTAATCAAGAACGATAAATATAATTTTCTTCATATCTTAAGTCAGAAATATTACATTTAGGTTTGTAAGAGTCTTCAACAAGGACTAGCTTTTTAAACATGTCTAAGTGATTATAGATTTTTACAAATGGTTCCAAGATATAGTTTTGTTGATGATTAAAATTACTTCCTAGAAACTTTTCTCTTCGATTACAATTGTAACTAACCTTAGAAATATAATACTCGCCTGACTTATTGTCAAACCTTTTATATGCTACAACTCTTCTAATAGTACCACAATGAAAATTAACTAAATAACTCCACTTGTTTTTTTTATTGTTGCTGTAAGACTTTATTCTAAAAATAGTAGAATTTTTCTTTTCTTTGATGACTTTAAAGTTTTTAGAGTTACTAACAAATTCTTTAAATAACATTCCTTGAATTTCAATATTTTCAATAGATATTTTATTCACCTCTTTCTATAAAGATTAAAGAAATTTCTGTAACTGTATCCATATTTAATAGAATACCAAAACCAACAAAATTAAATAAACTAAACATTTCTTTTAGCATTTATGCACAATAGCGAGTGAACAATGTTGTAGCCAATATCATGATATTTAAATCTAGCAATTTCATAACCTTCTTCTACAGACTCTGCCTCAACATAGATTTCAGGCATTTCATGTGTTACGCTGAACGCAGAATCAACTATTTTAGTTCCGCTTCCACGAAAAATTAACTTCATAGAATCTTCATTAACAATATCTCCTGTCATATAAAGCCTTTCTCTTATTAGAGTTTTTAACATAAAAATTAACATAATAAATACCATACGAAAATGTATAACTACTTATTATACATGATAGTAACGATTATAGTTTTTATCTTCGTAAACTACTCCTTTATCTTCAAGATAAGATAAGCTCTTTTTGATGTTATTTTCTTTTTCATTAAACTTTTTATAAATCTTATTTCTATTAATACCAGGATTATCACTAATAGTATTTTCAATATTTTTGTTAAGATAATAATTAAGCGTCATAATTTCCCCTAGTGTTAAGCTCAGGCATGAGTTTATTAATATAATATACTTCTTTTATATGTGCTTCTGCTTTACCACGAACAGTATCAATAACTTCTGTAACAAAGTATTGTTGACCAACTTCTCTTATTCTTTTATGAAGAATCCATCCACCACCACTCTTTGCCCTAGAAATATGTGACTTAAGTCTAATATTAGCTGATCCAATTTTTTTCTGACCAACTTGTAAAGTTAAGCCAATATAACTTTCTTTTGTTTTTAGACAAGTTATCTTATAAATAATATGATTTCTATCTTTTCTTTTTTTTCTAGTATTCATATTATTCCTTTTTGTTTTATTATAACATGTTAAAAACAATAATACATTTACAAAGAAATTATCTTATATGAAAAATTAATACCCTCAAAAGGCAATGGTATACTTCTGTCTTGAGTAGTGTAAAAAGCAATAGGAAAGTCTTCACTTCCAATTTTATAATATCTTATCTTTGTAACTATGTCATATGTAACAACACTTTCATTGCCGCTATATTTAACAACTCTAACTAGAGATCCAACATTAGGAATTTCCATTTGTTTTAATTAAATAGATATTAGCTTAAACTTAGGCATATAAGAATTAAAGCCTTTATTAGGATTTAAAGCCGTGTAATATAAAATAGGCACTTTTTGTTTGTTTGTTGTAAAACGATATTCGACTTTTATAACAACATCAAAGGAAGGTTCTCCTAAAGCATTATCAATTTTAACAAGAGAACCTTCCTTAATATTTTTATAGGACATATCTACACATTTCAATAGGAATATAAGTATTAACATTCTTAGAATTGCCAATATTAATCATGCTTTCAAAGATTTCATTTTTAATATCATCATCTAAGAACAGACACTCAGTTTCAAAATTCCTAGAAGGAATAATTAATCTAGGTTTAATACCAATTTCATTTTTAATGTCTTCTAGGAACTCTTCAAGCGTAATGCTATTGTTAAAGAAGTTGCCTAGACTTTTATAAAGGCTTTCTGAAAAATTATAGCTCTTACCTGCTTCGACTTCAAACCTTTCGTTAAGAGAAAGATCATAAACAAAAACATCACTATTGTTATAAGCTAGACAATAAATATCCATAATTAAATTCTTTCTAATGTTAAATACCAAGCTCTTGACAAAGCATATCAAAATCTAATTCTTCTGTTTTCTTTACAGCTGTTTTTGAGTCTGAAGGTTTTGCATTAATTGCTTTATTTGCAGAGGGTCCAAACGTTACAAGTTTTTCTGACCTTTCTTCTTTTGGAATTGCATTCTTAGGAGATTTAATATTACCATCACCTTTCCCTTCCAAACCAAGTTTAAAAGGTGTAGCGTCTAGCTTTTCTAGAGTAATTGCATCCTGCTCAGGCAACATGAAAAGAGTTTTAGGACAATCAATTTTACTACCTGCCCATCTAATTTCAAAAGCTGACATTCGATTTGATTCTGTTCCAGCTGGCTTACTATATCTTACCCAACCAAATCCTGCGCTATCAAAATGTTCTTTAAGATTTGAAAAGTCAAAATCATTTAGTTCGTTCATTCGTTCATTAAGCTTAACCAAATTATCTCCAACAATACGAACCCACTTAGCACCTCGGCCACTAAAGTGACCTTTTTGAGAAATTTGCCAGGTCATAATTAAATCCTTTCAAGATTTTTTATTTAATTTATTTTAATCTATGAATATCTTTATTACAAATAACAAGTCAAACATAATTAGAAAAAGTCATTATAAATTTGACATATTGTTTTGGAGTGCAATTAAATCTTAAACAACTTTCATAAGTTGAATTAATCCATTCTTCGGAAAGATTGTCTGTATTTATACTAAAGACTTCTTCTAAGATTGCAATTTTGCGTTGCTTGCTAGAAAAGTCTTTTTTAAACATGAGTTAGCTCTTAGATTCTATAAGTCTTTTATATTGACTTGTAGTGCAATCATGTTTTTTAAATTCTTCATAGGCATTATTGATCCACCAATTTGGATAATTTCGAACCTTCATTCCAAAAATCCTTTCTAAAATAACAACTTTTCTACAACGATCAAAAATATCCATTTAATTATCCTCTAGTCCTCAGCAGTCGTCGATATGTCTCGGGCGAACAATTATAAAACTTATAATCTTCAAAATAATTATTAATCCAGCTTTTAGAATAGCTCCTCACTTGCTCGCCAAAGATCTTAACAAGTGTATCAACTTTTTCATCTCCAGAAAAAACTTTATTTCCTGACATGCTTTTTGCCTTTCAAGGATTAATTTTTATATTTTAAGATGCCTATTTTTAATTTGGCCAGCATTTTAATTAACACATATATTATATATCATATAAATCAAAAATACATTTAAATGTTAAAATAGTGATTAATTTTTTCGCTTAATATGCAGATCAGAAATTGCGTCTAATTTCATTCCATCTTCAAAAGTTATGTTATAGTAACCATATGTTTCCAAGATAATTGACTTAATGATTTTACCATCATATTCTAATGCTACTAACAAAAGATCTTTATCATTGTCGTCAATATAGTTTGCGAATTCTTTGCCGTCAAAATAAAACATGCTATTCCTCTATGATATATTTTGGTGCATTAATCATATACTCTGATTCATTAAAAGGCTTTTCACCATTTAACTCAAATAAAACTCTTCTAAGTAAAGATATTTTGTGTACATTAACTACAGTCTCTTCTTTTAATTCTTTTATTTTTTCTAAAATATCTTCAACTTGCTTTTTACTATCATCTTTCATTTTTTCACCTATATAAAATTACAAAGCTTCCAAACTCTCTATCAAAAGTATGGATTAGACCTTCATAATCAGTCAACATCATTTCGTCTAAAATGCATTTAGTTTTAAATTCATCATATCTCAATTCTTTACAGAATTGTTTTGCAAAAGCTAAAACTCTAAAAGCATTACCTTCTGGTCCTGTTAAGTCTATTTCAATTTTTTTTGAAGGCTTGTCATTAATTGATTTAATCATTCTTAAACTTTCCTTGCGTTTGGTTTAATTCTTGATAGTAACCTGTAAGTTTATATAGACTATCGTCCCAAGGAAAAACAATCCCCTCTGTTGTTAGAGTACTATCAGTACTTATAATACCAGCATTAGGCATCATCTTTAATATAAAACTAGAAAGAGACTGAACTTTCTTGTGAAAGAGACTGAATGTGTCTCTTAAGAAAACTCTTGACTTCTCTCTTGAAGAAAGTATCTTTAATGATTTATCAAGCTTTAATAGCTCTCTACCACTAATTGAGTTTATATTATATATGTATTGTGTTGCTATTGTAGCATGATGATAAGAACATTTAGTAAGATCTAGAACTCTATTTAAAACATTGTTATGCAAGCAGTCACCTTTAATATCGCTTAACAAGTCGTACTTTAAACAGTCATATAAGATCTTGTCAGACTTGCTTATAATGCCGCCAAAAACTTGTACCTCATTGTTAAAGTAATTCCATCTTTGGCTCAAATCTGGAAAAGGAGAATGTTTGCAACTAATCGCTCTTAAATTATCTAACATATCATATTCAGGAGAAGAAGCAATTACATATCTACTTAACCTCGTAGTGTCATTAATAGAAGAAAAGTCATGATGTAAAGTAACAAAAGAATGATTATACTTTATAATATTACATCTAGTTTTATCGATTATTTCAAAGTTATAAAACTTATCTTTAATTAGAATATCTTTAGTTTCTAATAAAATAGCGTATATTGTTGAGCAACCTTCAAGAAATGTTCTTTCTGCTGGGTGATTATTAAAAAATGCAATTAGATCTTGCGCTGACATGCCTCCTTGTTTGACTTGCGTTTTATTTCTTGCAAATCTAATACCGCTACTGGTAAATGCTGCTGATATTGCAAGGCCATCCAGTTTTTCTGTAAAAAATTTGTTTCCCCAAACAATATTGTCAAACAAGTCTACTATACAACTTGCAGTAGTATTTGCTTCATAGACATGTTTGATATGACCAGCATAGCCACCCATTTGTTCCTCCTAAAAAACTTTTCGAAGAAATGATTTTAAAAAAATACTTTTTTTCTTTTTTTCTTCAATAATGTTATTTAAGTAGTCTTTATGTATTGATTCTACATTATTATTTTCTTCTTTACAAATTTTATTTTTTTCATTAGATGAAATCAATATTTCTTTTAACTCTTTAGAGCTAAGACATTTCATTAATCCTCCAAGAAATTTGTTAATAAAATACAGATAGGAATTGAAAATATAAAAGGAACAAGCATCATTTCGTAATTTCTATTTACATATGATTCTAAAGCAAAAAAAGAACTTAATATTCCTGTAATAAGAATAACAGCGAATGCTATGCAGACTTTGAATAAATAAAACATTTTATTACCTTAATTGCTTAAGTCAATAATACCATCATCTAGACGATCTTCAAATGTTTCTGATACACTGTCAGAAACATTAATAATTGTTCTATGAATAACGTCAATATTCATATTTTCTTCAGAAAGATTCGCAAGATAATAATTGTAGATTGCTTCTCGAAGATCAGACTTTGCAATATCTTTATTGTTCATTTTATATCCTTTACTTAACTGTATTGGCAATGATAATTTCAGGATCAATAGTTTTATCGTTGTCAACTTCAGGACGACCTTTAGGATGCTCCCAACCTTCCGGGTACCAGTCTAGAACAAAACCTCTTCTACGTTTTAGCTGAACATAGTCTTCAAAAATATGTTCAATTACTTCGCCTACTGAAGTGTAGTCTCTGTCTGAAAAAACATATGTATCAACAGGCTCACCTTCATCATTTATATGAAAAACAATCCAGCCATTATCTGCTAGTCTAATAATAGTATCATCTTTATTTAAATTAAGCATCTTTAATTTCGCTTCCCTTTAATGTCTGTGTTAAATTAGCGTTAAAGAAATTCTTTGCATGTTGATATGCTGCTTCATAGTTTGTAATTCGATCACCATCAAGCTCAGACACATAAGAATATTCTTTAAATTCTTCGACATCCCAAATAGTGAACCTTCCATTGTCATAGCATCTAATAGCATTAAACAAACCACGATCATAATTGTCACAAATAATCCATGCTTCACTGTCTTTTTGGTACGATACATATAAAGAATTAAAGTTATCACAACCATTTTCAGCAGCTTCAACTAAAGACATAATAGTATCGTTAGGATAACCTTGTTCTTGTAAAGATACAGAGTTAATCATAATTTATTTCCTTTTAATTAAGTGCTTTTGATATTATTATAAATTATATTTTACTATTATACAATTATTAATCATCTAATTTTTTTAAAGTTTTACTAAATCTTTTAGAAATATCAATAGCAATTTTTTTAATTTCATTAGAGCGATCTTTAAGCCACTCAATTTGTTGATCAACATGATCTGGATTATTGTCGTTTAGACAGTCAACACAAACAACTAAGTCAGACAAATTTTTGTCTGTAATATTTTTAAAGTCTGTAGTAATCTCATTTTTACAAAAATCGCAGATCATGTGCTCTCCTTTACATTAGGTCAATAACTCTCCTAGATGTAACAAATTCTTTCCTATAATCACCGTTCATAAAGTCTTTTACTTCAATTAAAACCCTAAACTCTTCCCAATAATAGTTTGTTTCTACTGTTAACTTGGCATCAAAATTAATAGAATCATAATACTTCTGATTAACAACTCTCCCGATCTCATCATAATCACAAACTATTCTGCCTGTAAAGTAATTTAGTAAAACTGATCCTTGTTCTAGATCAAAAAATCTAATAGAACTAATACCATTATTACAAGGTGAACCAATGTCAATATAAATAGGAGACCTTTCAGCGCAACCTAAAAAAGACAGAATAAAAAGAAAATAAGAGATTTTAATCTTCATATTAATCCTCGTAAATAATAATACAGTTACCAGATACGCTAGCTGCTAATGTCTGACCTGTTTCAACAGAATCCCATTGACCACTTACTTGCTTTACTTTCCACCTAGCAAAGTAACCATCACTATGTTCTTCATTTGAAACTTTACCAGAGCTGACTCCCCAAAATATCATAGTATTACCACTATAACATTTAACTTCAGCTTTGCGACCAATTGTAGCAAACTTATCCCAAACAGCATCAGTACAACCGACTGCAAAGATTAACAGAAACAATAGAATCTTTTTCATTTTCACTCAGCTTTATTTGAATTGTAGTTATTAAATACAATACTCTCCATGTTACGAACTCGTTCTCTTAGATCTCTAATATCAATAAGAATATCTGTCATAATGTTTTGAACTTCATTTGAAGACATATAGTTGATAGTATTATTAGGATCATTATTGACGTTAGCATCATTGTTATTTTTCATTTGAAACCTCTTGTTTTTAAATTGAAAAGTGAAAGTCTAAGTATCTTAAAACACCAGTATTGAATACTTCTATTTTTCTTGATTCTGTATATAATAAAATACAGTTTGATAAAGTCATATCAAAATTATCAATTTCTCTATCTAAAACTTTTTCTACTAAAATACCCGTTTCTATTGAAGGATGATTTTTAAAAAATAGCATGTCGCCTACGTTTAAAATTTTACATATAACATACCTTTCTGAGTATAAGATGTTTTTGTTACCTGATAGTTCTGTTATGTACATTACATTGTGCTACTATCTTCATCACAATCTTCATCAATAAAGAACTCATTTGCTACAGCCATCTCGCCAACATCACTGTCTGAATGCCAGTTTAAAGCAGCAGATAAAACTTCCTTAGGATCAAGAAGACCTTCGTCAATTAGCTCAAGTAGCTTATTTGTGTTTTGTCTATACTTATACATTTGCATCTCCTATTTCACAAAAGTGTTCTTTGAATATATAAACTAACTGTCCATTAGCAGGACTTAAAATTTCTGCACAATTAAAATAAATCTTGTTTTTTATGTTAACAGTCATTTTATTGTTAATAACTAAATAAAGATTATCTACATCTATCCACCTGCTAGATTGTAAACAGTAACCTTTGTAAGGAACTACTTTTAAAATAAACGCTTTATATAACCCGCAACTTATAAAACTTTCATCGTTAAAGCTCGGGTTAATTTTTATTATACTCCCTTTTTGCATAATACTTTTTATTCAAAATCATAATTGACAAATCTATTTCTAGCAAAAAACTCCATATCTTTTTGAAAAGCATTGCTGTCTACTGCATAGAAAGAAGAAATACACCAGTCAAAAATATCTGTCATTACGTCAGATAATTCAGTTTCTATATCCATGTCAGGATAGTCGCTGGGAATAATATGGAAAACAGGAGGATCCGGATATTCATCATTAGTATTAGGGTTTATAAACTGATTATCACTAATGACAACATACTTTGGCAAGTCCATATTATTAGGATTTTCACCATCAGTATCCCAAACAATTTCATAAATCATTAGAAACCTCCTTAGTGAATTTCAAAGCTTTCTTGCTGATTATTTACTAAATACCACATGTCTTCAGTAAAATCAAAGTAAACAAACTTTTTATCACTTAAAACGTCAAGAATAAATCTTACATCATCATTGAAATAATCGCGTTTACTAAATAAAGGATATTCTTCAGTCATCTTATTAATAATGCTGGAGCTACTTACTCCTGGATATTTTTCGATATAGTCAAGAATACTAATCGTAACTTTAGAAATCTCATTTTGAAATGATTTTACTGCATCATTAAAATTCATTTTGAATCCTTTAAGTTAAATTGATATTAAGATTATATTATTATTTATTCCTGTATACATCTCGTAATTTAATTCTCTAATGCAGGTGCAATACTCTTGACTGATGTTTTAAATTTTTCTTCCAAAACTCCAGATATAGTTTTGCCTGGAAATTTGCAGCTTTCAAAAACAAAAACATTTTCTTGATTAAAGACTTGATCCTTAAACAACATTGCATTAGAAGTTTCATAAACGTAATTAGGTAACTCAAGCTCTTTTGTGTTAAAGTCACCTATGTTCCATTCGATTACCCAGAAATTAATTTTCATTTTTTATGCCCTTTTAATAAGAGATTCACGGTTAGAGTTGTAAGCATTTTCTCTAGTTTGGAGAAGACTATTTCTTTCACTTGCATCATGAGGAATATATGTTTGCAGCCAGAGTCGTGTTTCAGCATCTAGACCTTTGTCTAGGCCAGTTTCAAAAATAAAGCAAGCCTCTCCTGAAAGTGCCTTTGTAAGATTATTATCAAAGTGAGAAACAAAACTATTTGCAAAATACTCAATGTCACTACGTGCAATCATAATTTAAATCCTTTTAAATCAATAAAATTAACTAATTAATACCTGAATATTATATTATTAAAAATTCTTAATTACAAAATAAATTCTTAACCGTAAATTACTTTACTAAATACAACACATTGTAAAAATACATCGCCTGTAGTGGCGTCAGCGTTTTCGTTCACAAAGTCATAGTAATGATTAATGTAGTCTTGTTTCATTGTTTCTAATCCCATTACAATATCTGCAAAGTCTACTTGATATGACTTTGCTTCTTCGACATCAATTACAGTAATACAGTAGTTAGGATGCATTAAAGCATAATAACTAGAAAACTCTCCGCAATAATGATAGTCCTTGTTACTACGATCGCTTTCTGTAATTGAATTTCTATAAGCTGGAAACAAATTAAAAGAAGCCCAGTAACTTGACCCACCTTCTAATGAGCAGCAAAGCAAGTCTGCAATACTAGTTACACGATCAGACATGTCATACATTAATTTTCTCCTAGATAAGTCATTTAAATTAAAAGACATTTTCTACATTCTTTTAGTTTATTAGCAGCCAAATCGACGCTCCGCTGCCATTTCTGCGTAATTATAACTGTCTTCCGTGTAACGATCGTTAAGCCATTTTTCAAGTTCTTCAGGGAACTCAATAAAAGGCTCGACTCTCATTCCATTGCACTGACTACAAGTTACATCATATCTTCCAGAGTGATAGTCTTCCATAAACTCATAATCATGCATATCATCTTCTGTAAGACCGTTATAATCAATGTTAGGATTAACATGAGAACCATGACCTTCACAAAGAGAACAAACTTGATAGCTTACTGAAACAAGCAGACTTGCGACTCCACCTTCGATATCAAGAACTGTATCCAGACCATCTTCAATAAGATACTCTGTCCAGTCTTCGTTAAATATAACTAAGTTACCTTTTAACTTGTAGTATTTGCTATCACCTCCCCACTGTGCCTTAACACGAGGGTCGTTCCAGTAATTAGATTCTTCAATGTAGCTATTCATAGCTATTTCCTAGTCAAGTAGTTAAAAGAATTTTATTAACGACCGCAATACCAGATGTAGCATATTGCAGTAATCAAGAAAGCAACAACAAAATATTCAGCCATTTTAATTTCCTTTATCTTAAGAGTTTGCCACAGCCAATAAGAAGAAATGCATAGATGCCAATTTGTGTAACTAAGCCCCATAATACTGGATCGTTCATTTCCTATCCTTTAAAAGATTTTTAATTGAAAAACTTTATTTAATACGTGTTTATTATAATATACAATAAACACAAATACATCTCGTATTCTACTCAAATGATGAGTAGAATACATAGTTTAATCTAATTACCAAGCACTTGATTTGGATTATGTGTGTAATTAAAAGACTCAGGAGCTTGACCAACATATTCTAAGTCTAAAGCTAACCAGACTGTTGAACTATTCTCAACTTTATGGAAGTTTCCATTCCAGTGACTTACTGTATAGATAGCATTTTTACTTAAAACTCTATAGAAGCCGCGTGGCTCAATATTTTCATTGTAATTATTGCCAACAAAAATAACATCTCCTACATTAATGCTATTAAGAAGGGTTATATTTAAGATGTTGCTTATATCTTCAAATCTTTGTCCTCTACTACAAATAGATGTTTGTCCTGGTGCATAAGCAATGTTTGCATCAGATCTACTAACATTCCAATTTTCTGGATCATTATTGTTCATAAATCCTAACACATTTCGACATTCTCTTGCTGAAAGCATTGAATTAATTTTAAAGTTAATACAGCTATCATTTTCGTAAATTTCATTGTTGTCTAGCAATAAATTCCAATTTTCGCAAATGTCAGTATTATTTCTAATATTAGCCCCGTTAAAACATCCTTCACAAGTAGTATCTTTGTCAAAACTAGCATATCTACTAATTAGCTTTCCAACGATCTCACCTTCATCTGTCATTTTGTAAGTAGCAAAAGGTTCAAGGCTATTAACCACATTTTGTCTTTGAACTTCAGCAACAATGTCTTCTATGTTTGGTGACTCTCCTGCAGGACCTTGAGGTCCTTGTTCTCCTTGAGGTCCTTGTTCTCCTTGAGGTCCTTGTTCTCCTTGAGGTCCAGGCAAACCATCTAAACCATCTAATCCGTCATTACCAGGAATACCTTGCTCACCTTGAGGACCCTGCACGCCTTGCTCACCTTGAGGACCATCTAGACCATCAATTCCAGAAATACCCTGAGGACCCTGCTCACCTTGAGGACCCTGCTCACCTTGAGGACCCTGCTCACCCTGCGGTCCATCTAGTCCATCAATTCCAGAAATACCTTGCGGTCCTTGCACACCTTGCTCACCCTGAGGGCCTGCTGTACCATTAGTACCTGGTAATCCTTGTTCACCCTGAGGTCCCTGAGGTCCCTGTTCACCCTGAATACCTTGAGGACCTTGCTCACCTTGAGGACCTGCTGTACCATTAGTACCAGGCAATCCTTGTTCACCTCTAGGACCAATTAAACCTTGCAGGCCTTGCTCGCCTCGGGGTCCTTGCTCACCTTGTAGACCATTAATGCCAGGAATACCTTGTTCACCTTGTGGCCCCTGAAAACCTTGCTCACCTTGAGGACCCTGCACGCCTTGCTCACCTTGAGGACCCTGCACGCCTTGCTCACCTTGAGGACCTAAAGGACCTTGAAAACCTCTAGGTCCTCTTTCAGCAACAACTCTATCTCTATATTTAAGTTCAACTTCTCTTAGAACGTGAGCGGTAATTTCTTCAAAGGAAAAGTTAAAATCTGGCGGAGGATTATCAATTTCTGGAGAACATCCCATAGATAAAATTAAAGGAATTGAAGTAGCAGTCTTAAAGATGATATTTTTCATGTTATCTCTCGAATGTCTTAAAGATTAAAAGAAATTATTTATTCCTTATCAACATGTTTATTTTAACAAATTAAAGTCATAAATACATCTCGTAATCTAACTATTATAAGACTTTTTCAAAGTAGATACTCTCATAAGCATAGTATTTTTACCGTTAATGTCTCTTATAAAGTTAGAGCCGCTTCCACCATGTCGTTTTTCTGTAGAAACCCATAACTTTAAATTATCATTTCTATCATAAACCCAAGATCTTCGATTAGGATCAGATAAAATTTCAGCGTCAAGCTTATCTGCTGATTTATTGTCTGTAAGAACAATAACAGCACCTTCTAGTTTGTTTTCAATAATAATTCCTAGGGCATCTGAAAGATCTCGCAAAACAACAGGTGTCATGCCAGGGTGGTTAATACTTTCAATGATTGATTTCTCAACAATTTTATGCAACATATTATCTCCTCAATAGTTTTATTATTTATTCATAACGAGGTCTTTCTTTTGACTCGGCGCTTCCAGAAATTCTTTCAATACGCATCCACCCGTCAACTCCACCAAGTACTGAATAAATGTCTCCGCCGATTTCACTGCTATGCTTGTCAAGCAACATTTTTGCAATATTTTCAATACTATCTACACTAAAATATGTTGGGATAGAAGCTTCAAGCGAGTCCCAATTGTACCACCATCCGCCTTCTTCAGGTCCGCCATAATGTCTAGTTGTATAGTATAAAGAAATAACACAGAAGTCGCCGCTATTAAAGCCAGGCCAGTTATCTTCATCACTGCCAAAATATGGCTTTTCAATGTAGATAGGAATAGTTTTATCATCAACAGTAACACTCATTCTACCTAAAAGGTTTCCTTCAGCATAAGGAAGCTGCTTAATACCACATTCTTTTGCCCATTCATAACCTTCGATATACTCTTCGTCATCAAAACGATAACAAGGAACACTAAATCGATAATCGCTGTAGCCAACATCATACATACTTAGTTCTTCAAGCATGATAAACTCCAATCATTTCAACTAGTTAAAAGATTCGTTAGGAAATATAAATACCGTTTTCTTCAACGTACTTCACGACGTCAACATTGTAAGCATAAGAAAAAGATTTAATATGAGCATTATTATGGTCTTCAAGAAAACTCTTATAGCACTCAGGAAGATTACAAAAGTCTGAGCTATCATTGTTTCGATAATCAATTAACTGAACAACATTTCCTCCTTCTGCGTTAGCTGCAACATTCCTAATGTAAGCAGAAAACATGTTATCGAAAATACTTCCATCATCAATGTAAATAAACTCTGGAAGTGTCTTTGAGTCATTCTTATCTACCCAATTAACTCGATAAAGCATGAGCATCTCCGATCTTTTTAGCAGTAAAAGTTTTTATTTAATCATTGTCAATAAATATATCATACTCTAAAAAAACTTTATTACAACTAAAAATCTAATCATCTAAAAACATTGATACAATATGACAAAGCAATATGGGCGTTAAGACAAAAAATAAAGGAACAACGATGTGCATAATAGACATTAGCAATTGTTCTCAAGTTCTGTAATATAATCATTAACGCTAATTGTAAAACCGATGTAAACATCTACAACTTTAAAATCCTGGTCTGCATACTTCTTCCACCAATCAATCTCATGAAATGTTAAGTTGACTGCAGTATTAGGATGACCAGCGTTTCTAATGTCAGAACAAGCATCAACTTCATTCCACGTATCTGCCCCGTTTGGGTGACGAATAGACTTAATTTCAACGCCGTTAAGATCGCTGTAGTCAACACGAAAAGTTCGGTTAGACATTGGTATTTTCCTTTTAATTTAAAATTGTTGTTAACAGTAAGATTATAATTTATAAATAACTTTATTACAATCTAAGAGTAGCTTTCTATTTCCTTTGCACAATGTCGAAGATGATCAATATAGCTTTTTACTGGAAGATCTCCACCAGCCCACTTATCATATACATCAATACTTTCCTCAGAATATTTTTCAAACCATGAAATCTCATTAATGATTACATCCATCGATGTAGGATAATTATCGTTTTCATTCATAAATTCAGTGCATACATTTCTTTCATTCCACACGTCTCCAGATTGATGCGTTATAATCTTGGTCTCTGCACCATTTGTAATATCCCATGTAACAGTAATAGTAGCCATGAAAATCTCCAATAATTAAATGTTTTTATTTAATCTGTAACAAATAAAATTATATTAAATAATT
>MDTD01186906.1_pt1 | contig 16156 bp, 15 predicted proteins | sample 811221 | NCBI WGS metagenome assembly MDTD01 (sample SAMN05326646, study PRJNA326480) | marine metagenome | isolation source: seawater | place: Pacific Ocean: South West | collected 2011 | reverse complement strand
GAGCCGTCTCGTGTTTCAATCTCCAGATCGGCGCGATGGTGTCGACGATTTCGGGAAGCTTGATTTCGTCGATCGGCTTGGAGCCGATGTCAGGGAACATGTATGTGGCGATCGTATTCCAGTTTTGCGTGACGTGCTTGGCGTTGCGCAAACCGGGCTTCTTCATCTCGAACCACGTTTTGGCCATCTCCTGGAATGTCGGCGTTGCAGATTTTGGTGCGCTTGAGGATGCGGGACCACTCAGCAGAGAAGCTGTGCAGGTGGAGGTGATGGCGGTCTTGGTCGAGGGCGAGGAGGAATGAGGCTACTGATGCATCGCTCGGGAGACGCCTTTACCCTTCATGACAGCTAACATGTCGCACTCGCTTTCAGTTGAAAGCCGCCTGAAACTGGGTGGCCATCAGCGAAACAGGGATTTCGAGCGGCGGGCGTAGCTTAAAGGCGGAGCGGGGCAGGGAACGTCGAACAGAAGAACCCGACCAGTCTTTGTGAGAAAGGGGATGATTCAGTCCGCCATCAGCTTTGCCCAGTCGACAAAGCGCATGTCGAGAATCTCGATCTCGCCCCATACGCCCTCTCGGGCATAGACCTCACGCGCAAGATAGGCGTCGAGCGCGGCGCGATCCTTGAACTGGCAGAGCACGACGGAACCGATCATGTTGCCCTCGGCATCCATAATCGCGCCGCCGTCGATGATGGTGTTGGCGGCCTTTTCAACCTTCAGCCCGGCCATGTGCGCGGCGCGCGCCGCCAGTCGGCGTTCCAGCGTACCGGGAGCGTCGCGGCAGATCAATGCGAACTGTCTCATGGGTCACGCCCCGCGATCTTTGGCGGTGTCATGTGGAAGCCGCGTGCACGATAATCGAAGTCATGGAGTTTGTTGACCGGTTGCGATTTATCGACCGGGCTTGCGTAATAGGCCCGGATTTCCTGAATTCGGGTGATGTCTTCGTTGAAAACATACCATTCGTCGCCGCGTAGCGTCTCGTTGACGGCGGTTTTCCAGTGTGTCCATTCAATCACCGCTTCGCGCCCGTCGGCCCCTGTGAGCACTTTTTCGACGGTCCATTTCGATCCCATCGTCTCTACGCACCAGACCCAGCCATCGGCGATGGCCTCGGCGCCGCGCCAGGGCGCGCCGGGCAGGCCGGGCGGAAAGTAGTGCACCGCATCAGGGGTGAAGCAGTCGATCAGACCCTGCCGGTCGGCCATGTTGCACATATCGAAATAGTGCCGGATCAGCGCCTCGGCGCGTTTTGACGTCGTACTCACAGATCGTTCCCCGCTGCCAGCCAGTTTTGGTATTCAGCCAGCGTCTCGGGTCCGGCGGGGTAAGTGCCGAAGAGAGAGGCGCCGGCGTCGATTTTGGTGAACAGGAATTTTTCGCGCCGTTCCTGTTCAATGGAATCCTCGGCCACCTCGGCGGCAATCTGGCGGGGGATGACGGTCACGCCATCGGCATCGCCGACAATGATATCGCCTGGATAGACCGCCACCTCGGCGCAGCCCACCGGTTCCTGCATCGCGATCGCGCGGTGATAGGCCGGACGGGTCGTGGCGGTGTTGGCGCGACAATAGGCAGGAAAGGCCATCTCGGAAATTTCGGCGCCATCGCGAAAGGCGCCGTCGGTAATGGCGGCTGCAACGCCTTTGCGCATCATCCGGGTCATCAGCATGTTGCCCGCAGAGGCCGCGCGCGGGTCGTTGCGGCTGTCGATCACCAGAACCTGACTGGCTTCGATCGCCTCGACCGCTTCCCATTGAACATTATCTTCGCCGCGCGACTTGAGGTCGCCGAGATCCCAGTCCTTGTCTTCGCGCGAGGGGATGAAGCGCAGGGTGAAAGCCTCGCCGGCGAAACGGCCGGTGGTCTTGCTCAATGGTGACAGACCGACGAGAAACTGCTGGCGATAGCCGCGTTTGAACAGTTGCGTCGTCAGCGTGCCCTGGCTGCATTTCTTCAACTTGTCCAAAGTCTCTTGTGTGATGATTGTTGTGCTGGACACGTTTTGCTCCTCGAACTGTCTTCATATGGGTGTGCCGCGTCACCCGCCGATCGCCCTGTGCCGGCGATCCGAATTTCGAGGGGCAATTTATCCCAGCGCCGAGGAGGGGACAAAGCGACGCACGCGGGCGTTATCACAATGCGATAGAGGCGATGATTGACAGTGGCCTCGAGGGCCTTTGACGTGTCACAATCGGGCAGGAGAAGGAAGGGACTGTAACATGGCCGCTGATGCCGGGCCGTCCGCGCCGCAGGGCACGGGGCTTTTGACCAAGGCTTTCGACATTATCGATTTGATCGCGCAGCATCACGGGCACATCGGCACGCGAGAAATCTCGGAGCTGACCGGCATCGCCCGCCCGACGCTCTATCGCATCCTCTCGGCGCTGACGGCGCGCGGCGTCGTGCGCTGCGATCCGGAGACGCATTGCTATTTTATCGGATACCGGACGCTCGACATCGCCCAGCAGGTCTGGTCCTCCTCCGATCTTACCTCGGTCAGCGCGGGCGAGTTGCGACGCCTGCGTGATGTCACCGGCGAGACAGCCTATCTGGCTGTGGCTGAAGGCAACCACGTTCTTTCGATCGGGCGGTTCGAGGGCGTGCATCCGCACCGCTCCTCGGCGGCGTTGGGGTCGCTCAAGCCGATGTATTGCACCAGTCAGGGCAAGGCGATGCTGGCTTTCATGCCGCCAGAGAAGCGCGAGCGTATCCTTGCCCTGCCACGCGAACGCCTTACCGAACACACAATCACGGATCGTGCGGCGCTGGAGGCCGAGCTGGGCACGGTCTACCACCGCGGCTATGCCATCGATGACGAGGAGATCGTGCTCGGCACCCGCTGCGTGGGCGCGCCGGTGATCGATCGGGACGGGGCGGTGATTGCCGCGATTTCGATTGCCGGTCCCGCTTTTCGCATCACCCACGAGCGGGTCAAGGCTCTGGCGAAGGAACTGACCGAAGTGGCGCGGGTGATCGGCTCGCAAGTGGCGCCGAAAACGCCGGAAAGACCCCGCAGCTCCGAGTTCTTTCCCGTCACCAAACAACCCGCCTTCGCGGGCGCTTCGCCGCATTGGGATACGGCCCGCCAGAGCCTGTGGTGGATCGACCGGCTGGCGCCCGCCGTATTCGAAAGCGGCTCGCAGGGCACGCGGATCGTGCGCGAGTTCTCGTCCCGGCTCGACGCGCTGGTGCTGTCGCCATGGTACGGACCGTTTGTCTTTCTTGGCGATGGCGTGGCGCGGTTGCGCGACGGGGCCGAGTTCTGTGCTCCTGCCGCCGTTCAGGCCGCGGCGCATATTCCAGGAGATGGCCGACTGCTCCTGGCTGTCGACTCTGAAACCGAAGGCAGTAGTCTCCTGGTCAAGATGACACATAACGGGACGTTTTCGCCGATGACGACGCTGGCGGGCCCGGTGAGCGACCTAGTTGTCGCGTCTGACGGGCGGACTGCCTATGCTGCCTCTGCCGAGCGCGGAACGGTGGTCATTGCCGATCTTGCCACGGGCAAAAGCCGGGTTCTGGCGCGCATGCCGGCCGCTTCGGGCCGGCCCCGGTCCTGTACGCTCGATGCGGCGGGACGGCTCTGGGTCGCGCTGAAGAATGGCTGGAGCGTGGCGCGGATTGACGAACTGGGCGAGATCGCCGAGCGGCTTCCGGTGCCGGTTCCCAACCCGACGGGCCTGTGTTTCGGCGGTGAAGACGGACGGACGCTCTACGTCACCACGGCGCGCATCGGCCTCGATCGCTTCGATCTGTCGAATGCGCCGTTGTCGGGGCAGTGCCTGCGCTTTGTCGAGTAGGCGCGGTTAACCCCTGAATACGCACAGGCTGAAACGGGCTGTCAGACTGTTCCCCACAGCGATCTCTTCCATCGAACCGGACGGCCGCCGCGCCATTGTTCACCGCACGCGGTATTGCGCGATCACCTCCGGATCAGGGTCCATGCCAAGGCCCGGCCCGTCGGGGATTGCAATCCACCCGCGTGCGGGCTGCGGCATCGCCGGAAAGAGCCAGGCTTCCGGCCAGACGAACAGATATTCGAACAGGTTTTCGGGCCCCAGAGCGGCGCTCAGTTGCAGCGTGGCGAGATAGCCGGGACCGAAATAGGGCGAATGCGGCATGACGGTCAGCCCCGCCGCCCGGGCCTCGTTCATCACCAGAAGAAACTCGGATATGCCACCCACTTTGGTGACGCTTGGTTGCGGGAAGCGCACCGCGCCCGAAGCGATCAGGGGCTGGAACTGCCAATGGGTGCAAAGATTTTCACCCGCCGATAGCGCGAGATCAGGCGTCGACTGCGCCAGCCTTGCCAGTTGCTCCATATCTTCCGGCGGGAAGGTCGGCTCTTCGAGCCAGGTTGCGCCCAGCTCTTTCAGCCAAAGCGCCATGTCGCGGGCCTCGTCTTCGGACCATGCGCAATTGACGTCGATCATCAGACGCGCATTGCCGCGCACGGCATTGCAGGCGGCGATATCGCGCCGGGTGATCTCGTGCAGCTTTATGTGTTCATAGCCTTCATCCACCGCTCGGGCGGTGAAACCGGCCGCAATGTCGGGCGCGCCATAGCGCACGAGGCTGGCATAGGCCTGCACCCTGTCTCGGGGCGACGCGGTGATCATCGCGGCGATGGATTTTTCTTCGGCCTTGCCGCGCAAATCCCAGAGCGCGATATCGATGCCTGAAAGCGCGAAGATCGAGATGCCGTAGCGACCGAACAGGGCAAGACGCTTCTGCAGTTCGAGCGAAATCGCCGCCGGATCGTCGATCCGTCTGTCCTTGAGCAGCGGGATGACCGAACGGTGTAGAAAGGCGTCGACGGCATCGGCGCAAAAATAGCCGAAGCATTCGCCCCAGCCGGACAGCCCGCTATCGGTATCGATCCGCACCAGCAGCATTTCGAGCGTATTCCAGCGGCCGGGCGTCAGACCCTCGCCCCGCCCGCCGTCGGTGAACGGAATATCGACCCGCAGGGTCTCGATATTAGTGATCTTCATGATTTCTCCCAATCATCGCGGTTGGCGCGGAAATTCGCTGCGGCATAACCGCCACCGATGGCCGCGCCCTCCATGCCCGGTGCGGGTGGATGGGTTGCGATGGCCGGGTCTGCAAGGTTGTCCTGCGGCCGGTCCTTCGCGGCAAAGCCCATGGCCCGCGCGCCGGCATTGTCGAAGAACGGCGTCGGGCAATCGGCGGTGGCAAAGACGGCGCGATGGCCGAAATCCGTGCGTTCGAGCGATAGCCGGATCAATTGCGCCAGATCGGCGAAGCTGATCCACATGTGCTGGCGGCGTTCGTCTTCGACTGCCGGGCCGCAATTGCCGATCCTGAGGCTCGTGGTGCGGATCCCGCACGTGTCGGCATAAAACGCCATAACCGCCTCGCCGAAGATTTTCGAAACGCCGTACCAGCCATCTGGGCGCGGTGGGGCGGTATGCGGTAGCGGGCTCGCCTTGCGCGGCCACATGCCCCAGCCGTGGTTGGAACTGGCGAACACCACATGTCTCACGCCTTCGGCGACGGCGGCGTCCATCAGCGCGACAAGCCCGGCGTAATTGACGGCGAGCGTCTCTTCGAAAGATATCCCCGTTCCGTGGACGGTCGCAAGATGCAGGATCGCATCGACCCCCTTCAACGCGCGGGCAATGACCTCCGGCGCGGCGATATCGCCGATCACGGTCTCGACATCGGCGTCGAGGTCCGGCATGGCGCGGCGACGCGCCAGACGCAGATCATAAAATGCTTCGAGATGGGGGCGCAAACCGGTACCCACGATTCCGCTGGCACCGGTGACGAGTAGCTTCCGTTTCATTTCAGTGTCCCATCACCTGGTTGGGTAGCCAGGTCACCAGACCCGGCACAAGAGCGAGCAGCAGGAAAGTGGCGAGCATGACCAGCAGGAACGGCGTACTGCCGCGAATATAGTCCCTGAGCGACACATCGAGCATGCCGCAGACGGTGAACATGCCGACCCCGATCGGCGGGGTGTTGCCGCCCATGGTAATGATGGTGACCATGAGCACACCGAAATGGATCGGATCAAGGCCCTGCGCCTGCAGGATCGGCATGAACAGGGGCGTCAGCAGAAGCACGTTCACGGTCGCTTCCATAATCGTGCCGGCAATGATCAGAAAGCCCAGAATGAGCAGCAATGTCACGGTCGGGTTGTCGCTGATCGCGGCTACGCCCGCGGCCAGTTTCGTCGGCGCCTGCTCCAGAACGATGACGTGACCAAGCACGGCGGCCATGATGATGATCAGCATGATCATGCCGATATCGTTGAGCGATTGCTGGACCGCATCCCAGAGTTTCCGCCATGTCAGGTCGCGATAGATGAAGGCGCCGACGACCAGAGCGTAGACGATGACGAAAGCGCCCGCCTCGGTGGCGGTGAAAAAGCCGAAGCGGAAGCCGACCAGCAGGATGATCGGAAACATCAGCGCCCAGAACGCCGCCTTGCCGGAGCGGTAGACCTCGCCGCGCGTCGGCACGGTCGCGCCTTCATCCGCGCCATAGCCGTAATGGCGGGCGGCGAAATAGGTGTAGCTCATCAGCGCCGCGGTCAGGATCAGCCCCGGTATAATGCCCCCGAGAAGCAGTTTGCCGACCGACTGGTTGGCGATGAACCCGTAGACGATCAGCCCGATCGACGGCGGGATGGTGGCGGTGATAATCGAGGAATAGGCAATGACGCCTGCGGTGAAACCCTTGCTGTAGCCTTTCGCGATCATCGGCCCTCCGAGCAGGCGTGACTGCATTGCCGTGTCGGCAACCGCCGATCCGGCGATGCCGCCCATCAGCAGACTGAGAATGATCGAGACCTGCGCCAGCCCGCCGACCATCCAGCCGACCAGAACCCGCGAGAAATCGACCAGCCGCCTGGCGATGCCGGAGGCCGCCATGATGTTGCCCGCCACGACGAAGAAGGGAATCGCCATCAGCGGATAGGACTGGGTGACCTGCACCATCTTCTGGACCGCGATCGACGTCGGAAGATAGTCTCCGGTCAAAAAGGTCGGCGCGCTGGCCATCAGCAGAGCGAAGCTGATCGGCAGGCCGAGCAGTACCGCGACGAGAAAGAGAATGACACCGAGCAGCAGCATCACGATTCGGCCTTGTTTTCGGGGCGGCGGCGCCAGTTTGCGAGTTCGGTCACGATATTGTGGATCGAGGTGATCGCCATCAAAGCACAGGCAACGGGGATGGTTGCCGCGACCCAGGAGAAGCGGATGCCGGTGAGCGGCAGCGGGCGGCGGTTCGCAACCGCGACATAGTCGAGCGAGACCCAGCCGAGCGCCACGAGCAGCGCCAGAAGAACGACCTGTTGCAAGACCTTGAACAGCGGCCGCATAGCCTCGGGCAGGAACCCTTCGAGCACCGAGACGCTGAAATGCCCCGCATTGCGATAGGCGATCGAGGCGGCCAGCAGGCAGGTCCAGGCAAACAGGATCTGCGTCACCTCGAGCACCCAGATATTGGGAATGCCGAGATAGCGCGTCACCGTCGCCCATGCCACCAGCCCCACGACGCCCGTCAGGGCAAGCGCCGCGGCGACAGCTTCGATGCGCGCGAGAAGTTGATAGGGGGACATTGAGCCTCCGCAGACAAGGATGACCGGCCGAGGGCAATCCCGGCCGGTTCGATCCGGCGATGTGCCGGGTTTATTGCGCCTGGACCACAGATTGCACCGTGGCGAGCGCATCGGAAAGGCCGAGCGTCTCGATTTCCGCAGCGGCGGCTTCCTTGAACTCGCTCGTATCGATCTCGGAGATGGTCATGCCTCCGGCTTCCATGGCGGCGTAATCGTCGCCGCTCTGGGCGATGACGATATCGGACATATAGCGTCCCGCTTCGACTGCCGCATCGCGTATGATGTCCTGATACTCTTCGGGAAGCTCATCCCACCAGCTCTCGCCGACGACGATGCCGGTGATGAGCTGGATGTGTTCGGTAAGGGTGAGGTAGTCGGCCACCTCGTAAAGACGCGACCCGATGACGCCGGCGGGCTGGGCTTCGACCGCGTCGATGGCGCCGAGCTGCATCGCCGAATAGATTTCGGCCCAGTCGAGCGGCGTCGGCGTGCCGCCAAGGGCGCGGCCGGCGGCAACCCAGACCGGTGCGCCAGGGGTGCGGATGCGCAGCCCCTCGACATCGGCGCGGCTTTCGATCGGCTTGTTGGTGAGAAGGTTGCGCGGTCCCTGATACCAGTTGAAAGCAAGGGTTACGAAGCCGCTTGCGTCCTGCAATTCGTCGGCCCATTGCCAGAATGTATCAGAAGATGTGAAGGCATCGGCCTGCGCATAGTCATCGAACACATAGGGTGCGCCGATGATGCCGAATTTCGGCAGGAAGGCGGCGAGACGGTTGGCGTCGGTAAAGGCGGCCACATTGGCGCCGGCAAGCGCCTGATCCATGAGGTCCTGGGTATTGCCGAGCTGGCCGTTCGGGTAGACCAGAACCTCGACGGCGCCATCGGTCTTGTCCTCGACGATCTCCTTGAGCTTGTTGAAGCCCATGATGATCGGGTCGGTTTCGGCCTGAACCGATCCGATCCGCATGGTGTAGTCCTGCGCGATGGCGGGGCCCGCGGCGGGCGTCAGAGCCAGGGCGACGGCCGCGGCGGCGAAAAATACCTTGTTCATGATTGTCCTCCCTAAGCCGGATATTGCCGGCACTGTTCCAGTCCCGACAACCTAGCCGAGCTTTCGGGGGAGGGCCACGCGGCCCCTGTCGGGGTTATCATATAATGAGACCGCCGCGAAAATGGCTCTTATATCAAGGATAGTCGACGCCGGGCACGGGCAAAGCCGCGACTGGAGCATCGGGTGACCCAATTGGCGTCGCCCGATGCTTTACCGTTGGTCGATGGCCTGCCGGGTTACGGCTTCCAGCAGGTCGAGAAGACCGGAATTGTGCCTTGCAGCCATTTCCTGATCGCCATCTGCGATCGCCCGCAGCGTGTCGGCATGGCAGACCGCCGCCCTGGAAAAGGAAGCCGTATCGGAAATGAAGGAATACCAGAACCGGCGCGACAGGTTGTGAATGACGTTGATCTGGCTTTGCAGGAAACGGTTATTGGCCGCTTCGGCCTGCAGCAGGTGGATGGCCTTGTTGATCGCCAGGTAGTGCGACCGGTCTGCCTCCGCGACGGCGCTTTCCAGACGATCGGCGAGTGAGCGCATCTCCTCGCGCTGGCGATCGCTGGCGCGCTTGCAGGCAAGGGTGACGACCAGATTTTCCAGCGGGCGCCGCGTCTCCAGAAGTTCCAGTTGTTTCGATACATCAACTGCGGAAACCAGAATGCCGCGACGGGGCAGGATCTCGACGAAACCCTCGAATTTCAGCCTTTGCAGCGCTTCGCGCACGGGCGTGCGGCCGCAGTTCAGCTCGCGGGCGATCTCGCTTTCGGACAGAAGCTCGTGCGATTTGAGCGCACCCGTCACGATCTGATTCTGGATCGTGTCATAAGCGACATCCGTCATGGAGCCGTTTGCCGACGCTTTTTCCACTCTTGTATCCTTTGCAAAGGGCGTTTCGAATTTCAGCGAACATAGCGGTTGACTTCGTTATCCGCAACAGATACTCATCAAATCGACATCTGATATATCAGACGGAAATGGAGGAGGAGCCATGCCCGTTCCGATGGATACGAGGGATCGACAGAGACTTGATTGCGACCTGGTCGTCATCGGCGGCGGCGCCGCCGGTGTGACGGCCGCGACGATTGCCGCCCGCAACGGTCTTTCGGTCATCATCGTCGAACGCCATGGCTTTTGCGGCGGCGGCGCGGTAGCCGGCCATTCCGGCACGATCTGCGGCCTTTACGAGGCCAGCGACAATCCTGAAAATGGCCCGGTGCAGGCGGTGTTCGGCTTTGCCGGCGAATTCGTTTCGCGCATGGAGGATCGCGGCGGGCTTGGCGCGCCCGTGCGCTACGGCAAGACCTTCACCCGCGTCCACGACCCGATCGTCTGGCGCGAGGTTTCGGACGATCTTCTGAGCGAGGCCGGCGTGACGGTCATCTATCACGCCGTTGCGACCAAAGCGCTGATGGAGGGCGACCGGATCGAGGGCGTCCATGTCTGGACCAAGGAGGGGCCGCTCGACATCCGCGCCCGGCTCACGATCGACGCTTCGGGCGATGCCGATCTCGTTGCCATGGCGGGCCTTCCCAGTTTCATCGGCGACAATGGCCGCGTCCAGAACCCGACCATGATCTTCCGTCTGCTGGGCGTTGATGTGGATGCGTTCCGCGCCGCCTATGGCGAGGATACGATCATGCCGCCGGAAGTTTCCGAGATGATCATCACGGCAAACGGCAGCGGCGGCTATAATCTGCCGCGCGCCAAGATCTGGCTGTTCCCGACCACGCGGCCCGGCGAGTTGCTGTGCAATTGCACCCGCATCGTCGGGGCCGACGGTCGTGAGCTTAACCCGCTGTTCTGGCGTGACTTTTCCGAGGCGGAGATCGAAGGGCGCAGGCAGGCGCGCGATTACGCCCGCTTTTTCCGCGATCGCCTCGTCGGCTGCGAAAACGCCTTCGTCAACGATATGGCCGTTCAGGTCGGCGTGCGTCAGACTCGGCAGGTGGAAGGCGTTGCCAAGCTGATGAACGCCGATGTGACCGGGGGCGCGAAATTTGCCGACGGCATTGCCCGCTCGCCATGGCCGATCGAACTGCACGCCGGCGCGAAACCGAAGGTCGAGTGGCTTCTGAACGACGTTTACGAAATTCCTTTCGGCTGCTTCGTTCCGCAGCGGGGCGAAAACCTGCTTGTCGCGGGGCGCTGCCTTTCGGCCGAGCATGAAGCGGTCGCCTCGGCCCGAGTGACGGCGCAGTGTTTCAGCTATGGCCATGCCATCGGCCACGCGGCGGCGATCTCGCTGAAGTATAAGGTCGCACCGCGCGCCATTTCAGGCGCCGATATCCGCGCCATTCTCAATCGCGAAAACGCACAATTGGATGGGTGAGGCATGAGCGCGGAGATCCTGATCGAAAAGCGCGATGGCTTCGCCATCCTGACAATGAACCGCCCGGCGCGTCGCAATGCGCTCGGGGCCGCGAGCATGGCGCAGCTTCTTGCGAGCCTGAAATCACTTGCCGGCGATCCGGGATGCGCCGCCGTGGTGCTCACGGGCGCGCCTCCGGCCTTTTGCGCCGGCTCGGACCTCAAGGAACTTGGTGGGCTTTCGGTGGAGCAGATGTGCGCTCACGAGGCCGAGACGGCACGGATTGCCCGCGCCATCGGACATTTGCCTATCCCGGTGATCGCGGCGGTGGAAGGCTATGCGCTCGGCGGCGGCTTCATCCTGGCGGTGTCCTGCGACATCGTCGTCTCGGCGGCGGGCGCGAAATGGAACATGCCGGAAGTGCGCAATGGCTGGCTTCCGCCCTGGGGGCTGCAGGCGCTTCTTGCCCGTACAAGCGCGGCCAATGCGCGCCTCATCACCTGGGGGATCATGGAGATTGACGGCAATGAAGCCCTCAGGCTCGGCATCGCCGATGCGGTTTATCCCGATGGCGCCGCGCTTGAGAGGGCCTGCGCCATTGCCGGCGAATTGGCCGCGCTGCCCGCCAACGCCGTCGCCTCCACCAAACGGTTCTTCGAACGCGCGGCGAGCGCCGATGCCGAACGCCAGGATGCGGAGGCAAGCCGGCTCTTCGCCCGGGATTGCGAAAGCGCGGCGGCGAAAGCCGTCCTCTCCAGATTTACGGTGAAATGACATGGACAAGATCGTAACGGCCGCAGAAGCCGTCGCAGACATCGAGAGCGGGGCGACAGTCGCAAGCGCGGGCGTCATCGGCTGGGTCACGCCCGATGCCGTCCTGAAGGCGCTCGGCGCGCGCTTCGAAAACACCGCCGCGCCTGAAAACCTCACCTTCTATTTTCCCTGCGGCACGGGGGATGCCATGGGCATAAAGGGCATGGATCACGTGGCCCGTGAAGGACTGATGAAGCGCATCGTCTCGGGCAGCTTTATCAACCCCGTCGACCCAGAGACCGGAAAACGCCCCGAACTGATGCGCCTGATCCGCGAAAACAGGGTGGAAGCCTATAGCTGGCCTATCGGCGCCTCCATGCATTGGCTGCGCGAGGTCGCCCGCAAGTCGCCCGGTTACATCACCCGCGTCGGTCTCGGCACCTATGCCGACCCGCGGCTGGGCGGCGGCAGGTTTACCGAAAGGGCGAAAGACGATCTGATCCGCGTGATCGAGATCGACGGCGAGGAACTGCTCTATTATCCCACATGGCCGGTCGATGTTGCGATCCTGAGGGCGTCAAGCGCCGACCGCTTCGGCAATCTCAGCTGGGAAGACGAGCCGCTGACGACCGCCAATATCGCGCTGGCGCTCGCCGCCAAGGCAAGCGGCGGCACGGTTATCGTCCAGGTCCGGCGCATCGTCGACGCCGATAGCCGACCGGCGACCGCAAATCGTCTTCCAGGCGTCTTCGTCGACCGGATCGTGGTCGATCCCGATATGATGATGACAACGGATGTGGCCTATGAGCCGGCCTATTTCGGCGGTCAGCGCCGCGATCTCGCTACGCTCGCGCCGCCGCCCTTTTCGGCCGACAGGATCATCGCCAACCGGATCGCCGCCGAAGTCCGCAAGCACGAACTTGCTATTTACGGTTTCGGCGCGGCGACTGATGTGCCGCTGGTGATGGCCGAGCAGGGCCTGTTTGCCGGCGAGGCGATCCACGACTTCCCGGCGACGACGGAACACGGCGCCTATGGCGGCATTGTCATGCCGGGCTGGCAGTTTTCCGCCAATATCAACCCGGATGCCCTGATCGACGGGCCGACCCAGTTCGATGTCATCGATGGCGGACTGTGCACCTTCACCGCGCTCTCCTTCGCCGAATATGACAGCCATGGCGTCGTCAATGTCTCGAAATTCGGCAAGGCCAATCCCGGCGCCGGCGGCTTCATCGATATTGCGCAGAATGCGCAGCGGCTGATTTTCGCCGGCACTTTCACGACCGGCGGCCTGAAGGCCGATGTCCGCGACGGCAAGCTGGAAATCGTCCAGGAGGGCAAGGTGCGCAAGTTCGTCACCGAGGCGGCCTCCGTCACCTACCGGGTCGAGGATGGCGTAAGAAAGCGCGGCCAGGAGGCACTGATCGTGACCGAGCGCGCCGTCTTCCGCTGTGCCGCTGACGGTCTTGAGCTGATCGAGATCGCTCCGGGCATCGACCTTCAAAGTCAGGTGCTCGACCTGATGGATTTCGCGCCCGTCAGGATATCCGATCCCCTGCCGCTGATGGACAAACAACACTTCGCCCGAGCGCCGAAAGAGGAGCGTGCTGACGCATGAAGTTCACCGACATCCCCGAAGGGTCTCTCGCCCTCCTGAGAACGGGCACGGTCCTGCCCGCCCATCCGCTTCTGCTCACCGCAGACCGCAAGCTTGACGAGACGCGCCAGCGCGCGGTCACCCGCTATTACGTCGATGCCGGCGCGGGCGGCATGGCGGTCGGCGTCCACACCACGCAGTTCGCCATCCGTGAAGTCGGACTTTACGAACCGGTTCTTCGCCTTGCAGCCGAGACGGCCTTTGAATGGGCCGAACGGCCGCTTCTGATGATCGCGGGCGTAACCGGAAAGACGGAGCAGGCGCTCAATGAAACCCGCATCGCACGCGGGCTCGGCTATCACGCGGTTCTCCTGAACCTTGCGCGTCTCAAGGGCGAGCCGGAAGCGGAAATCCTCGACCATTGCCGCGCGATCGCCGCCGAAATGCCGGTGATCGGCTTCGCCCTTCTGCCCGAGGTCGGCGGCTTTCATCTCTCCTACGATTTCTGGCGCGCCTTCGCCGAGATCGACAATGTCGTGGCGATCAAGATGGCGCCGTTTGATCGCTATCGCACCATCGAGATCATCCGCGCGGTCTGCGATGCCGGCGCCGAGGAGCGCGTCACGCTTTACACCGGCAATGACGACCACATCATCCTCGATCTGCTTCAGCCCTTCGTCGTGCGATCGGCCGATGGCGGAAGCGAACACCGGTTGCGCATTCGCGGCGGTCTTCTGGGGCACTGGAGCGTGTGGGCGGAAAAGGCGGTAAAGCAGCTTGCGCGCATCCATGCCATTCCCGATGGCAGCGCCATTCCCGAAGACATGCTGGCGCTCGACAGCATGGTGACCGACTGTAATCTCGCCATTTACGACGCGCTGAACAATCTGGCCGGGTGCATTCCGGGCTGCCTGGAAGTGCTGCGCCGCCAGGGACTGGCTGCCGGAACATGGTGTCTCGACGAGAACGAAGTTTTAAGCCCCGGGCAGAGCGAACAGATCGACCGGGTCTACGCGATGTATCCCGAAATGCATGATGACGCCTTTGTTAAGATGAATTTGACGCGGTGGATGAGCGGCGATGCCGTCGCGCACCCGCTTGAGCGATGAGACTGGTTTGGGAGAAACGGAAATGAACAAGACGATCGAGACCCTTCACCCCGGCATGTTCCCGGATACCTTTCGCGACGTCGAGCATCTCGAGGATTTCATGTCGGTGCCAACGGCCGAAGTCGTCGAGGATCTGAACGCGCTCGACGGCGACATCATGATTCTGGGCGTCGGCGGCAAGATCGGCGTCACCATGGCGCGCATGGCCAAAAAGGCCTGCCCCGACAAGCGGGTCATCGGCGTATCGCGGTTTTCCGAAGCTGGCGTTGAGGAGCGTCTCAATGCCTGGGGCATCGAGACGATCGCCTGCGACCTGCTTGACCGGGAAGCGGTGAACGCGCTGCCGAAGGTCGCCAATGTGATCTACATGGCGGGGCTCAAATTCGATTATCGCGGGCGCGAGGACTTTCTCTGGGCGATGAACACGATCGCGCCGCAGATCACGGCGGAAGCCTTTCGCGACAGCCGGCTGGTGACCTTTTCAACGATCCATGTCTATCCCTGGTCGAACCCGCTTCATGGCGGCGTAACGGAGCGTGACCTGCCGATGGCCCGCCCGGGGGAATACGCCAATTCGGTCGTCGGCCGCGAGCGCACCTTCGAGCATTTCTCCAAGAAATACGATACGCCCGGCCGCGCCATGCGTTTCGTCTACGCGATCGACCCGCGCTATGGCGTGATGCAGGAAATCGCCAACTGGGTCTTTACCGGCAAGGAGGTTCCGCTCGACACCGGCCATGTAAACATCATGTGGCAGGGCGATGCCAACGCCCAGTTCCTGCGCATGCTCGGCCAGTGCACCGTGCCGGCGAGCCCGATCAATGTCGGTGGCCCGGAAACCATGTCCGTGCGCTATCTCGCGAACCGTTTCGGCGAGGCGTTCGGCATCGAACCGCGCTTTACCGGCTCTGAACAGGACAATTGTCTGCTGGTGAACTGCGACAAGGCCAACGGGATTTTCGGCAATCCGATCGTGTCGGTCGATCCAATGGTGCGCTGGGTGGCCGACTGGGTAAAAACCGGAAAGCCCGTCCATGGCAAGCCGTCGAAATTCGAAGTCCGCTCCGGTGAGTTTTGAGCAACGCCATGACCCTACGCCACTATTCCTATGCCATCGCTTCGCATATCGGCTTCATCTTGCTGTGGCAGGTGGTCGTCATGCTCGCCGATGTGCCGACCTATATTCTTCCCACGCCCTTGCAGACCATCGCCGAACTTTCGGAAGGGTCCTATCACTGGGGCATGCAGATCTGGGTGACGACGCTCGAAATCTTCGGCGGTTATGCGCTGGCGGTTGTCGTCGGCGTGGCGCTGTCGGTCCTGTTCGTGTGGATTCCCGCGCTCAACAATTCGCTGATGCCCTTGCTCGTCACGCTCAACATGGTGCCGAAAGTGGCGATGGCGCCGCTGTTCATCATCTGGTTCAGCTACGGCATCGTGCCCAACATGATCATTGCCTTCACGATCTGCTTCTTTCCGATCGTGCTGACGACCTATCGCGGGTTGATCGAGGTCGAGCCCGACCTCATCAATCTGGTCAAGGCGCTGAAGGCCAGCCGCTGGCAGATCTTTGTGAAGATCCAGCTTCCCGGCTCGCTGCCCTATCTGTTCTCCGGAATGAAGGTTGCCGCAATTCTGGCGGTCGCCGGCGCCGTGGTCGGCGAATTCATCGCCTCCGACAAGGGGCTCGGCAATTTCCTGCTGATCCAGCAGAACGCGCTGAACACGCCGGCGATGATGATG
>MDTD01045371.1_pt1 | contig 16157 bp, 11 predicted proteins | sample 811221 | NCBI WGS metagenome assembly MDTD01 (sample SAMN05326646, study PRJNA326480) | marine metagenome | isolation source: seawater | place: Pacific Ocean: South West | collected 2011 | reverse complement strand
TAATTAAAAAAAACTTTTTCATCAGGCTAATTGCTAAATTAGAAAGAATAAATTATAATTAAGCATGAATTACTATGTAGATGTTATTCTCCCTCTTCCACTTAAGGGTACTTTTACATATGAATTATCGCAAGATGAATTTAATAAATTAGAAATTGGCTTTAGGGTAGCTGTAAGTTTTGGAAAAAGAAAAGTCTACACTGGCATAGTAAATGAATTACATAACAGTAAACCCAAATCATATGAAACTAAACCTATAGAGTTTATATATGATAATAAAAGCCTAGTATCACAGAATCAAATAGATTTTTGGAATTGGCTTTCAAGATATTATTTCGTTCCTATTGGTGATGTTATGAAAGCTGCCGTTCCATCTACTTTACTTCTTGAAAGTGATAGTTTAATTATTAAAAAAGATATATCCGATGATGTTGCTAATAAAATGTCAGATGAAGAATATTTGATATATGATGCACTTGATTTCCAAAATCTTAAGCTTAATGATATATCTGAAATTATAAATAAGAAAAATCCATACCCTATTATTCAAAAAATGATATTAAGCGGGTATGTCGAATTAAATTATGAGCTAAAGGAAAAGTACAGACCAAAACTTCTAAATGTAATATTTCTCGAGAGAAGATTATTTGACGAAATAAACTTAAAGGACTCTCTAGATCTATTAAAGAGTTCGCCAAAGCAAAAAGAGCTTTTATTGTCAATTATTAGTATGATTCGATTTAAAGAATATTTAATTCTTAAGGATTTGAAAAAGACTATAAAATTCTCAGACACTACCCTTAAAAGTCTTGAAAAAAAGGGTTTTATAACTATAAAAAAAATAAAGATTGATAGAAATCAGATTAGAGAAGTAAACATTGGTTCTTCCAATTCATTAACTAAAATCCAAAAAGATGTATTGAATAAATTAAATAAACAACTAAAAGAAAAAGATATTATTCTTCTTCATGGTGTTACTTCATCTGGAAAAACTGAAATATATATAAAGCTCATTGAGAAATACTTAAAACTTGGTAAGCAAGTACTTTATTTATTGCCTGAGATCTCCTTAACAACACAGATAATTCAAAAATTAAGAAATCATTTTGCTAATAAAATATCTGTTTACCATTCCAGATACTCACTTAATGAAAGAACTGAGGTTTGGGAAAGTATAAGAAATAATAAAGAGAATTCACAGTTAGTTATTGGTGCACGATCATCTGTGTTTCTTCCATTTGACGATTTAGGTCTTATTATTGTTGATGAGGAACATGAAGTTTCATATAAGCAGCAAGATCCTTCACCTAGATATAATGCAAGAGATTCAGCTATATATTTATCCAAAATTTTCAAATCTAAAATTATTTTAGGCTCAGCTACTCCCTCAATTGAATCAACATACAACGCTAGAAATAATAAATATGGTTTTGTAGAAATAAAAGAAAGATATGGAAATATAGAGATGCCTTTTATCCATACAATTGATATGAAAGCTGAATCTAAACATGAATTCAGTTCTATATTTTCCAAAAAATTGGTTGATGAAATAAATAAAGCAGTAGATAAAGGAAAACAAGTTATTATATTTAGAAATAGAAGAGGATATTCCCCTCAATGGCAGTGCTGTTCATGTGGTCATAATATTATGTGTGATAATTGTGATGTTACTTTAACATATCACTTACACTCAAATACTTTGAGGTGTCACTACTGTGGATTCCAATTAAAAGCAGAGGTAAAGTGTAATTCTTGTGGACTGCAAACAATGGGTTATAGAGGAGACGGAACTCAACAAATAGAAGAAGTTGTAAAAGAAATTTTTCCTAATTCAAATGTAAGTAGAATGGATTGGGATACAACTAGAGGTAAATGGGCATTTGATAAAATAATTAATTCGTTTGCTGATCATGAAATCGATATTTTAATTGGTACGCAGATGATAACTAAAGGTTTAGACTTTAAAAATGTAGGTCTTGTAGGAGTAATTAATACTGATCATTTTTTGAATTTTCCAGATTTTAGGGCACATGAAAAAGCTTTTCAAGTTTTAACTCAAGTTGCTGGAAGATCAGGGAGATCGGGTGAAAGGGGTAAAGTTTATTTACAGACATATCAACCAGATCATCCAATTATTATTAATGTAATAAATAACGATTTCGATAAAATGTATACTAAACAGCTTATAGAAAGAAAAGATTATAAATACCCCCCTTTTGTAAGACTGATTAGGATAACTATGAAAGATAAAAGTTTTGATAAATTAAATAGTTCTTCTGATTGGTTAAATAAAGCTATTAGAGAAAATTTTAAAGGTCTAATATTGGGACCTGTATATCCAGAAATCTCAAGAATTAAAAATAAATTTCATAAAGAATTTTTAGTAAAACTCACAGATTTAAAGGATCTAAATATCTTTAGAAGTAAATTTCAGTTAATAATGAAAAGTTTTGATTCTATATCAAAGTATAGAAGTGTAAAAGTTATTGTAGATGTTGATCCCAACTAGAAAATAGTTTAGTTGAAATAAATTTGGCAGATATTATTTAAAAACCTAATTTTGCGGCCTAAGATTTTTAGATGAAAAACTACGAAACAGTATTTATTTTAAATCCTGCTCTTTCAGAGGAGCAAGTAGAAAAAGCAGTTGACAAATACGAGAAGTATTTAAAGTCTAATGGTGCAAAGATTGTCAGTAAAGAGGTATGGGGTTTGAAGAAGCTGGCCTATACTATTCAAAATAAAAATAGTGGTTTTTATAATTTGATAGAATATACTGCTCCTGCTGATGCTATTTCATCATTAGAGGTTGAATTTTCTAGAGATGAAGCTATAATGAGATATCTAACAGTTACTCTCGAGAAAGATGCTATTGCTTGGGCAGAAAAGAGAAGAAACAGAAATACAAAAAAAGCTAGTTAAATATGGCGGGAATAGATGAACAATCCAAAATTAAAAATGAAGGTGAGATTAGATATCTTTCACCCCTAGATATTAATACTTCCAAAACAACTAAATATTGTATGTTTAGAAGATCTGGTATAAAGTATGTTGATTATAAAGATCCAGACTTTTTAAATAGATTCATTAACGAGCAAGGAAAAATTCTGCCAAGAAGGCTAACAGGTACTTCACTAAAATATCAAAGAAAAGTTGCCATAGCAGTAAAGAGAGCTAGACATCTGGCTTTATTACCATATGTTGGAGACTTATTAAAATAATTATGGAGATTATACTAAAAGAGAACGTTGCAAACGTAGGTTTTAAAGATGAAATTGTAACAGTTAAGGCTGGTTATGGTAGGAATTATCTTATTCCAAAAGGAAAAGCTGTTTTAGCAACAGAATCTGCGAAAAAAGTTCTAGCTGAGAATCTAAAACAAAAGGCTTTTAAGGAAAAGTCTATAATTGACGATGCTGAGAAGTTGGCTACAAAAATTTCTAAACTTGATCTTAAGATTTTAGCAAAAGTTGGTCCAGATGGAAAACTTTTTGGTTCAATATCTAATGCTGATGTTGCAAAAGGCTTAATTGGTAAAAAAATTGAAGTAGAAAAAGAAAATATTTCAATTCCAGGTAAATCCATTAAAAGAGTAGGAAAATACCAGGCATCTATTAGACTTCATAGAGAAGTTTCCACTCAATTAAATTTTGAGCTTCTAGCCGAAAAGAAATAATTTTATAACTTTATTGTTCACTTGATTATCAAATAAATTTTTGATGTCTCAAAAACTGAATACACCAAAGGGAACAAGAGATTTTTCTTCATTAGAATTAAAAAAAAGAAATTATCTTTTAAAAGTTTTAATAGACAGTTTCAAATCATTTAATTTCCAAGAGATACAAACACCTTCATTTGAAAATTTAGCTACACTAATAGATAAATATGGAGATGAAGAAGACTCCTTAATGTTTAAGATCTTATCCTCTGGCGAAAAAATAAAAAAAGCAGATATAAATTCACTCAATGATGGGAAGTTATCTAAGTTTGCAAATTCTATCAGCGACAAAGCCTTGAGGTACGATCTTACAGTTCCATTATCTAGATTTGTAATGCAAAACTTAAATGAAATAACTCTGCCATTTAAAAGATTTCAGACTCAATTAGTTTGGAGAGCAGATAGACCTCAAAAGGGCAGATTCAGAGAATTTCTTCAATGCGATGTAGATATAATTGGAGAAAAAAACTTTTTAAATGAGGTAGAGTGTATCAAAGTATATGACTATGTTTTTGAAAATCTTGGATTACCAAAATTAGTTCTTAGAATAAATAATAGAGAAATATTAGAGGGTATCTCTAAGATAATGAATCTTGATAGCTTGTCTGATATCTCTTCAACACTAGATAAGTCTGATAAAATAGGTATTGATGGAGTTGTAAATGAATTAACTAAAAAAGGTATCAATACTGAATCAATTGATAAACTTATTTTTTTTCTTAATGTTGAGGGCTCTAATGAAGATAAAATTGATATAGTTAGAAAGGAGTTTAATCGTAAAAACATCTCTTCTGATTCTATTGATTTGGTTCAAAAAATAATCAATACTTGTAATCAATTTAAATTAAATAATATTGAAATTAAATTTGATTTATCTTTGGCAAGAGGTTTGGGATATTATACTGGTAGTATAGTCGAAGTTTCATCTCCCAAAGAGTTTAACATTGGTTCTATTGGAGGAGGGGGTAGGTATGATGACTTACTCCAAAAGAATGAACCTAAATTAAGTGGTTTTGGTATATCTTTTGGTTTTGATAGGATTTTTTTAATTCTTGAGGAGCTTAATCTTTTTCCTAATCAATTAGATTCATCGAAGTCATTTCTTTTTCTAAACTTTGGGACTGATAAAATATCCAATTTTATTGAATATGTAAATCAATTGAGGAAAGATGGTATTGTCTGCGAAATATATCCAGGTGATGTGAAAATTAAAAAGCAGCTGGACTATGCTAATAAAAAAGGAATTGACTTCGTAATAATTATTGGTGAAGATGAACTGAAGAAAGATATTTTTAAGGTTAAGGACATGTCAAAAGGAGAAGAGTTAATCTTTACCCAAATAGATTCTTTAACTGAAAAAATTAAAGAAATTAGCTAAAATGTTTATACCACTTCCTAAAGGGCCTCTCTAATAAGCTGATAAATTTAGAATTTAACTTTTCGTCAAGATCTGTATCTACTCCATACTTTATCTTACTCTTGTCTAGTTCCATATAAGTTCTAAAAATCCTATCCCATATAGAAAAAATATTTCCATAGTTTGAGTCTGTATAGGGTAATTTGAAGTGGTGATGAACCTTATGCATATTTGGAGATACAATAACATAACTTAGAATTTTATCTAGCCTATCAGATATTTGAATATTAGCATGATTAAACTGAGAAGCAAGAACTGAGATAGATTGATAGAGAAGAACTAAACCAATGGGAGCTCCTGATACAAAAATTCCAATAAATGTAAATATAAATCTGACTACACTCTCTAACGGATGATGTCTGTTAGCAGTCGTTGTGTCAACTTTATGATCAGTATGATGAACAATATGTATGTACCATAATAATTTAACCTTATGCTGAACTAAATGGGGAAGATATGCTCCAATTAAATCAAGTAATAATAATCCAACAATAACACTTACTAATGTAGATGAATTTATAAAATGTATTATTCCAAAACTATTTTCATATGACCAATCAGCAGCAAAAACTAGTAAAAATGCAAAGAAAAAGTTTACAATTATTGTTGTAAGAGTTAATAGAAAATTTGGAATTGAATGAATCCATTTCTTATAATTAAGAAATTTAAAAGGTACAACGCCTTCAATTACCCAAAAAAATGTAATACCAGAAACAAGTATAAGTGCTCTGTTTACAGATGAAATGTTTTCAAAAAGCAATAATAAGTTTTCCATATTAATTAAATATAATGATATCGTTTGAACTATTCGAATCTGCAATTAGCCCTGTAGGATTAATATCAATTGATTGAATAGATTCTAACTCATGATCTATCTCTAAAATATATTTTTTATATGCCCAAGACCAGTCTTTAACTTGAGTCCAGCTTTCAGCATAAGTAGGTCTTTTCTTTTCACCTCTCATTAATGTAATAGGAATGTAATAGAACTCCTCACTGCCATCCTTCAATTTAACAAGAACCTCTAGTGGCATTGGCATTAAACCAATTCTTTCAATAGAGACTATAGACTTTTTATTAACCTTTTCAACTTTATCAATAGCATAATCAATCTTATTAGTGGTTTGAGTCCAATCTGTTAAATACCAGTTTAAAAGAATACCTGAGGATTGTTCTGCAATTCTTCTGAAATCATTGGGAAGAGGATGTGTAAACTTATAAGTGTTAAAATAATCTTTAATTGTTTTTTTGAAGGCCTCATCACCGATTATATATCTAAGTTGACTTAAAAAAACAAAACCTTTTGAATAGGCAGTTGATTCATAAGCTCTATTAAATTTATATCGATTAGCATTTGTAGATTGGGGCATTTCTTTTCCAGAGTTTGCAAGTCTAATGTAACTTCCATATGAACTAATTATACTATTAAAGAAATCGGTTTTTAAAACAAAACTCTCAGCTAAATTACCAAAATAACTTGCAGCACCCTCATCCATCCACTCATGATTCATTTCATTTGTAGCTAGAACACCCTGGAACCATGCATGAGCCAACTCATGTGAGGTAACACCAACTAAGGGTACAAACTTATCACCATAATTAATAAGAGTTAACATTGAGTACTCCATTCCTCCATCTCCACCTTGAACAACAGAGTATTGTTTGTATGGATAAACTCCGATATTTTCATTAAAGAATTTCATGAGCTCAGCTGTAACTGGCTGAAGAGCTTTCCAATTTTCTATTATTTTAGGATCATTTTTATAATAAAAATTAAGTTTTACATCATTTGGACCAATGTAAATATCATGAATATAATCTGGATCAGCTGCCCAAGTAAAATCATGAACCTTAGGAGCTTTAAAATTCCAAATTCTTTTGCTACCAGACTTAATACCTAGTTTTAAGTTTGATGGATCACTTTTTTGCAGATAACCAGAGGCTGCCACAATATAATCCTTATCAATTTTAATTGTTACATCAAAATCTCCCCAAACTCCATGAAATTCTCTTCCAGTATATGGTGCAGTATTCCATCCCTCATAATCATATTCTGAAATTTTTGGATACCATTGTGCCATGGAGAATTTTACTCCCATAGGTGAGTCTCTACCAGCTCTCCGTATAGTAATAGGTACTTGACCTTTAAAATCCATTGAGAAAATAGATGATTCACCAGGTAACAATGGATTGGCAAGAGTTACTTCAAGGATGGTATCTGAAATAACTGAGTTAACATCAATATTATCTTGTTTTAGATTAGATACATCGAGAAAACCTTCTTCCTCAGGTTTAAGTTCTTTAAGATTTAAATCAAATCTCGTATTTATATCGTCACCTGATACTAATCTCTCCGCCATATCACTTGATGCTTTAAAAGCATTAAAATATAGATGAATAAAAATTTTATTTAATGTATCACTGGAATTATTAGTATAAATTATTTCCTGATTCCCTTTATATATATTATTGTTTACATTAATGTCAACAAATATTTTATAGTTGGCTTCTTGCTGCCAATAATTTTGTCCTAATGAATAGCTTGTTACTAATAAAAAGATTAAAGTCTTATACATTGATTTATTTTAATTAACTCGACCAAATATAACTAAATACTTATATTACAAGTGTTAAAAGAATTCAAAATCAATATATTTATATAAAATTATACATATGAAAAAATCCCTATACTTAACAATTGCTTTAGTATTTATCTCAGGTTTTACAATTGCGCAAGATGAAATGAAAGCAGATAAAGAAAAAGATGAAAAAACAGACAAGAGTTTACCAATTAAACCTGAAAGATTTTTTGAATTGAAAACCAATGAAGGTTCATGGATGTCACTAGATATTAGCCCTGACGGAGAGACTATTGTTTTTGATCTTCTAGGAGATATCTATTCAATGCCTATCTCGGGAGGAAAAGCTAAGAGAATTACAAAAGGTATGGCCTTTGACTCTCATCCTAAATTTTCTCCTGACGGAAAATCAATTGCATATGTTAGTGATAAAAGTGGATCAAATAATATTTGGATAAGAGATTTAGAAACAAATGATTCAACACAAATAACTAAAGAGAGCGATAATCAAACTGCATTTGCTGATTGGACAAAAGATGGAGACTATCTAATAATTGCTAAAGGAAGAAGAAACTTAAAACTTCATATGTATCATAAAGATGGAGGAAGCGGTGTAAAGTTAATAGATGAGCCCTCTTCTTTGAAAATAGTTCAACCAGAAGTAAGTCATGATGATAGATATATATGGTATGCTAACAGAACTAATTCATGGCAATACAATGCGGGCCTCCCTCAATATCAAATTTCAACATATGATAGGGAAACAGGAGATATAAAAAGGGAAACCTCAAGATTTGGATCTGCATTTACTCCAACACTTTCTCCAAATGGTGAAAGTTTAGTTTATGGAACAAGATATGAGGATAAAACTGCTCTAAGAATTAGAGAGCTTAGTACGGGAAATGAGAGTTGGCTTGCATTTCCAATTCAAAAGGATGATCAAGAATCACAGGCTACTATGGGGGTTTTACCCAATATGACATTTACTCCAGATAGTAAACACTTGTTATTATCTTATGGTGGAAAAATAAATAAACTAGATATTGATGCAGGAATTTCTTATGAAATCCCTTTTGAAATTGATGAAAAAATTGCAATTGGTCCGGAATTAAAATTTGACTATGAAATTTCCGATGACAAACAAATGGTTGTAAACCAAATAAGGAATGCATCAGTTTCCCCTCAAAAAGATAAGATTGCCTTTACTGCACTAAATAAACTTTACATAATGGATAGGATTAGTGGCTATATGATAAGATTAACTGATTTTGAAGATGAAATTACAGAAGCAATGCCAGCATGGAGTCCTGATGGAAAAGAATTAGTATTTGTTACATGGAGTGATAAGAGCGGGGGAGCTATTTTTAAGGTCAGATCAGATGGTAAAAGGAAGCCAATACTATTAACAAAATCAAATGATGTCAGATTAAATGGTGTGTATATGAATCCAGTCTGGAATCCTAATGGAGATAAAATTGTCTTTACAATGGGAAATGAAAGAAATTATAAAGAAAGCTATGGACCTTCTGCCTTTAAATCAAATGAAAGAATTATGTGGATTTCTTCTAATGGTGGTAAGCTGAATTATATAGCTGAATCTAAAGGTAGATCATATCCTCATTTTGTTAAAGGAGTTGACAGAATCTATCTATTTCATTATTCCAAAGGTTTAATTTCAATTAAATGGGATGGAACAGATGAAAAAAATATCGTAAAGGTAACTGGAACAACTCCATATGGCTCAGGTGATAAAACTAATCCCTCTAACGCAAGTCTAGTTTTAATATCTCCGGATGGTAATAGTGGTTTAGCTAAGATTTCTAATAATATTTATAGCTTCACTATACCATATTCTGGCCTAAAGTCTTTTAAAATTTCTCTATCTAATCCAAAATCTTCTTCATTTCCCGCAAGAAAGTTAACAAAAATTGGTGGTGAGTTCCCTTCATGGGATGCTGACTCAAATTCGATATACTGGTCTTTAGGAAAATCTTTTTTTGATTATAGTCTTGAAAGCGCAGATGAGTTTGATAGGTTAAAAGAAGAAGAGGAAGAGGAGGAAGAAGACAAAGAAGAGGAAGAAGACAAAGAAGATAAAGAAGATAAAGAAGAGGAAGAGGAGGAAGAAGAGTTTATCCCTGTAGAGACTGAAATTGAGGTTTTCGTTAATAGAGATATTCCAGAAAGCTCGATTCTTTTGACTAATGCTAAGATAATTACAATGAATGGTGATAAAGTTTTAAGCAATGGTAATATATACATTGAGAATAATAGAATAGTTGAGGTAAGTGAGAATGAAATTAAATCTGTTAAATTAAGTACTATTAAAATGGACATGGGTGGTAAAATTATTTTACCAGGTTTTGTTGATACACATGCACATATGTGGCCTAGATGGGTATTACATAAATACCAACCTGCATCTTATGCTGCAAATTTAGCATATGGAGTTACAACAACTAGAGATCCTCAAACTGCTTATACTGATGTATTAACTTATGCAGATATGGTTGATTCGGGTAAAATTCTAGGTCCAAGAGTTTATTCTACAGGACCTGGAGTGGGGTATTGGGGATATAACGTCAAAAGTTTAGATGATGCTAGAGATATTCTGAAGCAATACTCAAAATACTATAATACAAAAACAATAAAGATGTATGTTGCAGGTAATAGGCAACAGAGACAATGGATTCTAATGGCTGCCAAAGAACAAGAGATAATGCCAACTACTGAGGGTAGCCTTAATTTAAGATTAAATCTTACCGAAACGATAGATGGATATCCAGGTCAAGAACATAATCATCCTATTTATCCTGTATTTAAGGATATAATTGATTTAACAGCATACACAAAAAAAGCCTATACACCTACATTGTTAGTTACATATGGAGGTCCATGGGCAGAGAATTATTATTTTGCAACAGAAGATATCCATAATGATGAAAAAGTAAAATTTTATACACCTAAAGATGAATTGGACTCAAAGAGAAGAATTAAATCTGGATGGTTCCATGAGGATGAGTATGCATTTGAAGAATTAAGTGTATTTGTCAAAGATCTAGTAGAAAAAGGTGGTATTGCAGGAGTTGGATCTCATGGACAATTTGAAGGTGTGGGTTATCATTGGGAATTATGGAGTATGGCCGCAGGTGGTATATCAAATCATGACATGCTAAAAGTTGCAACTATTCAAGGTGCTTATGCTATTGGCCTAGATAAAGAACTTGGTTCAATAGAAAAAGGAAAGTTAGCAGATCTTGTTATTTTAGATGAAGACCCTTTAACTAACATAAGAAATACTAACTCTGTAAATATGGTAATGAAGAATGGAAGATTATATAATGGTGATAACCTTGATCAGATATATCCATTAAATAAAAAATCAAAAAACTTCACTTGGCAGGATGAAGGACCTATCTCTTTACCAGGTATAAAAAACTGATAATTATGAAAAAACTAATATTACTAAATCTTCTTTTCTTAGGGACTTTATTTTCTCAAGATTACTATTATTCAAAATATGCCCCATTTGATAATGATATTATGTCTCCAGAAGAATTCCTTGGTTATCCTATAGGAGAAATGCATACTCGACATGATCTTATAGTTTCATATATGGAATATTTATCAGATAATTCTGATAAAGCAGATATTTTTCAATATGCAACTTCATATGAGGGACGTAAACTAATCTACATAATTTTAAGTTCACCAGATAAAATTGATAATGTAGAAGAAATTAGAAAAAGTCATATTTCATACTTAAAACCAGAACATGATGATTATAATGATTCGCCAAAGCCTGATAATTTTCCTATAATAATTAATTTGGGTTATAATGTTCATGGTAATGAGCCATCTAGCTCCGAAGCTGCAATGCTCACTGCCTATACTCTAGTTGCATCTAAATCTGAAGAAATTCAAGGTTATCTAGAAAACTCAATAGTTCTTATTGATCCAACTATTAATCCAGATGGAAGAGACAGACATACCCAATGGGTTAATAGTTACAAAAGTTCCCCCCTTGTTGATGATCCCCAAGATGCCGAGCATAATGAATATTGGCCTGGTGGTAGGACAAACCATTACTGGTTTGATTTAAATAGAGATGTCCTTTTAGGAATTCATCCTGAAACAAGAGGTAAGATTAATTTTCACCATGATTGGTATCCAAATGTAACTATGGACTTTCATGAGATGGGAACTAATAGTACATATTTTTTTGTGCCTTGGAAGACACATGCTGCAAAAGACCCTGTAATACCTCAAGAAAACTATGAATATTTTGAGACTTTATTTGGTTCATACTTTGCAAAAGGATTAGATGAAATAGGTTCAATGTACTTTTCTAAAGAGGCATTTGATAAAACATATCCTGGATATCATTCTTCTTATGCTGATCTTCTTGGTGGAATTGGGATGCTATTTGAGCAAGCTAGTTCAAGAGGTCATAAACAAAAAACTCAATTTGGAGAAATTACATTTCCATTTACAATAAGAAATCAATATGTGTCTGGTATGACTACTATTAAAGCATCTGTTGCCATGAAAGATGAATTAATGGAATATCAACAGAGATTTTTTACCTCAGCTCTCAGTGATGCTGATAAAAAAAGAATAAAAGGTTATTCATTTAGATTAGGTAAGGATAGGAACAAGACTCAAGCATTTATTGACAAATTACTGATACATGATATAAGGGTAACAAGAAATGGTAATGACTTTTTTGTTCCAACTAAACAAAAAAATTACAGAACTGTTAGATCAATTTTTGAGACAAATACTGAATATAGAGATAGTGTTTTTTATGATGCATCATCATGGTCAATTGCTAATTTTTATGATATAGATTATTCACCTGCCTTAAGAGAGATGAAAGGAAATGAGATTGAGGACTTAAATAATATTTTTAATACAAGTCAGGTTAGTGAGGCTGAGTATAGCTATATAATTAATTCAGTTGACTATAATATTCCGGCAGTTATAAATAAACTACTAGACAAAGATATATTAGTTTCCAGTGCATTTAAACCATTTAAGATTAATACATCTCAAGGATTAAAATCATTTGATTATGGATCACTAATTATTCCTGTAAATCTTCAAAAAATTAACCCAAATGAATTATTTGAAAGTCTCAAAAAAATTCAAAATGAATTCAAAATTGATATTTTTTCAGTCTCTACTGGACTTAGTTTTGAAGGAATAGATTTGGGAAGTAGATTTGTTGTTCCACTTAAGAAACAAAAAATAATGATGTTAATTGGTAATGGAGTTAGAGCATACGAAGCTGGTGAAGTTTGGCATCTTTTAGATCAAAGAGTAGGAATGCCAATCACAAAAATTCCTATTAGGAATTTTAATAAAGTAGATTTTGATGACTATACTTCAATGGTTATTGTTTCAGGTAATTATAATTTTAATGAATCACAGATTAATAAAATTAAAAATTGGGTAAGTAGAGGTAACACTATTATCTCAATTGGAACCGGATCTAAATTTTTAATTGATTCAAAAATTGTAGATGAAGAATTATATAAAACTGAAAAAGGTAGTAATGAGAATGAATTTAAGTCATATGTTGATGCTCCTGATAATAGAGGAAAAGAGGAAATTGGAGGAATAATTTTGAATGCGCAAATTGATATGTCGCATCCTTTGAGTTTTGGATATGAAGACCCTGTAGTGCCTGTTTATAAAAATAATACTGTATGGATTAAACCATCTAAAAATGAATATTCATCAGTAGTTAGATATACTCCCAATCCATTAATTGATGGCTTTATTACTAAAAATAATTATGAAAAGGTTAATGAAACAGTTTCACTACTTGTATCAAAGATTGGCTCTGGAAGGGCAATTTTATTTTCTAATAATCCCAATTTTAGAGGATCATGGTATGGAACGAATAGATTATTTCTAAATGCAATTTTACTTGGTGATAAGATTAGGGTACCTTAATGAAATGGATTAGAGAAATAGGGCCAGGAATATTAATTGCGGCAGCATTTATTGGACCTGGAACTGTTACTCTTTGTACCATTGCAGGTGTATCGTATGGCTATTCTTTGACCTGGGCATTAGTTTTATCAATTTTTGCAACCATATTTCTCCAAGAGCTGTCTCTAAGAATAGGATTAGTAACAAAGATGAATTTAGCAGAAGTTATAAGTAAATCAATAAAATCGATTTATCTTAATAAATTTTTGATATTACTAATAGTTTCATCTATACTAATTGGAAATGCTGCATATGAAGCTGGAAATATCACCGGAGCATCATTAGGTATATCAGGAATAATTAATAATAATTCAATTAGCTATATTCCTCTTTTCATTGGTATAGTAGCATTTTTAATTTTGTTTCAAGGAAACTATAAATTTATTGAGAAATCTCTGATTTTTTTGGTTTTGACAATGAGTGTTTCTTTTTTTATAACTGCGATAATTACAAAACCTAATTTAAAATCTCTAATTGATGGAATGTTTATTCCCAGTTTTGATGAAGATAGTATTTTGATAGTATTAGGTTTAATTGGAACAACAGTTGTACCATATAACATTTTTTTACATTCATCATTAGTAACTGAGAAATGGGATTCTATTAAAAAACTTAAAACAGCAAGAATTGAAAGTTTTATATCAATTTTTCTAGGTGGTGTTGTTTCTCTTTCAATAATAGTTACAGCAGCATCTGTAAATACTCAGGATGTTAAAAGTATAATTGATTTGGCAAGGGGTCTGGAGCCATTATATGGAAAATTTGCAATATATTTTCTTGGAATTGGTTTATTTGCATCAGGTATAACATCCTCAATTACAGCACCTCTGGCAGCAGCATATGTAGCAAAAAGTTGTTTTGGCTGGAAAGATTCAATGAAAACTCTCAAATTTAGACTTGTATGGATTTCTGTTTTAATTTTTGGAGTAATTATTTCTTTGATTGAGATAAACCCAATAGAAATTATAAAGTTTGCCCAATTTTCTAATAGTTTACTTCTTCCGATAATTGCAATTATTTTATTATGGTTAGTTAACAACAACAGTATAATTGGAAAGGAGTATGGATATAGGTATCAAAATATACTTGGAATTATAATCATAATGATTACTATAATTTTAGGAATCAGAGGACTAATTTTAATTTTCTAATGATAAATATTAATTGTGATTTAGGGGAAGGACTTAATAATGAGCATGTAATAATGCCTCTTATTAACTCATGTAATATTGCATGTGGTGGTCACGCAGGAGATTCTCAAACTATGATTGAATGCGTGGAAATTTCAATAAAGAATGATATTGAAATTGGTGCACACCCATCTTATCCAGATAAAGAAAACTTTGGAAGAAAAAAAATTGATATTTCAAGATCTGAGCTTTATTACAGTTTAATAGATCAAATTGAAAGACTTAATTCAATTGCTATATCATATGGAAAAAAACTTCATCACATTAAAGCTCATGGAGCTCTTTATAACCAAATGTTTAGTGACAGGGATTTATCTGACTTTTATTTAGACACCATTAGAGGCTATAAGGAAGAGTGTTTTATATATATACCATATAATTCAGAAATTGAAAAATCTGCTTTAGAAAAAGGATTTAAAATAATGTATGAGGCGTTTGGTGACAGAGCTTATAATGATAGTCTGACTTTAGTATCTAGAGATATTAAAGGTGCTTTGATTAATAATCCTAAATCAGTTATAGACCAAATAGCTGATATTGTTAATTCAAAAAAGATTAAGACGATAAATGGTAAATACAAATCAATTAAAGCTGATACAATATGTATTCACTCTGATACTGACAATTCTATTGAAATTCTTAAAGAAATTAATAAAGTGCTTAAAAATAAAAAATAGTGAAATTCTTTTATCTTAATGAAAACTCAATATTAGTTTCATGGAACGATGAACTTAATTCAAGTTTAACAAGGTTGATTTCCTCATATAAAACTCAAATTTTGAGTTTATGTAAAGATGATATTAAAGATTGTGTGCAATCAATAAAATCTATTCTAATAATAATTAATTTAAACAGAACTTCAATTAATGAAATAGTTGAAAAAATAAAGATGATAGATTATGAAAAAATTAATAATTATGATCGAATTATTAAAATCTGGGAAATACCTGTCTGCTATGATTCTGAATATGCAACTGATATTAATCTTCTTTCTGATAAAAATAATATTCCCGTAAGAGATATAATTGATTCTCATTTATCAAAAACATATGATGTTCTTTCAATGGGATTCTTGCCTGGATTTATGTATTTAGGTAAAACAGATAAAAAACTTCATTGTGAAAGAAAAGAAAAGCCTTCATTAAATATCAGAAAAGGTTCAATAGGTCTTGCTCAAGATCAAACATGTATATACCCAAGGCAAAGCCCAGGAGGTTGGCATATTATTGGTAATTCACCAATAGAATTTTTTA
>MDTD01089920.1_pt1 | contig 16160 bp, 17 predicted proteins | sample 811221 | NCBI WGS metagenome assembly MDTD01 (sample SAMN05326646, study PRJNA326480) | marine metagenome | isolation source: seawater | place: Pacific Ocean: South West | collected 2011 | reverse complement strand
GCCCAACTCCAGGAGCAGGAGCAAGATTTGCCGGAAGATCTGATGGACGCGCTTTTGGCTACCGGTATCAATATCTCTGACGGGGACCTTTCTCCCGAAGAACTCGCCGAGTTTGTTCGCAACTTCGGTCAGGGAGGCATTCCCATTGATATCGAGGAGTTGAAGAAGTCCAAGAGCCCGGAGGAGATCAAGGAGTTTCTTGCCGAACTGGGCTTGCCCGATGATTTCGACCTTGATGAATTGCTCTCTGAGGAAGATGAAGATAGTGATGATGACGATGAAGATGACGATCCCGAGGCTTTAGTCGGAGCTAAAAAAAAAGCTGAAGATGTTCTAGAGAATCTCGGTAATGTCGATGCAATTCAGTCGGAGTACATAGTCGGCCAGAGCGGTAGCGACGAAAATGGCTCTCAGTCGAGCAAAGAAGGCAAGGGAAAAGCAAAGGCAAGTAAGAGCAAAGGCTAGATAGCTTTTGCTTGCGACCTCCTTTACGGCGTGCGGTAGATTGAGAACCATGAAAGTTCTATCCTTCGATACCGGTAGTGCTTCACTCAGCCTGGCTTTACTGGAAGCTCAGGATGAGCTTCAGGTGCTGCGCTCTCAAGAGCTGGAGCCTGTTCCTCCGCCCCCGGGTACCAGGGGAGGCTCCCGTCAGGAAGGTGTCAGCAGGTTGATGCCTGCCATAGATGAGTTGCTTAAAATTGAGGATTGTCCGAAAGAAGAGTTGGACCTTCTGGTTGTCGGTATTGGTCCGGCTAGTTTTACCGGAATTCGTATTGGAGTGGTGACTGCCAGGAGTATTGCCCAGGCTCTGAGCTTGCCGCTTATTGGAATAAACCGGTTTCAGGTTATAGAGCAGCACCTGGACAACACTAATGTCCCAGGTGTCTCTGATGTCTCTGAAAGTTCAATAGGCGGTATAGGAGCCAGAGGTCTTATATTGGATGGGGGCCGAGGCAATCTTTTCGTCGGGCTTGAGAGGGGGCAATCTGCTACGCATTACAAAGTGGAAGAATTTGTCGAGATGGTTAGGGCAGAGAAAGCACTGATGCAGCTTAGCTGGTTTGTGGAGCCATCGCTTTTGAGCTTGCCATTGCTTTCAGAGCTTAATCCGAAATCCATTCCTGAGATTTCTGCTCCTGCGGTCTTGCAGGCCGAGATCGCCTATAAACAAATAATTTCTTGTAATCTAGGTCTTGATAAGTTCGCATTCGAAGGGGTAAACCCGTTATACTTACGCGGTGCATCTATCACGATGAAGAAAAATGCTAACAAAGCTTCGACCAATTGAAGTAAGAGGGCTGGAACTCAGCGATCTCGATTCCATTATGGAGATCGAGCCCCGTGCATACGGGAGTCATCACTGGTCCAGGCAGTCTTTTGTTAGCGAGCTTACCAATGCAAGTGGTCGTTACCTTGGTGCGTTTTGTGGAGAAGACAGTCATTTGCTTGGATACACCGGGTACTGGCTAATCGGTGATGAAGCTCATATCACGACTCTTGCCGTTCATCCCGACTGCCGAAGGGAACGCATCGGGGAGAGACTCCTGGTCTCCAACGTTATTGATGCCAGAGAGAATGGAGCTTCCTGGCTGACTCTCGAAGTGCGAGTCTCCAATGAAGCGGCTCAGCAATTGTATTTCAAATATGGATTTAGAAACCTGGGTGTGCGCCGCCGGTACTACCAGGACAATTCGGAAGACGCTCTGGTTTTGTGGACCGACAGAATCACAGATAGTGCGTTTGCCGAGCAATTCGCTTCCCGGTCTGCGGAAGTGGGATACGACCCTCGAACGGTTCTCGATTGTTTGTTGCCCGAGCCCCATGTGTTTGGAAATAATGAACACCAGTTCAGTAATCTGGCAAGCGCCTAGTTTTTTGAAAGATTTGAATTAATTGCAGGTAATTCTTACCGCATATCCATGCAGACTTGGCGAAAAAGGATCATAATCTGAAAGAAATGCGAGGGAGAGTTAGAATCGTTGCATCTTGTTCAAGAAAAACGATTAAGGCGTAAGAAGCGGAAATCGCTGCTGGGGCGATCCGTTCTAGTGCTCTCCAGTTTCGTGCTTCTTTTTACCGTGGCATTCGCGGTGTTAGAATTGCCTATCGCTTACCCGGCTAATCTATCCAATTTCGCCCAGACCAGAGCTATGGAGCTGGTGGCTGTGATGCCACCAACATGGCAGTCTAAAGTAGCAGAATATTTGCCCTCTCTTCCCAGTGAGCCGCTGGAATACGAAGTTGCTAACTACACAATGTTGGCACCGGTGGTCGTGGCGTTGGGTTATGCTCTCGGGCCCCGATTAGTATTGATTGTTGTCGGAATGTACCTGGTGTTAGGCATTTTAGGTCCTTTCGGTCAGATCTTTCCTTTTGCCGATGGTGGTGGTCTCGACTATTATCTGAAACCAGGATTTGGATATTTAATTGGTCTTCTGACCGCCGGCTGGGTCACTGCTCGCATAACAATAAACAAGCGTACTTCACTTTCCCAGGCTGTCGGCATCATCGCCGGCCTACTTGCTCTTCATCTGATTGGAGCCCTCTATCTATTCGGAACCTATCTGTTTTTCTATCTGACAGAGGGGTCTAAATCCTATCTGGAGTGGCAGCCCTGGATATTCCAGTATGTTAGAAATCTTACTTGGAATAATCTGCCCTATGATGTTATCTTTTCCTTCTTCCTGGTGGGAGCTAGCTTCCCAATCAGATGGTTAGCAAAGACTCTAACCATTCCCTATGACTCGCCTAAGAATGGGCGAAGATCCGGTTATGAAGACAGGATGAATGAGGGAGCGGCTGAGGAAGCGGTTGAAGCAGTAGGTATAGGTTAGGTATGGACGTCAACAAAAAAGCTTTTCTCTCGGCTCTTGGTCTGGGAGCCGGACTGGGTGCATTCGCTTTCTATCTTGCCAGAAAGGAAGCTTACAACTATCAAATCGACTTTCTGTCGATCGATAAAACCCGGAGCTCCCAGGAGATTTTGCCGACGGACCTTGATCGCCGCCGCTCTTTGAAAATTTTGCATATTTCAGATTTGCATCTTGCTGGCAATGAAGAGAAAAAGAAGCTGTCCTTCTTAGATTATATGACCAGCCAGGAATTTGATCTGATCTTTCTTACCGGCGATATTTTTGAGCATGATGAGGCGGTGAAATACGCACCATATTTGATAGCCAGACCTCCAAGGTTGGGAGCTTTTGCCGTTCTTGGGAATCATGACTATTACAGATACAATATGACCAACAAAATTCTTGGTCGCATTTATAAACCGTTGCGTCATCCTGAGGACCATGCTCGGGATGTGGCACCCCTGGTGGAAGCGCTTGAACACGTGGGATACAGAGTACTCCGTGACGAGGTTGCCCATTTTAAATCCGAATCGCTTTCAATCTTAGGTGTTGATTTTCCCACCGTTGAAGAAAACAAACTCGATGAGCTTATGCAAGAGATTCCAGTGGGGCACCTCAGCCTTGCTTTGCTACATATGCCGGTCGAGCTGCAAAAGTATGTTAGTCGTGGGGTTGATGCGGTCTTTGGCGGTCACACCCACGGTGGGCAGGTCCGGTTGCCCGGGGTAGGAGCCTTGATCACAGACTCTGAATTGGCCAGAAAACATGCCAGCGGTTTGTTCAAGCGAGATGATACTTATTTCCATATCTCCCAGGGACTTGGTTCGGATCCGAAAACGAATTTTCGAGTTTTTTGCCCTCCCAATGCCACAGTACTGGAAATTGATTATGAAGCTGTTTATTCAACCACTGAGTTTGGTAGGTTAAAAGAGAAAGCTACAGCAGGGCAGTAGAACCTACTTTATACTCAGGTTCACTTGCTTGTTACTTTCAGTTTCCAGATCCTTATTCCTTAAATAGGAATAGGCTTTGCGATCGCCTTTTAAGTAGCTATCGAAATAGGCGAGACTGGCAGATTTTACCCAACTGACCTGGGTTTTGTCTTTCTTTCGGTTTTTGAAACTTCTCTCGGTGATACCGCCGAAGTTGTGATCTGCTCCTTCTATCACCAGCAAATATTTGTGGGGACCGCTGCTATATTTGAATGGATCCATACGCCATTGATAGGACTGTTTGTTTCTTCCGGTATCCTCCGTACCTGTGATAACCATCATGGGTTTTGAAAATCTCTTCCAGGACTCTCTGCTCAAGCTGCTGTTGCGGCCGGATTCTATTCCCTGGGGAGAGAGCAAAAGAATAGCTCTCGGTCTTGGATCTGAGTACTCTTGAGAGCCACCGATAATGGTGCCTCCGATTATCTGGCTTGTGTGTGCTCCGAAAGAGTGTCCTCCAACGCCAATCAGTCTCTTATCTATTCTGCATGGGTAGTAAGCCGTCAAACTTTCAATTCTGTCTATGTTGTCCATTATGAATTTTATATCCAGAGGACGGGAAGCCCAGTTGGCGAAGGAGAGCATCTGCCAACGAGCAAAGGCCTGGGAGAAGGCTTGTCTTGGGTCTCTTCCGCCACCTATGCCCCCTTGCTTCCTGATGCTGTCTCGAATGGCTGCCTTGCCATACATCTCCAGCGAGTCTTCATGGGTGGGTTGAATACATATGTAGCCATGGCTCACCCAATGATTGACCAGGGGAGAATAGAGCCCGCTTTTGCCAAAAGCACCATGGGAGAAGACAATCAATGGGAAAGACCCTTTTGCCCGGGGATAGGTGATCACCATCTCCAGTGATTTCTTTCTCTCTTTATCTTCTAATGTAATGCTTTTCGATTGTACTGGAAAGCGCCCGGGCATGCTGAATCCCGACAGTTCGCCGGAGTTGCGCGCCTGGAGCACTTCAGCTTGTGAGGGAGCTGCCCATACCGAAAGAGCGGTAAGCAAACACAACACCAACATTATCTTGAGTCTTTCAGTGGTTTCCTTCATATCCAAACTCCTTTTATCTGGCAGAGAAGAAAATACTCTCTCTGCCATCCCCCTCTCTATAACGAAAAGGGGACTGAAAAAGTTCAAATTCCAGAGAAGATATATTGAATATCTTTGATTCGGCTATCTATCCCTGTTCTTCATTCTCATTTGTCTGAAGACCATCATCACCCCTCCTCCCAGGGCAAGGGCAATGGCTATTGGATATAGCTGAGACTGCATTATCTTCATTACCGAAGCGGACCCATCTCTATCTAGCTGAAGCTTTAGAGAGCGCCCCCCGGAGGAAAGCACAGCATCTATCTTTTCATCTTTTAAATTGCCATCGAGATTTACTATCAGTTTGGAGTCGCGGTTTTCGCTATCAGGCGTTGAGAAAGTAAGATGAAGCTGCTCTCCTTTGGTTTTGGAGCTGTCTGTGAGAATCAATCTTTCACCGGCAGAGAGGCTCAACTCTCCTTCCAGGCGGGTTGGACTTCGAACCAGGGAAAGGATTACCGGGCTTCTCATTCTCACTTTTGGATTTGAGACAACATAGACCCCGGAAATGTCGGAGAGAATCCAGTTGATTCCGAAGAGGCTGAAAAATATCACTGCCAGGCAGAGAACCATGTTGCCGTAAAGTCGCATGGAAGACTGCCGCCTTATGGTGTCATCTTCCTGGTATTGTCTTGAACTTTCAAAAGAGCGCATTTTTTAAGGTATCAAATCTGGTGTTAATTTGTAGAGGTATCGAATCGTTGCCGCGTCGTTTCCAGAAATTGTCCCGTTACCATAGTAAAGACTCATCAGATCTGCGGGGTTTCGACTGTGTCCTTCGATTCCCAGGCAATGTCCCATCTCGTGAGCTGCCGCGGCTTTCATCTTGGGAATGGACATCGGTCTTCCGTACTTGTCGGTTGCTCTGAGGATAACAACCACCGGCTTGAAATTAGCTCTTTTCCCCTGCTGGATTGCTTTGTATGAGAAGCTTCGTTTGGCGGTGTATCCTCTAATGTCGTTTGAAAACAGGGCTAGCCCCAATCTGTTCACGAAGTGGTTGACCCAGAATACATGAATGTCAGCTTCCATCGGATTGTCGGTCAGTTCAAAGGAGAACAATCCTTCTTTTTCAAAAGCTTTCCAGAAATTGATGCCTTCAAGGGCCGCTTGCCTGTGTTGAGGTAAGAAACCCTGGGTCTTGGGCAAAGCTTTCAATTTGCCTGGATTCTCAAGGATGCTGGCCACAAGGTCCGGCCACTTTCCGGTGTCCTGGGCGTTGGCGTAGGGCGCTCCCAGGGCCGGGTCTAAGATAGCGTCTATTGCCTCTCCATTGGAAACCCAGATCCTGAGTGGCATTTGTTCTTTGAGCCAACGGATTACACCGTGGGGGCTGCGAAACTCGGGGTATACACCGGCCGGACCGCCGGCCGCTCGGCTTCCCCGGGTATTTACCGCACTGTTGCCGGCATTACCTCTTCTAACCTGCCTTCCTGTGCTCGGTAGGTTTGAATAAGTTGAGCGAAACTGTGCGTGGGCTTGCTGGGGGGATAATGGTGTGCCAATACCGATAACGGCAAGCGAGAGAAGAAAAGCTTTGCAGAAACCTCCCAATGTCTTGCTGTGCGTTCTGGTCAACGTCCCAAATCCTCTAAATATTCCTATGTAGATAATACATTGATATTTTTTACCCCGCCAGGAAAATGTCAGTAGGTGGAAACTTTATATGTAAACCACCGTCTTTCCATCCCAGTGTGGGTTTTGAATGATTTACCCGTTTCTATTGAAACATTTGTATCCGGGGAAAATGAACGAAAGGTTAATACCAGCAGGAATTTCCGGATAATCGGATACAAATATACATGCCCGCTGGGCACGCATCGCAGCATCTCCAGACGAGAGGTACCAGGGATGGAACCTGTTGGGGCAGCACCAACGCTGCGGACATTTTACAGAAGATGGACGATTCGCAGATTCCCCGACTCCTAGAGTTGGGGTTTTTTGCTTTGCATAGGAACACCTGAGGGATATACATGACCAATACAGATAGATCATTGAGGGCTGTGGTTCTGGCAGCCGGCCAGGGCACCAGAATGAAATCTGATAAGCCGAAAGTTCTCCATCCTGTGATGGGCAAGACTATTCTGGATAGAGTTCTTGATGCCACCGCCGAGGCCGGTGTCGAGAGAGCCCATGTGGTTATCGGTCATGGCGCGAAGCTTATCGAGGCTCACCTGGGCGAGAACAGTCCGTCGACTTCGATGAAGTGGAGCACTCATCTGCAAGAGCCTCAGTTGGGCACCGGCCATGCGCTCATGCAGGTAAAAGATGGTCTGGAAGGCTTCCAGGGCGACCTTATTGTGACCGTGGGCGATGCCCCTCTATTGAAGGGGGATACTTTGCAGTCGCTGGTCAGAAAGCACCGTGAAGACGACGCTATGGTTACGGTACTTTCCGCGATTGTTGAAGACCCTAAAAGCTATGGCCGGGTGGTAAGAGATTCGCAAAACCAAATTACTGCCATTGTGGAAGCCAAAGATGCAACCGAAGAGCAAATTCGAATTTGTGAAGTCAATGCTGCTATATACTGCCTGAAGTGGCCGGAAGTGGAAGCCGGGCTCGACCAACTCAGCAATGACAATAAACAGAACGAGTATTACCTTACCGACCTGGTTAGCTGGGCTTCAAAGAATTCCCTGAAGCTATCTTGTCAGATTGCCGAGGACTGGAGGGAGGTGGCCGGTATCAATTCTCGACTGGAATTGGCCGAGGTCAATAACCATCTTCGCCATGACACTGTCAATAAATTGGCTCTGGAGAGCGGCGTCACTATAATCGACCCGGCGTCCACCTGGATTGCTCCGGAAGTCAAAATTGGAAAAGATAGTATCGTCTACCCAGGCTGTGAGATCACCGGAGCGGTTGAAATTGGGTCCGGTTCAACCATTGGTCCGGGAGCTATCATCCGAGCTTCGTCTAAGTCATCGGTCACCATCGGCAATGGGTGCACCATCATCAATTCTGTTGTTTTGGATTCGCGGATAGGTGATGGATGCAGAATTGGCCCCTTTTCCCACGTGAGAGAAGGTAATGACCTGGCAGACGGCGTCAGGGTTGGCAATTTTGTCGAGTTGAAGAAAACTAAAGTAGGCGCAAGAACCAATGTTTCTCATTTGAGCTATGTCGGTGATGCCACTCTTGGTTCCGGTGCCAACGTCGGCGCTGGTACCATAACAGCCAACTATGATCATATAACCAAAGTGAAAGCTCGCACCATCCTTGGTGACGGGGCGTCCACCGGAAGCAACTCTGTTCTGGTGGCACCGGTTCACATCGGCGACAATGCCGTGGTCGGAGCAGGTACCGTGGTCACAAAAGATGTTCCGGCCGGGGCCCTGGCGGTGGGGCGGGCTAAACAGATTCAGAAAGAGGGCTGGGCGGAAAAACGCAAAGAGATCTCCACCGCTGCTACAAAATAAAAATGGCGGCAGCCGCTAAGGATCTATCTTTTCCGATTCAGGGATATTTTCTGACTCTAATTGAGATACATAGGCTAGCCTTCTTCTTTCCGCTTCGGCGAAGGAGGAAGATTCTATGGTTATGAATTTGACCAGGTTTAGCGGTACCAGATGCTTTGAATATTCATACTCGTAGGCTGTCTCTTTGTCGCCGTAGGACTCCAGCTCCACATAGTCATGACCGACTCTTATTACCCTTCCGATGAGGATTGTTCCGTCGGCGAAGTGCAGTTTTACCCAGGAGCGACTATCGCAGAGACTTTCTAATCGGAGTTTAAGATTCAGCACCGGAAATGGCCTCTCGAGTGACTAATAACTACTATTTTATAGTAGCACTAGTTCTCCGGGTGCGACGGATAATTTGCTAGAAGTCCCAGAGCTGTGGCTTTTGGAGATTGCTGAAATCGGCTTCACCATGCGGATATAGAGAAGTGATCCGATCTATTTGCAATGAAAACCGATCACAAAGTTTAGGTTTTCCTATCGGGGCAATAGAGTAAGGGTTTCGCCTCCAGCTATGATTTTGGAGGGTAGTCAAGCATTGCTGTTTTTCCGCAGTTAACTAAACTGAATGGTGGTACCTGTGGTTCCACGAGCGGAGTATACGCGATGTATATGAGTCTGTTCGAAGCAGGATAATACGCCAGATTTTGAAGGGAAGAGTTTTTCAGGCTAGAGACGAGGAATTCAATGTCTAACGATAGTATTTCGGTATCACTCAAGAAAAGAATTGAAGAGTTAAAAGATCAGGAATCCAGTTACTGGGCCGATGAATTCTATTCTTTTGAAGCGTTGACGAATCCTGAATACAGGCAGTTCTTGGAACAGTCGTTTAATTTAGATCCTCTAGGACCTCTGCCTGAGCGCCAAGCAGATTAATTCCTTTAAGAGTCAAATCTTCATCAATAACATCTATGCCATCGATGTGTCCGGCGATTACTTTAGCCAGTCCACCGGTGGCAATTACTTTGGCCGGTTTGCTTACTCCCAGGCGGCAACGCTTCAACCAGGATTCCACCATGCCCAGGTGTCCCAGGATTGTGCCGTTTAGTATGGCTTCTTCCGTGCTTGTGCTCAGTGGATTGAGATCATCGGGATTGAAGCCCTGGGTTACGTGCAAAATGGGTAGTTGCTCCAGGGTACTGTTTACTGCTGTTAAGGTGTTTTTCAATCCAAGGGTGATCAGTCCACCAAGGAAATTTCCCTCCTCGTCCACTGCTGAGATAGTGGTGGCAGTGCCGAAATCGAGCACCATAATCACCTTGTTCGCTTCACCGTATATTTTGTGCGCGGCTACCAGATTCGCCAATCTGTCCGTTCCCATGGTCGGGTAGGTGCGGGCAATAATCTTCTGGGTGTCCAGCTTGATGAGGCGATGAGGTATCTGTTTCTGTTTTAGCATCTCCAGCATACGTCCGCTTGAAGAAGGAACCACGGAGCTGATTATCACCGGTAGCTTTGTATCACTGCTACTAATCTGAACGGAATCAATCTTTTTAAGTGCTCCATCCAGGCTGGATAGTGGGTGGTACCACTTTTTTACCAGCTCTGAATCCTTGAAGTGACCGGTGGCAATTCGCGAATTTCCCAGATCTACAGCCAACCTTTCTGCCAAAACTAGAACTCCTCTATTTACCGCTGTTCTTGAAATACCCTTTCAGACCATTCACCATCGCCCTGGCCGCCTTCTCTTGCACTTCGGGTTTGAGCAATTGGGCATATTCGTCCGGATTGATCATAAATCCTATCTCTGCCAGTACGGAGAGCATCTGGGTCGGTCTTGTGAGAGCCAGGTTTTGATAGCGAGCACCGATGTTGGGAAAGCCCAGCTCTGCCACCAGGGCGGTGTCCAGGACCCGGGCAAGCTCCTGAGCTTGCTTATTGTAGAAATAGGTTGAGGTCCCGTGCTCTTTCCAGGGATTTCGTCCGTCGGGTAATGAGTTGTTGTGCACGGATAGGAGAATATCGGCATTATGGGCACGGGCGACATCCACCCGCTCGTATAGACCGAGGTCTCGATCATCGATCCGGGTCATTATCACGGTTGCCCCTTCTGCCTCTAGAAGCTTTTTCAGGCGCTTAGCAATGGCTAAATTGACAGTCGCTTCTGTCACCCCGGAGCAGCCTGTCGCTCCCGGTTGAGCGCCTCCATGACCCGGGTCTACGCAAATTTTTAGGCCGGTAAGGTTCTCACCCTTTCCTGTCAACAAGGGTGGATCTTTAACATGGAGCAGCAGATTGTTGTTTTGATAGGAAGCTGTATAGCCCCACTGACGCTTGCCTCTTAGATGCACTGTCAGTTCATAAAGGTCATCGTTGACTTGTTTCCAGTCTACGCTCTCAACCAGACCTCTTTCAAAGCCGGCTGGTCTGGGACCACTGGCAAGATTGTTTTTTGCTGCTTGAGTTTTTGTGCCATTAGCTTCGGTGCCTTCGAAGGCTTCTCTATACTGCTGTGAAACCCAGTCAGTGTCGGCAACAGCTCCATAGAGTCGCAATGTGATTTTGTTCGGGTTCAGGGATTGTGAAATGTCATAGGGGAGTCTTTGCTGAAGTGGTATCACTATGGCATCGCCATAGATACTACGGCTCAGGTTGACGGTTCGAACAGAGCTGACCGGTGGTGGACCGGATACTCCCGGGGCGCCGCGCTCAAAGGCAATCTCTTTGGATTTTATCCAGACATGCTTGTTTTTGCCGTAGAGGCAACGATAGTTGTCTCCTTGCCAGCCGTCCACGAAAAGGCGGACTCCCTTCTCAATAGGGGTGAGCCTTGCTTTATCCGGAGCAACTCGCACCACGGCGTCTCTAACTGTGGTCTGGGCCAGGATCGGTTGTCTGACCAGTGTGACATCTCCGGGTGCTTTTACTTTGAGAGTTTTTCCGGATTTTTTCATCACAAAAACAGGAGTGACCCGGTTGGCAAAATTGTCGCCGGCTTGCAGTTTATAGAAACCAACATAGAGGTCGGAGGCACGATAGGGTAGATTTTGAAAGACCTTTCCGTAGGCCACCGCCTGTCCCCAGTTCACCGAAGCTTGCGGGGAGGACTTTCGTTTTTTGGAACGAGCCTGTTTGACCACGTTGGCCGGGCTCAAGTTAATAACTCTGTTTTTCAATACTACGGAGACATTTGCGCCAGGAGTTCCCCGGGCTTTAAAAATCAGTAGGTCTCCTTCAGAAAGCCCCATCGGCACCGAAGGGCTCAACACATTCAACTTCCATTCTTTGGCTGAGATTGCAGGAGCTATAGTGGGGCGTGTTATCTCCACTGACTTTTCCACAGTCTCAGGGCTTTGACCGCTTGTGGTTCTGGTCAGGACAAACTTATTGTTGCCTCTATTGAGCTTAATCACATGGGCAAAAAAGCCGTTTTGATTGAGTCTTATCGAATCATTGTTTACTTTTAAAGTGGCTCCGGGGCCAGCGTTGCCAATCAGGAAACTGGCTGGAGAATTGATTTTTACCTTGTCTTTATGGGGATAGGCAAGGTAGAGATCGCTGCAAACAGCCGGTGTCGCATACGGTGCCAAATATATGAAGGCGGAAAGTGCCGCAATAGCTTTAAGGCTTTTTCTTTTCAGGAGTGCTTGTGGTTGCCGAGTTAGATACTTCATGATCCGAGGCTTGCTTTCCTTTTGTATCCTGAGTCTCTCTCTTACTCAGGGCATTGATTCGATAATCTATTTTAGAGAAATAGGACTTTGTCAACATAATATCCGTCAAATCTGGAGCTTTGTCTTCACTCAGGTAGAGAGTTGTTATGGAGTATGGGGTGTGATCAATTTGTCTGAACTTTCTTCCGTAGCGATTGAGCAGGTTTGAAATCAGAAAAATCCCCTTGTCTTTGTCAAAGTAGACATTTTTCTCGTTTGTTATATAACGGTAGGCCGCTACCTTGGCTTCAGCCGCCAGGTTTTGGGGCGTAATCAGCTTGCTTGATAGAGGTGGGTATGCCAGGGTGCCACCATTAATCAGGAAGACAGATTCTGCCGGAATTTCGCGGTTTAGCAAAACCGGCATCAGTTTGTTTGAGTTGAGCTTTTGCAAAGAGATAGGCTTGCCGGCTACCACAAACTTTTTCGATGCTCTATCCAATCCTATCTCTTTGAAGCTTTTAATCGGATACCGGTCGGTGATCAACTTGATAGTTATGAGGTTGCTGGCATTAAGCCAGTAGCAAGCCTTTCCTTCTATACTTAGTTTGGTGGGAGAGGTTTTAGCCAGTTCGTCCATGGCTTTGCCCAGCATGTTCGAGCTTTTTAAAGATTGATAGTCCACCAGGCCGTTCTGCACATTCTCTTTCAACAAGCTTTTGTAGCTGTCGAAGGAATACTCGGTAGGCTCCGATACCCGGGTGAAAAATGCCACAGTAGAGATCGGAATGCTCCGCAGAATATAAATCCCTACGAACAGAAGCCCGGCTGCCAGGAGTAGCAATGGAGTGATTTTGACAAGATTTAGGGAGCTTTTAAACATCGTTGTTCTATTATGAACTAGACTCTAATTTTATATTGTCCGGGAAAAGCTTGCTTGAAGGAGATTGGAATGGATGTCAGGGTGCTTCAGATTTCCGACACTCATCTCTTTTCCCTGAAAGATGGGCGAATTAAGGGCGTGAACTCTTTTCAAAGCCTTGAGAGGGTTCTGGCGAAGGCTTTTGATACCCATAAGCAGATTGATTTTGTTGTACTGACCGGGGATCTCTCCCAGGATGAGACAGTTGAGTCATATACCAATCTGGCAGAACTTATAGCTCCCTATCATCCGCGGATTTTTTATATTCCCGGCAACCATGATGATAAGGGGCTGATGAAGCAGGTGTTTGCTCCCTATCCTTCTCTCTTACCTGGCTCCAGTCTTAACCTGGGAGATTGGACATTTGTTTTTTTAGACACCGCCCTGGAAGGGAGGGCGGAAGGCGTCCTGTCCGAATTAGAATTGAGCCGCCTGGTTGATGTTCAAGACCACAGCCGAGCAAATCATCTGGCAATTTTTTTACACCATAACCCGGTTACCATGGACCCTCGCCGGGTGGACCCGATGATGTTGACCAATGCCGAGAGACTTTTGGAAGTCCTTGATGAGAGAGTCAAGGCGGTGGTCTGTGGACATGTACATCAGGGTCTGGTCCAGAGCCTTGGGGGGATTGACTACATAGCCAGCCCCTCAACCTGTGTGCAATTCTGTCCCACCGCCACGGGGCTGACCATTGACAATAAAGCCCCGGGCTACAGATATCTGGAGTTTCATTCCACCGGCCAGGTTGAAACCAGCGTGTACCGCCTGGACGAAGTGCCAGAGGGGCTTTACCAGATAGATGGTGATTTATAGGTTTTAAAAATGGTGGAGCGTAGCGGGATCGAACCGCTGGCCTCTTCAATGCCATTGAAGCGCGCTACCAGCTGCGCCAACGCCCCATACGCACATGTTATACCAGAAAAGAGAATGAGAAGACAAAGGTTTTAGTTAAAAATGAACATTCTTTGCTTCTCAAAAAGCAGACGCGTTAAGGGTTTTGATATCGAATACGGTGTTAGATCTTGGTTGCTTCGCGCTGTTTCTCTGCGGATTTAGGCTGATTCACCGGATTGTTTGAGATCGCCGCCAGGATTTTGTCCCTGTCTCCCGCCAGCTTTCTGGTGAAGTTGAGCTTGGTCTTCGCTTCCAGCATTTGCTTCACCTTCTCTTTGCCCCATCTCACCTTACTCATCATGTTGAGCAAAAAGTATTTGTCCGGAGGCCAGAGAAAAGATGTCTCGAAGTAACACCAGATGGTACAACCCTGACAAAAATCCCAGGCGCCTTCTTCTTTGCGGCGTTTCTGGACATGGGTACTTTTCCAGATCTCATCCAGGTTGGAGCGACCATTCTCGTGTTTGATTTTTAAGCGTTCATCATGCATGTGGTAGCAGGGTAACAGCAGGTGGTCATCGGGAGAGACCACCACCGTCGACGAAATAGCCCGGCAACGGGGAGCGTCTATCTGATTGCCACCATCGACATAAAATTGCGCGAATGCCCAGTTGACACAAACATTGTCGTATTTAGAGAGCTTTTTCAGTTCGTCCACGCTCTCTTTTCTCAGAAGTTCGTTGTCACAGTAGTCGAACACCGGACCAAGAAGCACCACTACACCGAGTTCCTGGGCCAGACCGATGACATCTTCCATCTGGTAAATAGATTCCGGTGTGGCCGTGGCAATTATGGAAGGCTGTTCTCCCAGGCTTTTGGCTATCTTGATACTCTCTATCACCTTGGCAAAGCCGTTAATGCCCCGCTCCTTTTTATAGGATTCAGGGTCTATGGTTGAGAGGGAAAATTTGAGGTCGTCTATCAATCCGTGCAGCTCTTCAGCTTTCCAGGGATAGAGAGTGCCTGTGTTTGCCACACTGGTGTAGAGTCCCATCTCTTTGGCTGCTTTTAGAACCGTGGGCAGCTGCTTGTATATGAGCGGCTCTCCGCCTGTGAAATCGACGACTTTCACTCCGAGGCGTTTTAGAGCCGCCAGGTTCTCGATGATGACTTCAGGGGGAGTCTCTTTTATGCCGATATTCGCTGGTTTTATGGGGATGTCGCAATAGGTACAACGGGAGTTGCACTTATAAGTCAGATAGTAATTCGCAAGTAATGGAGGCAAAATCTTCCCTTCGCGCTTTGTTCAAAAATTTTCAAACTATGTGTGGGATCGACTAATATTACAATTCAATCGTTAGTATACAAATATGCCCCGCTTCTTCTAGGTTATATTTATGAGACATCCAAACATTTTGTGTCGGGATAAGGCGATTCTCTTAATTGTGGACGTCCAGGAGCGATTTCGGTCTCATATCCTGGACTTTGACAATCTTACGAAGAACATAAATGTACTCGTTCAATCCGCTGCTTTGATGGATGTTCCTGTGGTTGTAACCGAGCAATATCCGGCCGGTCTGGGCAAGACAGTTTCGGAAATTCAAGCATGCCTGGATCGTCTTGACAGCTATGAGTATTTTGAAAAGAGTTGTTTCAGCGCATTTGAAGACGAAGGGTTGATAGGCTGGTTTGCCGGTTCAAGAAGAAAGCAAGTGATTTTAACCGGTATCGAAACCCATGTTTGTGTCAATCAGACAGCCCATGACCTTATTCAAAAAGGCTATCAGGTGCATCTGGTTTCAGATGCTGTTTCAAGTCGTACAGCCGAGAATCGCAGGATTGGAATGGAAAAAATTGCAACCGCAGGTGGTGTGATCTCCAGCGTGGAAATGGCCCTGTTTGAGATGCTCACTGCTTCCGGCACAGAGTTGTTTAAGTCTGTGCAGTCCCTGGTTAAGTAAAGTTGAACGATGTCAATATCACCCGGTTGTTAATATGCCTGGACATTTCTCAGTTTCTAAAAAGGGCTGAAATACCTGTTCAGACATAGGCTGGCGCCGGAGAATGCGATTTGTTCCCGATTTTTTCGAATTTCTTCTAAAGTTTCAGAACCGGCTTAGGGCGTACTCTTTAGTTTAGCTAGCTAAAATTTTTATGGTATCCCGTTAAGTATTTGAGATTCGCTATGAAATTACCGTTATCGGTAAAGATTCCAAGCATAAGAACATTGCTGCTCTCCATTTCCCTGGCAGTAATTGCAATGGAACCAACTACCATTGGCGTTTTCGCCCAGAGTTCGAAACCTGGTCAACTTAGCGGATCTGATCCGTCAAATACAGCTGCTCCGGAGCTCAAGCTGGAGCAAGGACGAATTCAGCCGGTAGCGGCGCAGCAAGAGTCAGGATCTGGGT
>MDTD01131566.1_pt1 | contig 16161 bp, 13 predicted proteins | sample 811221 | NCBI WGS metagenome assembly MDTD01 (sample SAMN05326646, study PRJNA326480) | marine metagenome | isolation source: seawater | place: Pacific Ocean: South West | collected 2011 | reverse complement strand
GAGGAAAATTTTTTTTTAGGGAAATTGGTTATAATAAGATTAAAATTATAAATTCCTCTACAATATATACTAAAAATGTATTTAAGTTATCTATATCCATATTACAAAATTTATTAGGTTTTTTTAAATCAACAGTTTATTTATTTAAAGAAAAACCTGGTTTGATTATTGGCATGGGAGGATACTCATCTTTTGTTATTTGCGTATCAGCAAAATTATTAGGTATACCGGTAGTTATATACGAGAATAATTTGGTTTTAGGAAAAGCAAATAAATATTTATTGTCTTTCATTGATAAAATATTTATTTCAAGCGAAAAATTATCAGGTATCTCTGAAAAATACCAAAACAAAAAAGTAGTAGTAGGAAATATTATACGTGAAGAAATACTAAATTATAAACATACTAACAATTTTTCTAAAAATCAGTTTTCTATATTGGTTTTAGGGGGAAGTCAGTCAGCAAAAATATTTGGTCAAAAATTTCCCTTGATTTTTAAAAAGTTGAAAGACGAGAATATTAATTTAAAGATTTATCAGCAATGTCTAGAAAGTCAAACTGAGGAAATTCAAAAATTTTATCAGGAAAATAATATCGACTCAGAGTTATTTTCTTTTACTAAAAACATTATAAATTATTTTAAAAGGATTAATCTTGTAATAACAAGAGGTGGAGCATCGTCTCTTGCAGAGTTAGTCAATTCAAATATTCCCTTTATAACAATACCATTGCCATCTGCTGCAGATAATCATCAATTAAATAACGCAAAATACTATGAAAATAAAGGCTCATGCAAATTAATTGAAGAAAAAGATATAGACTCCAAGTTATATGATTTAATAAAGATTTTAATTAACGATAATTCAAAATTAGATGAAATAATTATTAATCAAAAAAAGATTTGTGATAATAAAGTATATTCTAAAATAGATGAGGAAATTAAAAAAATTTTAAATGCAAAATATTAATTTAGGCCAAAAAGAAATAGTTCATTTCATAGGTATTGGTGGAATAGGAATGAGCGGTTTGGCAAAAATAATGAAAATTATGAATTTCAAAGTTCAAGGTAGTGATTTAACAATGAATAAAAATACAGAAAATTGCAAAAAAATTGGAATTAAAATTTTTAAAGGACATAAAAAAAAAAATTTAAAAGATGCAACAATTATTGTTAGATCTACAGCAATTAAAAATAATAATGTCGAAATTAAAGAGGCCCTTAAAAAAGATATTCCAGTATATGATAGAGCTGAAATGTTAGCTAATATAGTTGCGTTAAAAAAAAATATTGTTGTAACTGGATCTCATGGAAAAACTACAACTACCTCAATAGTCGCTAAAATTCTGACAGCTGCTAATTTAGACCCAACTATTATTAATGGCGGTGTGATAAATTATATTAACACAAACGCAAAGTTTGGAAAAGGAAACTGGACAGTTTTAGAGGCTGATGAGTCAGACGGAAGTTTTTTAAAGCTGCCTATAAATTATTCTATAGTAACTAATCTAGATAAAGAGCATTTAGACTTTTATAAAAGTTTCAGTAAGTTAGAAAATGCATTCATTAAATTTTTGAATAAGACACCGCCAATCGGAAAAACTTTTGTTTGTTTAGATGATTTAAATATTAGGAAGATATTAAAAAAAATTAAGATAAAAAATTTTTCTACTTTTGGTTTTAATAAAAATGCTGATTTCAAAATTTTAAATGTAAGGTATAAAAAAAATTCTACTCTATTTAATTTATCAGGTAAATTAAATGATGAAAAAATTAATTTAAAAAATATTTCAATAAATTTACTCGGCGATCACAATGTACTTAATGCTGCTGCAGCTATATCCCTTTGTCTTAACTTAGGAATTAAAAAAAAAGTTATAATAAATTCAATATACAAATTTTCGGGCGTGCAGAGACGTATGACAAAATTATTTACAAAAAATCAAAATGAATTTTACGATGATTATGCTCACCATCCAACTGAGATTTCATCTGTTATCAGTGGAGTTAAAAAGGTAGCGTCAAATAGAAAGATTGTAACTGTTTTCCAACCGCACAGATATTCGAGAGTTAATTTACTTAAAACGGATTTTTCAAAAGCTTTTCTAAAATCAGATATTGTTATCTTGTGTCCTATTTATTCCGCTGGGGAAAAAAAAGATAAAAAATATAAATCTATTGATTTTGCCAAGTTGATTTCAAAAAATTCCAAAACACAAGTAATAATAATTAAAGATAAAATTGAACTTTTTCAGTATTTGGGAAAAAACCTATTTAAAGACGAAATTGTAATTGCAATGGGAGCAGGATCCATTTCAAACTGGATGAAAGAGTTAGAAAAAAAAATATGATTGAAAATTTGAATTTATTGAAAGAAAAGTTTAGTGGATCTATCTCTATAAACGAGAATTTATCAAAATATAATTGGTTTAATTTAGGAGGACCAGCTGAGATGTTATTCAAACCCAAAAATATTGAGCAACTAAAAGAATTTTTGATAATTAATAAAAGTTCAAACAATAAAATTCATATTTTAGGCGCAGGATCAAATACACTTTTTCGGGATGGAGGCGTAAAAGGCGTAACAATAAAATTAACCTCAGGATTTTCTGAAATAAAAATTATAAAAAACAATATAATTATTGCAGGTGCAGCAGCCCTTGATAAGAAAGTTTCAAAATTTGCACAAGATAATTCGTTGAGTGGATTAGAATTTTTATCGTGTATTCCGGGATCAGTCGGAGGCGCTATAGTTATGAATAGTGGTTGTTATGATCAAGACATGTCTAAAATATTAGTATCTATAAATACTTTAGATTTTGATGGTAATGAGAAAGAAATTTCAAAAAACGAAATTATATTTAACTACAGAGGAACAAATTTACCAAAAAATCTCATTATTACATCAGTCAAACTTAAAGGAGAACTATCTAACTCTGATAAGATAATTGAAACTCAAAATACAATGATAGATAGAAAAAATAATTCTCAACCAAATAGGATTAAAACTTGTGGTAGTACTTTTAAGAACACCCAAAAAATAAAAGCTTGGAAATTAATTAAAGAAACTGATAGCCACCTTATAAAATGTGGTGATGCGATCATTTCAGAGAAACATTGTAATTTTTTTGTCAATAAAGGTTCAGCTAAATCGTCAGATATTGAGCAGCTAATTTCAGAAGTACGAGAAAACGTTTTTAAAAAGACAGGCATAAAGTTAGAACTGGAATTAAAAGTTGTTGGAGACCCTAAATGAGTAAAAAAGTTGTGGTAGTTGCTGGAGGCAACTCAAGAGAGAGAGCTATTAGTTTAAAAACAGGAAACGAGTGCGCAAAAGCTTTAAAAAAAATTGGTTATAAAGTTTTGATTATTGACCCTAAAAAAAAACCTCTCTTAGATATTGAGAAAAGAAAAACAAAACTAATATTTAATGCTCTTCATGGTAAAGACGGTGAAGATGGTTTAGCTCAAAGTATATTTGAATATCTAAAAATTCCTTATACACACTCAGGCGTTATTTCATCTATGAAAGCGATGGATAAAGAAATATCAAAGAAAATTTTTTTAAAATATAAAGTGTTAACACCACCATTTATCATTGTTGATAAAAAAGAAAAAGAGATAGAAAAAAAAAATTTAAAATTATCATTGATTATTAATAAAATTAATTTTCCTGTTGTTATTAAGCCGGTCAGTGAAGGATCAAGTATAGGAGTAAAAATATGTAAAGATTTTAAATCTTTATCTTCTAGTATAAAACATATTTTAAAAGATTATGGGCGAATAATGCTTGAAGAATTTATACCTGGACAAGAAATTCAAGTTGCCGTAATGAGAAATAAAGCAATAGGTGCAATTGAATTAAGACCTAAAAGAAAGTTTTACGATTATAAAGCTAAGTACTTAAAGTCATCTAAAACTGAACATATAATGCCAGCAAAAATAAGTAACAAAAAATATTTAGAAGTTCTTAAGATAGCTGAAAAAGTCCATAAATATTTTAAATGTAGAGGTGTTACCAGGTCAGATTTTAGATTTAATAATAATAAATTTTATTTACTTGAAATTAACACACAGCCAGGAATGACTAAATTATCTCTGGTTCCCGAAATAGCGAAATATAAAAATATTTCATTCATCAAACTCATTAAAGATTTAGTCTTAGATGCTGGATTAAAAAAATGAAAAGAGTTGAGATAAGAATTTTTTTATTAGCAATTTTAGTTATACTCACATCTTATGTACCCGATAGTGAAATGAAAAAAAAAAGTTTTTTTTTTTCAATTAATGAAATATCAACTACAGGAGATAAAATTCTATCAGAAAAAGATTTAGAGAAAAAATTTAAATATTTAATTGGAAAAAATTTACTTTTTTTCGACTCTGTTGGTTTAACAGAAAGAATTAAAAATATCGATTATATAGATACTATTAAAATAAAAAAAATATATCCAAATAAATTAATTATAGAAATAATAGAAAAAAAACCAGTAGCTATTCAAGTGAAAAATAAGAATTATCTTTATATAACCTCTGGGGGTGAATTTATTAAATTTAAATATAACGAGTTGTATGAAAAACTACCTTATGTTTTTGGCGAGGGAAAAAATTTTAATAGAATTTACCGAATATTGGTAAATAACAATTTTCCAATTAAAAAAATTAAATCTTTTTACCATTTTGAAATTGAAAGATGGGACATACTTTTAAAAAATAATAAATTAATTAGGTTGCCATCTATAGATTATGAAAAAAGTTTAAAACATTATCTTAGCAATAGGGAAAAAGTAAATTTTAATAATTTCAATGTTTTTGATTACAGAATTAAAAATGAACTTATTTTAAAATAAAGATGCAAATAGAAAAACTTTTTATAACAATAGAAATTAACGATAAAGAAATTATTTTCCTTTTAGGAAAATTTGATGAAGAGTTTCATTTTCGTGAAAGAAAAAAATTAAAATTTAAAAATTTAAAGGTAGATGAAAATGAAAATAATATTAATTATATTCAAAAAACTTTAAAGAATGGACTAAATCAGCTTGAGAAGGAATTCGAAATTAAATTTTCAGAAGTTGATTTAATTTTAGATGATATGATTGTTGAGTCTTTAAACCTATCCGGATTTAAAAAACTTGCTGGTTCTAGACTTGTAAAAGACGACGCATCGTATTTAATAAATAATCTTAGAGAATTAGTCCAAAAAAAAAATAAAAATATAATTCATATTTTTAATTCTGAATTCAAATTAGACGAAAAAGTTTTCGAAAATTTTCCGGTAGGTCAAAAGGGAAATTACTACAAACATTCTTTATCTCTTTTTTTAATTGATAATAAAACAATAGACTATTATAAAAAAATTTTAAGTAATTGCTCATTACAAATTAGAAAAATTAATCTTAGGTATTTTCTTCAAGGAGTAGATCTAATTCAAAAAGATAACCCACAGACTTTTTTTGTGATTTATATAAAAAAAGAGAAAAGTTATTTAGCTTTTTTTAATAAATATTCTTTTATTTTTTTTTCAGAATTTAAATTCGGATCAAATATAATTTTAAGAGATATTAAAAAGGTTTGTATAATAAAAACAAAAACTGTTGAAAATATTTTGAATAAAATAAATTTTGATACAATTTCTGACTCTGATAAAGATAAATTTATTGAGAAAGATTTATTTGATAGTGAAAATTATAAAAAAATAAGTAAATCATTAGTAATGGATGTAATAAATGATAGACAGTCTGAAATAATTAATTTGATTTACAAAAAAAACGTTGATTTAGAACATTTTAAAACTTTTGATCATAAAATTTATTTAAATATTGAGGACAAGGATAGTTTCAAAAATTTAGAAAATTCTTGGAACAAAATTTTTAAAAAAGATAATAAAAACTTAACTGAAATAAAAACCCAAAATGAAATTTCCGATTACTGTTCTAATTCAGCATTAGTTAACGGGAAGGGTTGGGTGAAAGAAGCTATTCCTCTTATAAAAGTTAAAAAAACATTGATATCAAAGATCTTTTCATCAATCTTTAAGTAGTATTTTTTGGAAATATTTGTTGTGTTTTTAGTTATTTTACTGAGATGTATATATATCGCATGCAATATTCTTTACAACACACAATATCTAAACCTGTAAATTTTGAAGGTATAGGTCTACATTCTGGGATAAATTCAAAAGTTTGTATTAAGCCATCACCTGAAAATACTGGAATAATTTTTAAAAGAGTAGACCATAAAGATAAAAATATTATTAAAGCTGATTTTAGAAATGTTTCCAGTGCTAAACTTTGTACTACATTAAAAAATCAAAGTGGTTTAACAATCTCAACTATTGAACATCTTATGGCTGCTTTTTACATTACGGGCATAGACAACGCAATTGTGGAAGTAGATAATTTGGAAATTCCAATAATGGATGGGTCAGCCAAAGATTTTATAAAAATAATCGAAGACGCTGGTATAGTTACCCAAAACTACAAGAGAAAATTTATCAAAATTAATCAAAGCTATTCACTTAAAGAAGATAATAAAAATATTTCAATAAAACCGAATAATTTTGACTTCGACGTTTTATTTGAGCTAAAATATTCTAACAAAGTAATTAATAATCAATCAAATCATTTTAGTTTGTTAAACGATAATCTTAAAGATTTGTACTGCTCTAGAACTTTCTGCCTATACGAAGATATTGAAAAAATCAAAAAACTTGGTTTAGCTAAAGGAGGATCTCTTGAAAATGCAATAGTTGTTAAGAACGACAAAGTTTTAAATGCATCTGGTTTAAGAAATTCTAAAGAATTTGTTAATCATAAGATATTAGATCTTGTTGGTGACTTTATGTTATCTGGTCACAGAATAATTGGAAGCGTTGAGTGTTCTCAAGGTGGACATTTTTTGAGTATTTCGTTTCTTAAGAAATTATTATCTGACGAAACAAAATTCACATTAGTTGATTTCCCTAATATTCAAATACTAAATCAAGCAAAAACAAAGTTTGAGAGAAAATTAGCTGTAAATACTTAATTCCTTTAATTTACTAAAAGTCTCTAATTTGTTATTTATAAAATAATGAATTTTAAAAATATATTGATTATTGTACTCATTTGTTTTACCTCATGCTCAAAAAATAAAGTTATTGATAAAGGGGTAGTTGATCGTACTGAAGCCTATAAAATTTATGAAGAAGGCTACAATGATATGTTAGAAGGTCAATTATTTATTGCATCAAAAAAAATTTTCCGAAGCAGAAAAACTTATGATTAATAATGATCACGCTGCTCAATCAGCTTTAATGTCACTTTATTGCTTATATACAATTAACTTTTTTGATGAGGCAGTATTAGCATTAGATAATTTTTTGAGAAAATATCCAGCTAATTCTAAAGTTGAATATGCGGAATATATGTACTCAATAATTTATTATGAGAAAATTTTGGATAAAACTAAAGATTTAGAGCCTTTATTAATTGCAAAAGAGAAAATTAATTATTTTTTAAAAAAATATCCAGAGGGAGAATATTCAATTGATTTAAAATTTAAATTGGATTTAATAAATACTCAATTAGCTGCAAAAGAACTATATATTGCTAAATACTATATAAAAACACAAAAATGGATTCCGGCAATTAATAGATTAAAATTAATTGTAGAAAACTATGATCAAACTGTGTTTGTAGAAGAAGCTCTTCATAGGTTAGTTGAAATTTACTATAGATTAGGTTTGACTGATGAAGCAAAGGCTGCTGCTTCAATTTTAGGTTACAACTATAATTCAAGCGAATGGTATGAAAATAGTTATAAAGTGTTAAATAAAGACTACAAATTACCTAAGTTTAATAAAAAAAAAGATAGTGGTTTATTAAATAGAATTAAAGATAGAGTTTTTAATTAATGAAAAAAAATAATCATAATAATCTGAAAAAAGAATACAAAGTCCTTTTAAAAAAAATTAAAAAACATAATGATCTTTATTATAATCACGATTCTCCACAAATTACTGATAAAGAATACGATGATTTAAAAAAAAAAATAGTAAATTTAGAGCTAACTAATCCAAATCTTGTAAAAAAAGATAAGTCTGTCAGTAATTTAGTTGGGGCAACTCCATCTAATAAATTTAAAAAAATAAAACATTCAATACAAATGTTGTCTTTATCTAATGCTTTTGGCGAAAGTGATATGATTGATTTTATATCAAAAATTCGCAATTTTTTAAATTTAAACAAAAAAGATATTGAATTTTTTTCAGAGCCAAAAATAGATGGCATATCTGCATCTTTGACGTATAAAAACGGAAAATTAATTAAAGGTTTATCTAGAGGTGATGGTGTATTTGGTGAGGATATTTTACAAAATTTAATAACTATTAAAGATATTCCAAAATCTTTAGAAAGAAATAATTTACCAGATATATTGGAAGTTAGAGGTGAGGTTTACATTGGAAAAAGAGATTTTGAAAAAATTAAAAATAAATTTGCAAACCCAAGAAATGCTGCCGGCGGATCACTTAGGCAAAAAAATCCATTACAAACCTCAAAAATTCCACTTAGATATTTTGCACATGGTTTTGGAGAGATAAAACCGCAAATATTTAAAACACAATCAGAGTTTATTGATTTTCTTAAAAAGTTGGGATTTAAAACTAATCCTTTAAATAAAAAAGTAAACAATATTGAGGATATCGAAAAACAGCATAAAAATATAGAAAGAGTTAGATCGACTTTAGACTATGATTTAGATGGAGTTGTATTTAAAATTAATGAACTTGCTTTACAGAAACGACTAGGAAATACTTCTAATTCTCCAAGATGGGCAACAGCTTACAAATTTTCTTCGGAAAAAGCTGTAACAAAAATTAATGATATTATTATTCAGGTTGGAAGAACAGGAGCAATTACTCCAGTAGCAAAAGTTGAACCTATAACAGTTGGAGGAGTAGTTGTTTCTAACGCAACACTACATAATGAGGAGGAAATAATAAGAAAAGATATAAGAATAGGTGACACAGTTATTATTCAGAGAGCTGGAGATGTTATACCTCAGGTCATTAGTGTTGATAAATCTAAAAGGATATCTAATAAGAAATTTAATTTTCCTAAAAATTGTCTTTGTGGTTCCCCAACAAAGAAAGAATTAAACTCTTTGACTAAAAAAGAAGATGCCGTGAGAAGATGTACAAAAGGTTACAAATGTGAATTTATTGCAATAGAAAAAATTAAACATATCGTTTCAAAAGAAGCCTTAAATATTGAAGGACTAGGAAAAAAAGTTGTTGAAAAATTTTGGGATCTTAAATTAGTAAGAACACCTGCTGATATATTTGTTTTAAATTTCGATCTGATAAACAAAATTGAAGGTTGGGGTGAGCAATCAATAAATAATTTGAAAAAATCAATAGATAATTCAAAAAATATATCTTTGAATAGATTTATTTATTCGATTGGAATAAGACATATCGGTCAAGAAAATGCAAAAATTCTCGCAAGTTTTTTCATTACTTTAAAAAGATTTAAAGAACTTTTTTATGATAAAAGTAGAAAAAGTTTACTCGATCATCTGTATGATCTTGATGGTATCGGCGATACACAAATACGGTCAATTAGTAATTTTTTTTCAGATCCAACTAACGTAGAAATTGTTGAAAATCTTGCTAAACATTTAAAAGTTCAAAATTATCAAAGGCCAAATAAACTTGGTGTTTTGGCAAATAAAAACATCCTTTTTACTGGAGGATTAAGTAAAATGAGTAGGTCAGAGGCTAAGTCATTAGCTGAAAAATCAGGTGGCAATGTTCTTGGTTCAATAAGTAAAAAATTAAATTTTATAGTAGTTGGTGAAAGTAAGCCGACAAAATCTAAAATTGATAAGGCCAAAAAACTTAACATTGAAATCATAAAAGAGACAGATTGGTATAAATTATTAAATTTTTGAACAGCTATTTTTAAGATCTCTCTTCTCGTCCTTATTCATGTAATTTATAAGATTTTTGTAAACCTTCTCATGATATTTATTAATCCAATTAATTTCATTAAGATTTAATAATTCTTTTTTTATCAAATTTTTATCTATTGGTACTAACGTCAGATCCTCAAAAAAAAGTTTTTTATTTTTTCTTGAAACAATTATTAAGTTTTCTATTCTTATACCAAATTTATTTTTTTCATAATATCCAGGTTCGTTTGATAGAACTACTCCGTCTTCAAATTTATTTTTACTTTTTTTTGAAATAGAAAACGGCAACTCATGAACATTAAGAAAATATCCTACACCATGACCTGTGCCATGGTCATAATCAAGATTTATTAATTTTAAATATTTTCTCGCAACTTTATCTACATCAGAACCTATAGTATTTTTTTTTAAGTTATAATTTGAAACCGCAATATGACCTTTTAAAACTCTTGTGAATATATCTTTGACCCTCTCATTTGTATTGTCCAATGATAAAGTTCTTGTTACATCTGTTGTTCCAAAGTTATATTGCCCTCCAGAGTCAATTAAATAAATATCTCCCCTTTTAAGTCTTCTATTAGTTTTATTGTTTACTCTATAATGAATTATTGCTCCATTTGGTCCCGAGGCAGAAATTGTTGGAAAACTCAAAAATTTAAATTTTTTACTTCGTTTTCTAAATTGCAGTAATTTATTTTGAGCATTTATTTCGTCAATTTTTTTCTTTTTAAAATTTTTCTTTAGCCAAAAGATAAATTTTGTAAGAGCTACTCCATCTATTATATGTGTCTTTTTAATATTTTCTTTTTCAATTTTATTTTTTCTTGATTTTAGAAAATATATGTAATCTAATTTTTGTTTAACATTATTATTTTTTTTTAATATATCTAAAAAATATAAAGTACAAGTCAAGCTATCTACCATTATTTTTTTTTTCTTTATAGATTTCAAAAAATTATAGATATGTTGAATATTAATTATTGTAACAAATTTAAGTTGTTTTTTTATTTTATTATTTAATTTACTTTGGTCCACAAATAAAAAAATATTAGAATACTTATCAAGAATTAAAAAACAATTCGTGGTAGGAACAAATTCTGTGTCTTTCCCTCTAATATTTAGCAGCCAAGAAATATTATCAGAGGAGGTAATAATCTGTAACTCAGATTTTTCTTTTTTTAAATTAGCAACAACGAGCGCTATTTTTTTTTTTGTTTCAAGTCCAACGATTGATTTTGGTAAAATAAAAAACTTATTTTTATTAATGTCTCTTTTACCAATTTTAATTTCGTCAATTAGATTTTTATTGATATTTATCATATCAAATTTTTTCTTCCCAAAAAATAATTGTAAGCTTTTTTCAGTATGTAGTTTTGGATCAAATCCTAATTTTAATTTTTTTTTGAAATATGTTTTTGGTATTATTTTTGGGATCTCAAGTATTTTGAAATTTTCACCACTTTCGTATCTTGCTTGTAAAGTATATCTTCCGTCAACAAATAAATAATTTTCATATTTTGTGATTATTGCAAATCCGCTTGATCCTGAAAAGTTAGATATATAATTTAAATTATCATTTTTTTTATTAATATATTCATTGAAAAAAATGTCATTTTTAGGAATTAAATACGCATCTATTCTATTTTTTTTAATTAATTTTTTTATTTTTCTGATTTTTTCCATTTAATTAATTTTTTTTTTCTAAATCTTTCCCATCCAGGACTTCTAAAGCTATTATCTTCAAAAACTTCATTCATATCTTGGTTAAATTCAAAATCTTCAGGATTATCATTTATACTTTGTTCGTTTTTTTCCAATTTTTCTTCTGGTAACTCTGAAATAAATCTTGAAGGTATTGCGTCCATCCAATCTCCATGAAAATTTCTTCTAAATGCAAAAGATAAATAAGCCTCCTTCTTTGCTCTAGTTAGACCAACATAAGCCAATCTTCTTTCTTCCTCCAAAGCAAAATCTCCCTTTTCATCTAAAGATTTTTGATGAGGAAAAATGCCTTCTTCCCATCCAGGTAAAAAAACAACATCAAACTCTAGACCCTTGGCAGCATGCATAGTCATAAGATTAATTTTTTCTCCATTCCAATCCTGGTCAATAGATGTTGCTAAAGACACATGTTCTAAAAATCCAGCCAAATCGTTATATTCATGCATTCCTCTTAGCAACTCCTTAATGTTTTCCAAACGATTTTCATTTTCTAAATCTTTTTTATTTTTTAGTATGGAAGAATATCCTGACTCGTCTAAAACAAGTTGAAGCAAATCATAGTGTTTCATTTTTGTTGAGTCATTTCTCCACTTATGAATCATTTGTATTACTAGTTTTAAAGTTTGTTTAACTTTTGGCCTAAATTTATCATTTTCTAACAAATCAACTATAGAATCCTCTGCACACATTTTTTTAGTATTAGAATTTTGATATATTAAGTTAAGAGTACTCTCGCCAATCCCTTTTTTAGGTTTGCTTAATACTCTTTCTAAAGCTAGGTCATCATATTTCTGATGAATGATTCTTAAATATGAAATTGCATCTTTAATTTCTGCTCTTTCATAAAATCTTATTCCACCTAAAACTCTGTAAGCTATTCCTACTTTTAAGAATCTTTCTTCAAACTCTCTAGTCTGGTAAATTGCTCTAACTAGTATACTAACATTATTTAATGAATATTTTTTTTTTAACTTGGTTTCTATTATATCGCTAACACCTTCGGCCTCATCTTTACCTGAATTAAAGCAATTTAATTTTACTAATTCACCTTCATTACTATCTGACCATAGTTTTTTACCAACTCTATCATTGTTATACGAAATTAAGGAAGATGCTGCTTCTAAAATATTCTTAGAGGATCTATAATTTTGTTCAAGCTTAAATATTTTACAATTTTTATAGATTTTATCAAAAGTTAGAAAGTTTTTAATTTCTGCTCCTCTCCAACTGTAAATTGATTGGTCATCATCACCAACACAGCATATATTATTTTTTTCATTCACTAATAAATTTAACCACTTATTTTGTATGAAATTAGTATCTTGAAATTCATCAACTAAAATATATTTAAAATTTTTTTGATAGATATTTCTTATATCTTTATTGTTCTCAAATAACTTCACGCAATAAAGGATTAAATCTCCAAAATCTAAACTATTAAGATCTTTAATCTTTTTTTGATAAATATCGTAAACCTTTAAAATTTTTTTTTCTAATAAATCACTCTTCTTTAATTCAATATTTTCCGGTAATAAACCTTTGTTTTTCCATTTATCAATAAATGCAAGAATAAATTGGGGAGTAATTTTTTTTACATCCAAATCTTCAGCTTCAGATATTTTTTTTATAAGTTTTTTTTGATCCTCCTTATCTAGAATTGTGAAATTACTTTTAAACCCTAATGCTGTAGCATGTCTCCTTAAAAATTTTACACTAATCGAGTGAAAAGTGCCCAACCACGAAACCCCACTTTTATCTCCTTTTAAAAAACTTAAAACTCTGTTTTGCATTTCTTTGGCTGCCTTATTTGTAAAAGTTACGCATAAGATTTGATTTGAATAAGCTTTTTTTTGGCTGATTAAGTAAGCTAATTTTGTTGTTAGGACCTTAGTTTTACCTGAACCAGCACCAGCTACAATTAGATTTGGCCCCTCAGTGCTCAAAACCGCTTCTTTTTGAGCGTTGTTTAAATTATCTAATAGATTATTTTTTGCATTCATATATTTGGTAATTAAAAACAAATTAAATTATATAAGATTCTAAATTTAAAATCAGAAAAAAATTGTTAATAAATGATATGTTTATCTTTACGATTATTTAGGCCTTGTCATTTTAATTGGATCCATTAATTTATCATATTCTTTTTCTGACATTAAATTTAATTTCAAAACTTCAAATTTAAGCGTTGTTCCATTTTTATGTGCCTTCTTCGCAACTTTAGCTGCTACATCATATCCTAATTTTGGTGATAAAGCCGTTACAAGCATCAAAGAGTTATCTAGTAATTTTTTAATTTTTTTTTTGTCAGCTTTTAAATCTTTGATACAATATAAAGCAAAGTTTTTGGTGCTGTCCGCCATTATATGAATAGATTGAAGAATATTATGAATTATTAACGGTTTAAAAACGTTTAATTCAAAGTGTCCATTTGATCCTGCCATAGTAATACCATTGTGATTACCTATCACTTTAACGCAAACCATTGTCACCGCTTCACATTGAGTTGGATTAATTTTACCGGGCATTATTGACGAACCAGGTTCATTTTCTGGTAAAATTAGTTCTCCGTACCCTCCTCTTGGGCCAGAACCCAAAAACCTAATATCATTAGCTATTTTCATTAAGCAAACTGCAGCAGTATTCATTGTCCCAGAAAAATTTACGATAGCATCATGAGATGCTAAAGCTGCAAATTTATTTTTGGCTGGTCTAAATGGAAGTCTTGTAATCTTTTTTATTTCTTTAACAATTTTAGTGTCAAAATTTTTCCTAGTGTTTAAACCAGTCCCTACAGCAGTACCGCCTTGAGCAAGTTGATAGATTTCGTCCAAGGATTTTTCAATTCTCTCGATACATTTTTTTAATTGTGAGTGATAGCCAGAAAATTCTTGACCTAGTGTTAAAGGAGTAGCGTCTTGCAAATGAGTTCTTCCAAGTTTAACAATTTTTTTAAATTCAGAAGATTTTTTTTTTAAATTTATTTCAAGCAGCCTTAAAGATGGCAACAAAATTTCTCTTGTTTTGGATGCTATGGCTATATGCATGGCTGTTGGAAATACATCATTTGTTGACTGAGACTTATTAACATGATTGTTTGGATGAACAGGTTTTTTACTTCCTAGTTTACCGCCCATCATTTGTATAGCACGATTAGCTATTACTTCATTAACATTCATATTTGTTTGAGTTCCAGAACCAGTTTGCCAAACCTTCAGTGGAAAATTATCTGATAATTTACCTTTTATTATTTCATCAGATGCTTTAATTATAAATTTACTAATTTTTTTATCCAAATCTCCGTTTTTTGCATTCACAATTGCTGCAGCTTTTTTAATAATAGCTATCGATTTTATTAGTCTTGGGCGGACCAGAAAGTCTCCTATGTCAAAATACTTATTAGATCTTTGAGTGGAAGCACCCCAATACTTATCACCAGGGACTTTTATTTTTCCCATACTGTCTGTTTCTATTCTGTATTTCATATTTGATTCTCTGATATAATATACATAACTTTAAGATATGCAAAAAGATACAAAATATGAAAAATTCACATGACAAATTTTAAAAGTGTTAAAAAATTTATGCAGGTTTTTGGTCAAGAAGTTAAAGAAGAAGCATCATTTCCTAATAGAAAGATCTCAAATTTAAGATATGAACTAATAGAAGAGGAGTTAAAAGAGCTAAAGTTAGCGATAGCTAATAAAGATATACTAGAGGTTGCGGATGCTTTAACTGACATTCTATATGTTACATACGGTGCTGGTCATGCCTTTGGTGTTGATTTGGATAAATGTTTTCAAGAAGTTCAAGGCTCTAATATGAGTAAATTAGGTTTAGACGGTAAACCAATATATAATGAAAAAGGAAAAGTTATGAAAGGACCAAACTTTTTTAAACCAAACTTAAAAAAAATTTTAAAAATAGATGAAAGATAATTATTATTGGATTTTGATTGGTATTGCAATTGGATTAGGAATTTATTTATTAGACAAATATATATTCTAAAAACAAATGAGTGAAAAATTAATAACTTCAATAGCAATATTAAAAAAAATTAAAAAACCTTTAAAAATTCTTAAACTAGAAGTACCAAATCCAAAAAAAAATCAGATCGTTATTAAGATCAATTTTACATATATATGTGGATCTCAAATGAATGAAATTTACGGCAATAGAGGTAAGGATAAATATCTTCCCCATTCACTTGGTCATGAAGCTAGTGGAACAATATTTAAGATAGGTAGAAATGTAAAAAAATTTAAGATAGGTCAAAAAGTGGTTTTATCATGGATAAAAAAAAAAGAACCGGGATCTATTCTTCCCTATTATCTAACTCCAAATAATAAAAAGATTAGTTCCGGCATGGTAAGCACTTTTTCTGAATTCGTTATCGTTTCAAAAGATAGAGTTTATAGCATACCTCAAAATTTACCGATGGACATCGCCGCATTACTTGGATGCGCTCTTCCGACAGGTTTTGGTAT
>MDTD01175954.1_pt1 | contig 16163 bp, 14 predicted proteins | sample 811221 | NCBI WGS metagenome assembly MDTD01 (sample SAMN05326646, study PRJNA326480) | marine metagenome | isolation source: seawater | place: Pacific Ocean: South West | collected 2011 | reverse complement strand
TTTTCCAAACAATTTAAAAATGTTTTAATGGAAAATTCTATTATTATGTTTAAAGCTTCTAATGGAGTAGGTCTAAATAAGTTACTAAACAAAAAAATTTACAAATGTTAAACTATTTATTTCAAGAACTTTCATCACATATATCTTTTCTTAATGTTTTTTCTTACATAACTTTTAGAACCGGAATAGCAATTTTTACTTCTTTGATTGTAGTTTTATTTTTTGGCCAGAATTTTATAAATTATCTGAAATCTTCAAGTTATTTTAATCAACCAATTAGAGACGATGGTCCCGTATCTCATATTATAAAAAAAGCAGGTACACCAACTTTTGGAGGCGTTTTAATTATATTTGGAATTCTTGTTTCAACTCTATTATGGTCGGACACAAAAAATATATTCGTTTTAATTTGTTTGTTTTCTTTATTGTCATTCGCATTAATTGGTTTTTGTGACGATTATCTTAAAATTAAATTTAAAAATTCTCGGGGAATATCTGCGTTTTCAAAAATTATCTTTCAATTAATTTTTAGTTTAATGATTTTTTACATAATTTCTATCTCAATTCAAAATGAACAGAGGTTCTTATTAAATATTCCTTACTACAAAAATTTAATTTTTGATATTGGATATTTTTATTTTCCATTTGCAGCAATCGTAATAATTGGTTCCTCTAATGCAGTTAATTTAACCGACGGTTTGGATGGTTTAGCGACAGTTCCTCTAATTTTAGTTACTTTAACTTTTATTTTAATTGTTTATTTATCTGGTAATGTTGTATTTGCTGAATATTTAAAGATTATAAATATCAGAAATATTTCCGAGGTATGTATAGTTTTAGGCGCTACTGTAGGATCTTGTCTAGGTTTCTTATGGTTTAACGCTCCTCCTGCTAAAATTTTTATGGGTGATACTGGTTCATTAGCATTGGGATCATTATTAGGCACAGTGAGTTTAATATCTAAACACGAAGTTGTTTTACTTATTGCTGGGGGTGTTTTCGTTTTAGAAGCTTTATCGGTTATTATTCAGGTATTTTCCTTTAAAGTTTTTGGCAAAAGAGTTTTTAGAATGGCTCCTTTGCATCATCATTTTGAAAAAAAAGGATGGGAAGAGTCAACCATTGTAATTAGGTTTTGGATCATCTCTATAATTTTAGTCTTGATCGCATTATCTAGTTTAAAATTAAGGTAGATGTTTTTCCCAAAGGAGTTTAATAAAAAAAAAATATTAATTTACGGTTATGGAAAAACCGGTAAATCGGTTCAAAAATATTTTATAAAAAATAAGATCAATTATACTATATGGGATGATAATAGAAAATTAGATATAAAAAAAATTGATAAAAAATATTATTTAAAAAAATACGATTATATTGTTCTTAGCCCTGGAATAGATATTTATCATCATCAAAATAAAAATTTTTTTAAAAAACACAAAAAGAATATAATTACTGATTTAGATATTTTTTTTCTATCCAAAAAAAAATTTAAATATATAATCGGTGTGACTGGCACAAATGGAAAATCAAGTTTTTGTAATACTTTAAATAATCTTACAAAAAAAAATAATATAAAATCAAGAATACTCGGTAATTTTGGTAACCCTATTTTAAGTGAAAATATATCTAAAAATGAATATTGTATTTTAGAATTATCATCTTACCAACTAGATTATTCGAAATATATCAAATTAGACTCTGCATGTATTTTGAATATTTCTCCCGATCATTTAGATAGACATGAAACAATGACTAATTATAAAAAAATAAAATTAAAAATATTTAATTTTTTAAAAAGTACTGGTACTGGTTTTTATCAAAAAAAATCATTCCCAAATTTAAAAAAGAAAAAAAACATAAAATATTTTAACAATATAAACAAAAGATTATTTCAAAATATATTAAATAGAAAGATTTTGGTATCTGATATTGATATCAAAAGAAATAAACTTCCTCATCGATATGAAAAGTTTTATGAAATAAATAATTTCAAATTTATTGACGACTCAAAATCAACAAACTTTGACTCAACAAGATATGCATTAAAAATGACCTCTAATAGTATTTTAATTTTAGGTGGGCTATTAAAAAAAGGAGATAATTTTTTATTAAAGGATTTAAAAAGAAAAATAATTCAAATTTACCTATTCGGTAGCTCTATTAGCCTACTTAAAAAGAGTTTAAAAAAACAAAATATAAAATTTAAGTACTTTAAAAAATTAAAAAACCTACTGGAATTTATAATGATGAATGACTTCAAAAAATTGGCAAATAAAAATAGGGTTTTCAATGTTCTTTTTAGTCCTGGAGCGGCCTCATTTGATCAATTTGAAAATTTCGAACATAGAGGCAAAGAATTTAAAAAATATGTTAATAAATTTTTCAAGAGATAGCGATAATTTTATAATACAATGGTTAAGAAGCTTGGATAAGATTATTTTAACTTTATTAATATTTTGGATAACATTAGGTTTAATTTTTTCTACAACTACAACGTTAGAATTTGCATCTATAAAACTTTATAGTGATCCAAAAACATTAATTAGGAAATATTATTTTTTTATTGGTTTTAGCTTTTTAATTATTTTGTTTTTTTCAATTTTCAATGAAAGCTTTTATCATGAGTTTTCTAAAATATTTTTTATATTTTCTTTTTTTCTTTTATTTTTAACTTTAATCATCGGAATTGAAGTTAAAGGATCAAAAAGGTGGATTAATTTGTTCTTCTTCAATCTTCAACCAGTTGAATTATTAAAACCATCTTTAATTTTATTTTTGGCTGGAATATTCTCTAGCGAAAAAGAATTTATAACAAAGTTCTTGTTATCAGGATCGACTGTATCTTGTACGGTTTTAGTTCTGCTTTTACAACCAGATTATACCCAAGCTCTAATTTTAATAGTGATTTGGTTTACGATAGCTTTTTTATCTGGAATCAGTCTAATAAACATTACTATAATCTTTAGTATTGTAATTGCTATAATGTCTTCTGTGTTATTTTTTTTTAAAGAAAATTTTTTTTATATATTTTCACGGTTTGATATTTGGTTCAACTCAAACAATATGTCTTATCAATCTGAAAAATCTATTGATGCAATTAAACATGGCGGTTTCTTTGGTCAAGGGATAGGAGAAGGTATTTTGAAAGAAAAAATTCCTGAGGCTCATACAGATTATGTGTTAGCCTCTATTAGCGAGGAATATGGAATAATAGTAATAATTTTCATATTGATAATTATATTTTCCTTATTTATGAGAGTTTTTGCAATTTGTCAGAATAAAATCTCAAATTTTAAAAAGTATACTCTTATTGGACTTTCTACTTTAATTTTATTACAAATTTTTATTAATGTTGGTGTCACAATTAATTTGTTACCATCAACAGGTATGACCTTTTCTTTTTTAAGTTATGGAGGATCATCCATATTAACAAGTGCATTTATAATGGGTATTATTTTAGCGCTAACAAAAAATAGATATTAATGACGAAGGTATTATTATCTACAGGAGGTACTGGAGGGCATATTTTTCCAATATTGAGTCTATATTCAAGATTAAAGAAAATTAAAGAAATTGAAGATATCAAAATAATGACTGATGAGAGGGCAAAAGAATTTATAAATTCTGATGATATAAAAATTATTAGATCAGATAGTCCTTTTAGAAAAAAGGGTTTAATACATATATTTATAACTTTTTACTATATTTTTGTCTCCACATTAAAGTGCATATATTTTTTAACTACTTACAAGCCTAAAATAATCATAGGTTCAGGTGGTTATGTTTCTGTACCAATTTTATTGGCATCATTAATCTTGAGAAAAAATTTTGTTTTATATGAGACCAATTCAGTTCTTGGACGAGTGAACAGATTATTTTTACCATTTTGTAAAAAGTTGTTATCTGGATATCTTGAAATTAAAAAAATACCGAAAAAATATAAGAAAAAATTTTTCTATGTAGGCCAATTGGTAAGAAGCGAATTTTTTGAAATATCAAAAAAAAGCAGTCTTACAAAACCAAAAAAAAAGGTATTAAATATTTTGATATTAGGGGGCAGCCAAGGGGCAAAAGTTTTTGGAGAAAAGTTACCAAGATGCTTTGGAAGTCTTGATTCTAATAGAGTCAAACTATGTATTAAACAGCAAGTTCAAAAAGATCAAATATCTAAAATTAAAGAATTTTACAAAAATAATACACAATTTGAAATATCATTATTTCAATTTGAACAAAATATACATGATTATATTTTTGAGTCTGATGTTGTAATTTGCAGGTCGGGCTCATCTACAATGGCTGAACTATCGTTATTGAACAAACCTTTTATAGCTGTGCCTTTACCTAGTTCGTTAGACAACCATCAATATTTCAACGCAAAATATTATTATGACAGAAAATGTTGTTGGTTATTAGACGAAAATAACGAGGATTTTGAATATCAAATGACTAATATATTAAATGAAATTTATTTTTCGGATAATTTATTAATAAGTAAGCAAAACAATCTTATTGGATTACATAAAACAAATGCAGTTGAGAATTTTATTAAATATATTTTAGATAAAAATGGATTTGCAGATAAATAAAAAAAATACAGTATATTTCATAGGAATTGGCGGTATCGGCATGAGTGGTATTGCTCTAATAATGAAAAATCTTGGTTATAATATTTTAGGAAGTGATTTATCTAAAAATAATAAAATTTTAGATCAACTAAAAAAAAATAAGATTAAAGTAGTTAATGGTCATAATACAAAATCTATTTTAAAAGCAGATATAGTTGTAGTTTCCTCTGCAATACAAGGAAATAATAAAGAATTGCAATTAGCTAAAAAAAATAAAATTATAATTGTTAAAAGAGCAGATATGTTAGCACATTTAATAAATTTAAAAAAAAATATAATAATATCAGGCTCACACGGTAAAACTACAATCACATCTTTAATATCGCACCTTTTACATAGCAATAAATTTTATCCCACAATTGTAAATGGAGGAATAATTAATTCTTTAAATTCTAATGCCTCTCTTGGAAAAAGCGAATGGTCCGTTGTTGAGGCAGATGAGTCTGATGGAAGTTTTTTAAAATTTAAAAGTATTTACTCAATTGTTAGTAATATCGATATTGAGCATATGGACTATTATAAAAATTTTAAAAATCTAAAGAGGAGTTTTGAAAATTTTTTAAATAAAACGCCACTTCTTGGTAAAAATGTTGTCTGCATTGATGATAAAAACTTAAAAAATTTAGTAAAAAAAATAAATAAAAAAAATTTTTTAACATATGGATTTTGTAATCAGGCAAATCTTCAATGTAAAAATGTCAGAAATATTAGAATGGGCATGTTATTTGATATTGATGTAAATTTACCAAATAAAAAAATTAAAATTAGAAATATTAAGATTAAGCTCTTGGGTATTCATAATATATTAAATACAGTTGCAACTGTTGCAATAGGATTGTTATTAAATATTAGTATCAAAAAAATTAAAACTTCTTTATTTAGTTTCTCAGGCGTACAAAGAAGATTGACTATCGTTTATAGAAGCAAAGGTACAATAATGTATGATGATTATGCACATCATCCAACAGAAATTAAAGCTGTTCTTGAAGCTTGTAAGCATAATTTTAAAAATAAGAAAATTATTGCAATATTTCAACCGCATAGGTTTTCAAGAATGAAAACTCTGTATAATCAGTTTATAAAATCTTTTTATAATGCTAATCAAGTTCTTGTATGCCCAGTATATTCAGCAGGAGAAAAAAATACAAAATTTAGTCTCCAAAAATTTTGCAAAGATATAATTTCTCATTCAAAAACAGAAGTTATACAAATTAATAGTAAAAACCAAATTGAAATGTTTCTAAAGAGGAATTTATTAAATAATGAAATTATCATTGCAATGGGAGCTGGGAGTATTAGTGGTTGGATCAGGGATATTTCAAGAAGGTTAAAAGTATAAATGAATAATTTACACCTTAATCATAATTTATCGGGTAATAGTTGGTTTGGACTAGGTGGAAATGCAAAGAAATTTTTTACTCCGGATACTGAGGAAGAATTAATAAATTATTTGAGACATTGTAAATCTGATAATTTTATAACCATAGGCTCAGGTTCAAATATTTTATTTCGTGATAAGGGTTGTTCAGATACGGTTATTAAACTTGGAGATAATTTTAGAAAAATAGAAATTATTCAAGACACTCTTTATTGTGGGTCTGGTGTTTTAAAAAGCCATGTATCAAAATTTGCATTAGATAAGGGAATTAAAAATATGGAGTTTTTAAGCTGCATACCAGGAACAATGGGTGGCGGTGTAATTATGAATGCAGGTTGTTATGGTCATGAGTTCAAGGACATAGTTGAAGAGGTTCACGGAGTAGATAGAAATCTTAATAAAATTATTATAAAATCAAAAAATATAAATTTTGAGTATCGAAAAGTTAATTTACCCAAAAATTTAATTATTACTACTTTGGTGTTAAAGGTTATTAAAGGTTCAAAAGAAAATATTCAAAAAAAAATAAATGAGTTTAAAAAGAAAAAAAAAAAAGATCAGCCCTCTCAAATTAAAACAGGAGGGAGTACATTTAAAAATCCTAATTCTAAATATAAGGCTTGGGAATTGATTAAAAAAAGTGGATGTGATACAGCTACATTTGGCAAAGCAAAGTTTTCAAAAACACATTGCAACTTTATTGAAAATGGTGGAAGTTCTGGACAGGATGTAGAGGATCTCATTAATTATACAATAGATGAGGTTAAAAAAAAATTTAGCATAACATTAGAACCCGAAATTAAAATCATTGGCGATAAATAAAAAAAAAATACTAGTGTTGATGGGTGGTAAATCTCGAGAGAGACCAATTAGTATACAATCTGGACAAGCATGTTTTAGTATAATTAAAAAGATGGGATATCTTACACATAAATTTGATCCAATATCACGAATAGAAAAAAATATTAAAAAAATTAATCCTGATATAGTTTTTAATTGTTTACATGGAAAATATGGGGAAGACGGAGAAATTCAAAAAATATTAGAGAAATTAAAAATACCCTATACTCATTCAGGAATAAAATCTTCCAAGAATGCAATGGACAAAATAAAATCAAAAAAAATATTTTTAAAAAATAATATTAAAACTCCGAATTATAAACTTGTAAAAAAAATATCCGATTTAGATAATAAAATATCAAGGTTTAAATTTATTATAAAACCAGTGAGTGAGGGATCGAGTTTAGGCGTAGAGATTTTTGATAAAATTTCAAAATCTAATATTCAAAAAATAAAAAAATTACTCAACAAATATAAAAGTTTAATTCAAGAGTCTTTTATTGATGGTAAAGAAATTCAAACAGCAGTCATTGGAAATAAAGCTATTGGATCAGTAGAAATAATTCCAAAAAGAAAATTTTATGATTATAAAGCTAAATATTTATCTTCTGCAAAAACAATTCATATTATACCACCAAAAATACCTAAAATATTACATTCAAAAATTAAAAGAATTGCTTTGAAAGCTCACAAAGTTTTAAAGTGCAAAGGGGTTACAAGGTCAGATTTTAGAGTAACAAAAAATGGTTTAATATACATACTCGAGACTAATACTCAGCCAGGGATGACCAAGTTGTCCTTGGTGCCTGAAATAGCAATGAAAAATGGCATGAATTTCAAAAAATTAGTTAGTTGGATGATAAATGATGCAGGTGTTAAAAGGTAAAAAAAAAATCATATTTTTTATAATATTATTTTTATTTCTAACCTCATACGAATTTAATAATGAAAATAATTTACCATTATTCAGAATAAAACATATTCAGTTTATCAATAATGATAATTTGGAGGATAACATTAAAGATAAAATAATTAATCATTTGGATAATAAAAGTTTACTAAATATAAATAATAATAAAATATCAAATTTTTTATTAGAAAGCCAATGGGTAAGAAATTTCAAAATAATTAAAAATTACCCAAATAGAATTGTTTTACAAATTAATGAATTTAAACCAATAGCAGTATTTAAAAAAAATAATAAATTATATTTTATTAATAGTAATTTTGAAATTACCGATAAAATTATTACAAAGCCAAATAGTATAGCTAAAATACAAGTTTTTGGTTTATATCGGAAAGAAGTATTTAAAAAAATATTTTCAGAGATTAAAAAATATAAAATTTATAATAATATTAAGTCAATCGAGATTCTCCATTTAAATAGATTCGATATTTATTTAAAAAATAATACTAATGTAAAATTAGGAGATTACGATATTAACTTGCAAATGATTACTTTAACCAAAGTTATAGAAAAATATAAAAAAATAAATTCTATTGATTTAAGAAACAAAGGAAGAGTTGTAATTAAATGATTGGAGAGAAAATCGCGATTCTTGATCTTGGTACATATAAATTAAAATTATTAATTATTTCATTAGATAAAGATAATTACATTCAAGTACATGCTAAAAGTTCGATTTTTTCAACCGGCTTAAAAAAAGGAAATGTAATCGATATAGAAAAATTAAGCTCTAGTATTAAGCATTGTGTAGCGTCTATAGAAAAAGAAATGAATTTTAATATTAAAGATATTTATGTTGGTATCAATTCAGTAGATTTTAAATTTCTAACTTTTTGTCTTTCAAGGAATATAGGTTCATATGAAATTGAGGAAAAAAAAGATTTACAAAGTCTTATAGATTTAGCTTCAGGCATTTTTTATCAAAATTTTAATGACTATAAAATAGTACATTTTGTTAATTCTGGTTTTTACTTAGATAAAAAAAACTATGTAGATAATCCTGTAGGTTTGCGATCTAAAACTCTCGACGTAAATTTTAGTTTTCTTGGACTAGAAAAGAATATTATTTCTAATTATGATAAAGTTTTTGAGAAAGCAAGATTAAAAGTTAAGAAATACATTTACTCACCATTCGCAAGTAGTATCTTATCTTCTGATCAACAAGTTTTAGAAAAAGGTTTTATAAATTTAGATTTTGGATACGACAAAACATCAATTACCCTCTTCGAAAACTCAAAACTAATATTTTCTAAATCAATTCCAATCGGATCATTCCATATTAATAATGATTTAATGAAATCGGTAGACTTGGATAAGAATTTATCTGAAAGAATTAAATGTAATTACGATAAAATATTAAATGGCACAGTTGATAATTCAATAAAGTCAGAGCTAGAAAATAGAAAAATATCTTTAAATATTATAAAAAAAATAGTTGATGCAAGAATTGGCGAAACCCTTGATTATATTTATAAAAATATTTCTTTTTGCAGAGCATTCAATACATCCGCTAGAAAAATTATAATAACTGGAGGGGGTGCAGATATAGAGGTTTTTCAAAAAAAAATTGCAGAAAAATTAAAAACAACTGTCAATTTTGCTAAACAATCTTTCCCGATAAAAAATACAGAATTTAATATATTCTCTGATTATATGGTTTGTCTTGGTATAGCTAAATTAATTTTTTTTCCAAATAAAGACGAAATTAAAAGTTTCACCCAAGAAAAAAAAGGTTTTTTTGATAAATTTTATTCTCTTTTCCTCAAATAAAAATTAATGAAATATTTATTGAGTAGATAAAAAATAGATATTTTGAGATTTATAATATGTGTATAAAAATCAGAATACTTTATCAAAAATTACCGAATTCTCGGGTGTAGGGTTGCATTCAGGTAAAAAGGTTAAAATTATATTAACTCCAGCCGCAGTGGATACTGGTATTAAATTTAAGATTAATAATAGCCTAATTTCTGCAAGTTGGAAGAATGCAATTGTTAGCCAATTATGTACAAGAATAAAATTAAAAGAAGTTACAATTTCAACAATTGAACATCTTATGGCAGCAGTTAGTGGCCTCGGGATAACAAATCTTTTAATTAAAATTAATTCTAATGAGGTACCCATTCTAGATGGAAGTTCAAAAGAATTTGTGGAGCAAATTAAAAATATTGGTATCAAAGATCAAAATAAACCTCAAAAAGTTCTGAAAATTTTAAAAAAAGTTGAGTATAGAGAAAAAGAAAAATTTATACACATTTCTCCAACAGATAAAAATATATTAAATATTAATTGTACAATAGATTATAAAGATCAATTTATAAAAAAACAAAGTTTAGTCTATACCCACAGTGAAAAAAATTTTTTAAAAATATATATGTCAAGAACTTTTTGTTTACATGATGATCTTGAAAGAATTTTTTCAATGGGCTTAGCAAAAGGTGGATCTTTAGATAATGCAATTGTTGTCTCTGGAAAAAAAATTCTTAATCAAGAAGGACTGAGATATTCTGATGAATTTGTAAGGCATAAAGTTTTAGATTGTATTGGAGATTTATACTTAGCTGGATTTCAAATTTGGGGCAATTTGGTAACTTATCAAGGAGGTCATGAACTAAATCTAAGATTATTGAGAGAAATTCTAAGTAATAAAAAAAATTATAAAATATTAGATCAAAGTACGTGACAATTTGATATCCCAAAGTTAATAAAGACAAGATTGAATTATGTATAGATACAAATATTTAATAATTTTACTAATTTTTTATACTTTACTAGGCTGTGCAAACAATAAAGATAAAACCACAATAACGAAACCCGAAAAGGTACCTGAACTTAAAGTTTTATTTAGTAGTGCTCTAAATTATTATAATGAAGGACAATACAAAAATGCTTTAAAATTATTTAAAAGGGTTGAAACAAGATACTCATTTTCTGATCTAGCTCCACGTGCAACTTTATTGATTACTTATATATATTATCAAAATGGAGATTATTTTAATACATTGAAATTTGCCAGAAAATTTCAAACTTTATATCCAACAAATGAGAATATCGCTTACATAGATTTTTTAATTGCGATGACATTTTACGAGCAAGTTCAGATTGTAGCCAGGGATCAAACTTATACCAAGGCAGCTTTGAAGGAATTTAGAAATATTATAAAAAAATACCCAAAATCAAAATATGCAAAAGAAGCAGAATTAAAAATAGATTTAATTAATGAACAATTAGCTGGAAAGCATATGTATTTAGCAAGATTTTACATGAAAAAATCTAAATGGATATCCGCTTTAAAGAGATTAAACATTATTTTAGAAAAATATCCTGAGACTATTTACACCATAGAAGCTTTGCATAGGCTTGTAGAAATTTACTATAAATTAGGCAACATTCCACTTGCAAAAAAATATGCAGCGATTCTTGGTTATAATTTTAATGATAGCGACTGGTATAAAAAAACTTATAAAGTAGTAGCAGATCAAAATTACATGGAAGATACAAAAGTTACAAAACTTAAGCTGAGAGATAAAATTAAAAATATTTTTAAACTTTCTAAATGATTAAAAATTTAAAGGAATATAAAGAAAAAAAAAAATTATTATTAGATTTAAATAAAAACTATTATGATTTAAATTCCCCTAAGATTGATGATGCGTCATATGATATTCTCAAAGAAGATCTCATAAATTATGAAAACAATAATGCAAATATTATTAAAAACAATAAAATTAAAGATTTGGTTGGCTTCAAACCATCTGAAAAATTTTCTAAAGTAAAACATCAGGAAAAAATGTTATCTTTAGATAATGCATTTAGCCATGGAGATATTTTAGATTTTTATAAAAAACTAAATAATTATTTAAATTTAAGTTCTAATACTAGAATCGAATTATTCGCTGAACCAAAAATTGATGGTATATCTGCAAGTTTAAAATATGTGAACGGCATATATGTACAAGGTATATCTCGGGGAGACGGGGAATATGGAGAAGAAATTACTGAAAATTTGGCTACAATAAAGGATATTCCAAAAAAATTAAAAAATTTTACAGGCGGCGATCTTATCGTGCGAGGCGAAGTATACATAGCAAAATCTGATTTTAAAGCATTATCTAATAAATTTGCAAATCCAAGAAATGCAGCATCAGGATCTTTACGACAAAAAGACTCAAAAAATACTTCTAAAATTCCTCTAAGATTTTTTGCATATGGAACAATTTTCATGAATCATAACACTGCAAAAAATCAATCAGATTTTCTTAAAAAATTACAAGAATATGGTTTTCAAACTAATCCCCTAAGTAAAACTCTTAAAGATGAAAAAGAATTAGAATTAAATTATAAAAATATCGAAGCAAAACGAGCTGATTTAGATTACGATATTGACGGCATTGTATACAAAGCAAATAGTTTTAAATTACAACAAAGATTAGGAAATCTTACCAATGCACCCCGTTGGGCAATAGCTCATAAATTTTCTGCGGAAAAAGGAATATCCAAAATAATAAAAATAGAAATTCAGGTAGGTAGAACTGGGGCACTAACACCGGTGGCTAAAATTAGCCCAGTTAATATTGGAGGGGTATTAGTTTCGAATGCAACATTGCATAACGAGGATGAAATAATCAGAAAAGATATTAGAGTCTCTGATACAGTATTAGTCCAAAGAGCTGGCGATGTGATTCCACAGGTAGTTGAAGTAGATTTAAAAAAAAGATTAAAAAATAGCAAAAAATTTATTTTTCCAATTAGATGCCCATCTTGTGGGTCAAAAACGGAAAAAGAGTATAACAAAATAACAAAAAAATATGATGCTGTTAGAAGATGTACAAATGATGGTTATGGTTGTGAGAAAATTGCAATTGAAAAAATTAAACACTTTATATCAAAAGATGCGATGAATATTGAGGGTTTAGGTAAAAAAGTCGTAGAAAATTTTTGGGAATTAAATTTTATTAAATTACCTCAGGATATATATAATCTTGATTTTGATAAAATATCAAAACTTGATGGATGGGGGAAATTATCTTCAAAAAATTTAAAACTTTCCATTGAAAAAACAAAGAACATCAATCTTGATAGATTTATATTTTCCTTGGGGATTAGGCACATAGGGCAAGAAAATGCTAAAATATTAGCAAAATTTTTTAAATCTATTAAAAATTTTAAAAAATTAACTAAAAATGAAAACAAAATTTATAAAGATTTAATAGAGCTAGACGGTATTGGAGACACCCAGCTATCATCTTTAAAAAATTTTTTTGACAATAAAATGAATAATAAGGTATTTGCAGCATTAATTTCTAATTTGAATATCGCAGATTACGTTCTTAGTAATCGAGGAAAATTTAATAATCAAACCTTTATGTTTACGGGTAGTATGTCGAAAATGAGTAGATCTGAAGCTAAAAAAATTGTTGAAAATGAAGGTGGCAAAGTTTTAGGCGCAGTATCTAAAAAATTAAATTATTTAGTTTCTGGTGACACAAAACCTACAGTTAAAAAAGTTAATCAAGCAAAAGATTTTGCTATTAAAATCTTGAGTGAAAAAGATTGGTATAAGTTAATCAATTTTTAAACAATAATTTTTTAAAAATTTTTTTTCGTTATTCTTAAGAAATTTGTGAATTTTTTCATAAACGTTATCATGGTAATTATTGATCCACTCTTTCTCTTTCTTAGTTAACATTGATTTAACAATCATCGATGTTTCAAAAGGAACTAGTGTTAAATCTTCAAATATTCTATTGTGATTTAAAAAAATAAGATTTTCTAATCTAATACCAAAGTCATTTTTTTTATAAAATCCCGGCTCATTTGAAGTAACTTGATTAATATAAATTTTATTATCACTAAATTTTGACAAAGATGGATAGTTTTCGTGAACATTTGACAAATAACCAACACCATGACCTGTTCCATGGTTATAATTATAGCCAAGTTTTAATAATTTTTTTCTCGCTACACGGTCTATAAATTGTCCAGTAGTAGTTTTTGTAATTTTAACAGTCGAAACAGCAATGTGACTTTTAAGAACAAGTGTATACATTTTTTTTCTAAAAAAAGATTGTTTCCCTAACGATATTGTTCTGGTCATATCTGTTGTACCAAACATATAATGTGACCCCGAGTCAAACAGTAATAAATCATTTTTGCTTAGGTAAGTTTTTTTATAATCTTGAGCATTATAATGAATTATTGAAGCATTTTTTTCTGTAGCTGCAATTGTCTCAAAACTAGGACCCAAATAAAATTTATTTTTATTTTTAAAAAATTCTATTTTTTTTTGACAATCTCTTTCATTTATTTTTTTTAATTTAATGCTTTTTAACCAATACAAAAATTTTATATAAGCTATTCCATCAAATATATGTGCTATCTTAAAGTTAGATATTTCTGTGGAATTTTTAATAGATTTGAATTGATCAATAGGGTCTTTAAAAAAACTAATATTTATTTTTTTTTTTTATTATTTTGTCTATAAAATAAAGGTTGGTATAATCTTTATCTATATATAACTTTTTGTATTTAAATAAATGAAACTCAAAATCTTTTTTACTTTTAAAAGTAATATGTTTTATCTTTGAGTTTATTTTAAAGTCAGTAAAAATATAAAATCTTTTTTTTTCTAATATTGCAAAACAATTTAGGTTTTTATTATATTTTTTTTTTAGTACTCTTATATTTCCTAACCAGCCAATATTTTCAGGAGAAGTTATAAGAAAGGCTTCATCTTTTTTAAAATTTATTTTTGAAATAACTTTTTTTATTTTTTTTGACGTTTCCTCTCCACAATAATTTTTTGTTAGATTTGATATATTTTCATTACGTTTTTTTATTTTCAAAGAGTTAAAAAAAACTAAATTTTTACATTTATATTGTTCAAAAAAATTATAAGAGAAAGTTTGCGGATCAACCAACAATTTTTTTTTTTTATTTAAAAATAATCTTAAATCTTTTTTTAATTCAGATATATCTTTTATAATAAATTTTTTTGATTGTATTTTAGCTTGCTGATGATACCTTCCATCTACATACAAATTTTGATTTTGTTCATAAATTAATGCGTATCCCAAAGAACCTGTAAAACCTGTAATTTTTAAGAGTAAATTTTCACTTGGACTCGTAATTTCATTTAAATATTGATTATTTTTTGAAATTAAACATGCATTGATTTTATTTTTTTTTAAATAAATTTTTATATTTTTCAGATTATTCATTAACTGCTTTTGTTACGAACTTATCTATAACTTTCTTTTCGCCTTGTTCATTAAAGTTAATTAATAGTTTGTTACCATCAATATGTATTATTTTACCTGTTCCGAAACCGTCGTGAATAACAGTTTCTCCAACTGTAAATTTGGTCAAGTTTTCTGACAAAGTGATTGTTTTAATGCTCTCTTCATCAATATTCTTAATATTATTTTTTAATCTATTCCAACCTGGACTATTTTTTTTACTTTCAATGTTATAGTTTTGATCGAATATAAAGTCATTCTCTTCAGTTTCATCAATAAAAATTTCAGTAAAGTCATTATCAATTTCATCTATAAAGCGAGATTGTATAGAGGAATAAAAATCATAATTGTCATTTTGACGACCATAAAATTTTCTTTGATTGGCAAAAGAAATGAAAAGTTCTTGTTTTGCTCTTGTAATCGCTACATATGCGAGCCTTCTCTCTTCTTCAATACCTTCTGTACCTTTTTCATCAATGGATTTTTGATGTGGAAACAATCCTTCTTCCCAACCTGGTAAAAAAACAGAGTCAAATTCAAGGCCCTTCGCAGAATGAATAGTCATAATATTTATTTTTTCTCCATCCCATTTTTCATCTATAGCTGTTTGTAATGAAATATTTTCTAAAAATTCGTCTAGGGAATTATAACTCTTCATCGAAGTCTTCAATTCTTTTAAATTTTCTAATTTTGAGTCAGCTTCAGGAGTTTTTTCATTTTTTAACATAGATGTATAACCAGACTCATCAAGAACAGTTTCTAGTAAAGTAACATGATCTAATATCGTAGAATTTTTTTTCCAAGAAAGAATATTTATAATAAATGATTTAAGATTTTTTACAGTTTGTGGTTTTAATATATTTTCTTTTAATATTTCTTGTGAGGCATCAAGGAGAGATATCCCCTTTTGTCTCGCATATTGATGTATTTTTTTTACTGAAGTATCACCGATTGATCTTTTGGGAGTATTGATTATCCTTTCAAAAGAAATGTCATCACTAGGTTGATTTATTAACCTCAAATAACCTAAAGCATCTTTTATTTCAGCTCTTTCATAAAATTTCAAACCTCCAATTATTCTATAAGGCAAACCTATTTTAATAAATCTTTCTTCA